>Ga0214545_1004439_pt1 | contig 26245 bp, 28 predicted proteins | sample CNSS4metaG_FD_160064 | JGI IMG/M metagenome (GOLD analysis project Ga0214545, IMG submission 160064) | Root nodule microbial communities from cowpea collected in UCLA plant growth center, Los Angeles, California, USA - CNSS4 | ecosystem: Host-associated > Plants > Roots > Nodule | place: USA... | reverse complement strand
CTTCTAAATAATCCAATATCTTCAAGATATATTTGTTTGTTGTGGAACTAAAAAGATTCAAGAAGATCTTGTCATATTTAAAAAGATTTGGTAGTTATTATCTTTTAATATTTTATGATATAATTAATAAGATAATTATTTAAAAATATCAAATAAAATATTATATATTTTTCCCAAATTATCTTCTATCATAAAGATAAAGAAAATCGCAAGGTCCAATTATCTGTTCCTCTCTTCTTGGTTTAGCCAAACTTCTTCACTTTTTCAAGCTTTTCTTGTCGTCTTCATGCAATGCTTGGCTTGGATTTTTGTGCCTTTGATAATTTCTTATTCTTGGATTTATCTTTAAGGTGTTATGAAGCTTTAATCAATTTATTTCCACACCCCCTTGAGCTCAATTTAGTTGCAGCTGCACTAACACACCTCAAAATATCCAAAGAACATTTATGCAACTAAAAAACTATTTTTAACATGTTTTTGTATCTCATGGTCAATAAACCCAATTATAGGAAATCCCAATTAAATCAATCTTTAAGCACACAAATTCAATTAAATACCCAAAATTAAACATTAAATGAGGGCAAAAATACGCACTAATCAATACTTTGTAAATCTTTTGGAATAGTGCAAAGTCAAGCTCAGGTTGCCTTGACAAACTGGATGTAGCTCATGTTTGAGTAAAGCAGCATAAAAATCTCGTGGTGTCCTCTTTTCTCTAACCTTTCTCTCTTGCATTTGCATTTTAAAGTTTAAAGAACTTGTGGTATAATCATCGTTTTCATGTTCTTCCATGTTTTCATACCATCTGCAGCATTGAGCATGTTTACATAATCATATGGAACCTGTCTTGATCAATCTTGTACATTTTTCCTGGTTTAAAACTCAAATCTGCATTTTTTCATTTTCCCAATATTTCAGTCGACTGTTTTCTTGTTTCAATCGGTTGATTATACCAGAACATAATCTGTTTAGTAAAATCAATCGATTAACTCTGTTTTTAATCAATTAAAAGTGTATCGTTCAGTACTGTTTGCATCCTAACTTGGTGATCTAATTGATTCAATTAAAGGTGGTTTTTAGCTTTCAAAGATAGCCTAAATTTTTAACTAGCTAATTCAACCCCTCCTTCTTGGCATTTCAACCATTTCAAAACTAATTGCTTCGTGTGAATTTTTTTACAATTTTTATATATTAAATTTCAAATATTTAAATTGTAAATGTTAAAAATTAGTAAAAAAAATTAAAAAAGTGTCAGAAAAAGAGGATATTTTTCAAATTTCATAACACCAATAATCCCCTTTGAGTATTTGCATCAAGTTTCTTATGAAATTTTCAGCAATTTTTATATAGAAAACATGAATTATTTAAATTGTAAATAGGAGAAAGTAGTAAGAAAAAGGAAAAATTGTTAACTAGAAATTGAATTTTTGAAATTTCAGAAACTAATCCTATTTGAGTATCGGCCAACCTGTTTGTTATGAAATTTTGAGATATTTTTGTTCATAAAATGTCAATTATTTGAAAGGTAAACAGTTAGAAATTGTAAAAAGAATTAAAAAACTGTTACCAAGAGATGAAATTTGTTAAATTTAAGAACATAAGTCCTATCCTGGTATGGGCCAACTTGTTTCATGTGAATTTTTTTTCAATTTTTATATATAAAATTTCAATTATTTAAATTGCAAATAGTAAAAATTATCAAAAAAATTTAAAAAAAGTGTTAGATAAAGAGGAAATTTTTCAAATTTCAAAACACCAATAACCCCCTTTGAGTATTTGCAACAAGTTTCTTATGAAATTTTGAGCAATTTTTATTTGGAAAACATGAATTGTTTAAATTCTAAATAGTAGAAAGTAGTAAAAAAAAATTGAAAAATTTTTACCTAGAGATTGAATTTTTTAAATTTCAGAAACTAATCCTATTTGAGTATTCGCCAACTTGTTTTATGAAATTTTGAGATATTTTTGTGCATAAAATTTCAATTATTTGAATTGTAAATAGTTAAAAATAGTAAAAAGAATTAAAAAAGTGTTACAAGGAGATGAAATTTGTTAAATTTAAGAACACCAATTCTATCCTAGTATTGGCTAACTTGTTTCTTGTGAATTTGTTTACAATTTTTATATATAAATTTTCAATTATTTAAATTGTATATAGTAAAAATTAATAAAAAAAATTAAAAAAGTGTCAAATAAAGAGGAAATTTTTCCAATTTTATAACACCAATAATCCCCTTTGAGTATTTGCAACAAGTTTCTTATGAAATTTTGAGCAATTTTTATGTAGAAAACATGAATTATTTAAATTGTAAATAGTAGAAAGTAGTAAAAAAAACTGAAAAATTGTTACCTGGAGATTGAAATTTTTAAATTTTAGAAACTAATCCCATTTGAGTATGCGCCAACCTGTTTGTGATGAAATTTTTAGATATTTTTGTACATAAAGTTTCAAATATTTGAATTGTAAATAGTTAAAAATAGTAAAAACAATTAAAAAAGTGTTACCAGGAGATGAAATTTGTCAAATTGAAGAAGGCAAATCCTATCCTAGTATTGGCCAACTTGTTTCTTGTGAAATTTTTTGAAATTTTTATATATAAAATATAAATTATTTAAATTGTTAATAGTAAAACAAGTAAAATAACTAAAAAGTGTCACAAAAAGAAGAAAATTTCCAAAGTTCATAACACTTGTTCCTGCAGAGAACAAATAAGATATGTCAGACACAAGCGTACCTTACTCCGGTCCACAATCTCCTAAGTAGGCTTCCTCCCGGCCGGTACATGTCGTCTATGGATATCTCGGTGTGAATTGGTTTTGACCCGAGGGGGGTTACCTGCAGAAGAGACTCTAATGCTCAAGTCAGCAAAATCTCTTAGAAAGTCAAATCCCGTAATTATGAGAGTAATGAATGCGTACCTTTAATTCGTGGGGTCTATGCATATTTATAGATTATTAATTATGTTTGGCCACGTCATGGGCTGGGCCCCTGTTTCGGCTGTAGGTACGCTTGGGCCTTAGCCCAAGCCCCTTAGTTCGATCATCGTGGGCCCTATGGGTCTTACCAGTAATGTTCTGAATTTGTCAAGTTCTTGCTTAGTTTCCTAAAGTTACCGGCCTAGACCGGTTACTCTTTAGCGGCTTAGGCCAGTTACTTTTATTCGCTGAGCATATATATGGTGATTGTTATTATTTGCGTCCTTGGTGGTCACATAGACGGGTTTTATGGTTATTATTTAGCTAGGCCGGCTAGGTGTGGTACAACACTAATAATCCCCTTTGAGTATTTGCTACTGAGTTCCTTGTTAAATTTTGAGCAATTTTTATGTAGAAAACATGAATTATTTAAATTGTAAATAGTAGAAAATAGTAAAAAAAAATAAAAAATTGTAACTAGAGATTGAATTTTTTAAATTTCAAAAACTAATCTCATTTGAGTATCCGCCAACCTGTTTGTTATGAAATTTTGAGCAATTTTTATACATAAAATATCAATTATTTAAATTGTAAACAGTTAAACATGAGATGGAATTTGTCAAATTTAAGAACACAAATCCTATCCTTGTATTGGCCAACTTGTTTCTTGTGAAATTTTTTGCAATTGTTATATATAAAATATCAATTATTTAAATTGTAAATAGTAAAAATTAGTAAAAAAAATTAAAAAAGTGTCACAAAAAGAAGAAATTTTTCAAATTTCATAACACCAATAATCCCCATTGAGTATTGGCCAATTGGTTTCATGTGAAATTTTGAAGATTTGTTATATAGAAAATATGTATTATTTAAATTGTAAATAGTAAAAAGTAGGAAAAAATTGAAAAATTGTTACCCACAAATGAAATTTTTTAAATTTAAGAAACTGATCCAATATTAGTATCCGCCAACCTATTTGTTATGAAATTTTGAGCACTATTTATACATAAAATATCAATTATTTAAATTGTAAATAGCTAACAATTGTAAAAAGAATTTAAAAAGTGTTACCAGGAGATGGAACTTATCAAATTTAAGAACACAAATCCTATCCTAGTATTGGCCAAGTTGTTTCTTGTGAAATTTTTTGCAATTTTTATATATAAAATATCAATTATTTAAATTGTAAATAGTAAAGATTAGTATAAAAATTAAAAAAAAGTGTCACAAATAGAATATTTTTTTCAAATTTCATAACACCAATAATCCCCATTGATTATTGACCAATGGTTTTCTTGTGAAATTTCGAGCAATTTTTATGAAGAAAATATGAATTATTTAAATTGTAAATAGTAAAAGGTAGAAAAAAAAATTGAAAAACAATTGCCTACAGATGGAATTTTTTAAATTGAAGAAACTAATCCCATCTAAATATCTGCCAACTTGTTTCTCATGAAATTTTGAGCAACCTTTATACATAAAATATCAATTATATAAATTGTAAGTAGTTAAAAATAGTAAAAAGAATTAAAAAAGTGTTACAAGGAGATGGAATTTGTCAAATTTAAGAACACATCCTGGTATTGGCCAACTTATTTCTTGTGAAATTTTTTGCAATTTGTATATATAAAATATCAATAATTTAAATTATAAATAGTAAAATTTAGTAAAAATATTTTAAAAGTGTCATCAAAAGAAGAAATTTTTCAAATTTCATAACACCAATAATCCCCATTGAGTATTTGCCAACAGGTTTTTTGTGAAATTTTGAGCAATTTTTATGTAGAAAATATGAATTATTTAAATTGTAAATAATAGAAAGTAGTAAAAAAATTGAAAAATTGTTACCTAGAGATTGAATTTTTTAAATTTCACAAACTAATCCCATCTAAGTATCCGCTAACCTGTTTGTTATGAAATTTTGAGAAACTTTTATACATAAAATATCAATTATTTAAATTGTAAATAGTTAAAAATAGCAAAAAGAATTTAAAAAGTGTTACCATGATATGGAATTTCTCAAATTTAAGAACACAAATCCTATCCTAGTATTGGCCAACTTGTTTCTTGTGAAATTTTTTGCAATTTTTATATATAAAATATCAATTATTTAAATTGTAAATAGTAAAAATTAGTAAAAAAATATTCAAAAATAGTCACAACAAGTAGAAAATTTTCAAATTTCATAACACCAATAATCCCTTTTGAGTATTTGCCAATGTGTTTCTTGTGAAATTTTGAGCAATTTTTATGTAGAAAACATGAATTATTTAAATTGTAAATAGTAGAAAGTAGTAAAAAAAATTGAAAAATTGTTACCTAGAGATTGAATTTCTTAAATTTCTGAAACTAATCCCATCTAAGTATCTGCTAACCTATTTGTTATGAAATTTTGAGCAATTTTTGTACATAAAATATCAATTATTTAAATTGTAAATAGTTAAAAATAGTAAAAAGATTTTAAAAAGTGTTACCAGTGTTATGTTTGAAATGGTGATTTTAGCCAAGAAGGAGGGGTTGAATTGGCTTTATAAATCTTTTTCGAATGCTTAAACCTCTTTTCAATTGAATCTAATAGACTGGAGTGTTTGGTTGTAAATGTTGTAGACCAGTACACTTTCAGTTGATTAAAATATAAAACAACAGACTAATATGTTCTTGAAGCTATAAAATAGTGAATTAAAAAGATAAATTAGTCGGCTAAAATACTAAAGATTTATACAGAATGCAGAATTTGCAAATTCAACTCAAACAACAATCTTTTACATACAAGACTTGTTTCAATCAATGTTTTTAACCAGTATAAAAGCTCAGATTACACAAGAACGCATTAAATCACACCAAAGATCAGATTGCTTGGTTTTCTTGAGTTTTAAAGAGTTTCAAAGTGAGCGAGATGAGGGAAAGTGAAATGCACAATTGTTTTTATACTGGTTCACTCAATCATAGAGTTACATCTAGTTTACCAGGACAACCTAAGCAAGGTTCCCACTATATTCAAAAGTTTTACAAATCACAGACCAAGATTACACTTTTGAACAACAAAACTCAATATTTTTGACTCACAAAAAATCTAGACACACCGCCTACAAGAATCACACTTACAGACTTGAAATCACATCAGGCAAACCAACCAGAGGCACAAGAACATCCAAACTTGATGGTGGTTGTCCCTAGCCAGCCATACATGTGTTCTTCAAGGTACTCACAACCCAAAATGCCTCCAAGATCAACCAAGATCAACCAAGATCTTCAAAACATGAGTTGGAGCTGTGTATTGTAGAGAGAGAGCTTTCCAAAGATGAATGACAAAGTTTCGTGCTCAAAAACTCATATTCGCACCTCTGCTCGCGAAAACATAGCTTATACATTGAATTTTCCATACAGTCAGCTGATTTCACTTGACATAAGTGAAATAAGTCGATTGAAAAATAATTCAACTGACTGAATGCATTCATACCAGAAACTATATACAACAAGCCTTTTAACCTGTTAAAACCCATTTTAACACATTAAAAGAGACACAATAAGGCACACAAGACATCTAATCTATGTCGAATAGCCTACCAACAAGATATAACATTATCACATTACATTTAACATGTTATTTTCATATTTAATATACTAAAACTTAATCTTGAAGAGGATCTTCATCAATCTTCATCAAACACCTATGATCTTCATGCACATGGCTTTATCAATTCTTTGCTTCAAGCTTGCTTGTGCCAACAATCTCCCCCTGAATTGATGAAGCAAACATCCTCGAGTTGAATTGATGGGCTAAGATCCATAGAGAAACCTGAAAAAGCTTTTGCGTACAAGATACCAATATTCCAAACATACAACCAAGCAAAAGCACACAAGCATACATACATATCACATATGCATATGCTCCCCCTATCACTAATGATATGATTTAACTTCAGATTTTAGATTAAGTTTGCAGTATTATATGATTCCAGCAGATTTATTTCAGGTTTTCCAATACACAATTTTACACATTTTTCTCTCCCTTTGGATTCATCAAATGAAAGTAAGTGCTTAGATCATTTTGGAAAGATGAAATTTTCATTAAAATAGTAACATAGGGGTGTATCAGGGCAGCTGATACAAATACAAGCACATTAGAACAGAAGCATAAATAACAAATACATGATGAAGCTAAACTAGTATAATCAGTCGACTAAAATGGGAAAATAGCCGATTAAAAAACTTGAACAAATAGACAGATATACAAAATACAACACGAAAATCCAATGCATGACCTATGAGCCATCCCCTTCACTCATTCCTAGGGTTGTCTCTATTGTAGACATTGGAACCTTTTCATGAACATTATGGAGTTGATCATCCAAGTCTTGGAACCTTGTTGTGCAATAACCATGGTCTGCATTTTGTGCCATGTTGAGGTATTGAAGCTGATTGAGAACCATTCTCTCAAACTAGGAGTATGCAAGTCCATTATTTTTAGGAGGGTTATAAAGCTCAATTGCTATGGGTTGTGGTTCATCTTCCTCTTGGTTTCCTCCACTAGTTCCAGCTTCATGATCATTTGCTCCAACTTCAATATTAGCACCATGATCTCTTTCAACTAGCCAAGTATTGCCTATCTTGGTGAATCCCATCTTGTACATATTCAGTGTTGAAATATGATTGAGAAGACCACTAGACTCCTCAAGCTCTCTTTCCACATCCATACCAAAATGCTCAATGAACTTAGAGATGAGCACCACATATGGAAGCTTGAAATCTGTAAGCCTCTTTGCCTTCATCAGGTGGTCACAAATTGTGTAGGTTCAGTCTGCTATCACACTATTTTGAATGCAGTACATCACCACAAGATCACCTTCATTCAAGGTTGGATGATTGCTCCCCCTAGGCGTGATGATTTTGGTCACCACCATAGTTAGCAACCTTTCCTCTAGACAAAGCCTTCCCACATGGAAATTTCTAGTTTGCTCACCTTGATTACACACACATTGGTTGAAGTATTGCACCTTGTTGAATTCATCCACTACACTAGTTTCACCCTTATGGACTTGCACACCTCTTTGCCTTGGGCCAACCACATCCTTCCATGTTTGCCCACTGATTTCCATCTCCACAACTTTGACACTTGTTTTGAGAATGCTATTGTTGAACTTGAGGTTGGCATAGAACACCTTCACCAAATTCGAATACACCTTGCCCGTAAGTTCAAGGAATGTCTTCAATTTTTGAGCTTTGAGATATTGCTAAAGGTTGCCAAAGTTTTCTACCCTCAGCCATGCGTGAATCACCTTAGGAAGGATGATTTGCTTCCTATTGATATCAATCAAGAAGGTCTGAATTTTGTCTTCATGGCCTTCAAACCATATCTCAAGCCTTCCTTGATTCATGGCATTTTGATTAGATGGAGTAGGTGGGGTGGAGCTTTCATCATCTCAGGGGGTTGTTCGTGATCTTCTAGGCATGGTGAATTGTAGGTTTGACTCATACTAGCAAATGAGAATGTCAATGCATGATGCTTATACAAGTATTTATAGAATCAGTATGTTGATTTTCAAAATCAATCAATTAAATTGTGTAGATATTTTGTTTTCAATGCAGTATAGGAAATCACAACAATCAAATGTTAGGGAATTTGTTTTAGAGATGTAGTGATGTGTTTCCTATGCGTTTTATGAATAATCCACTCACAAATAGTTCACATGTAATGCATGCACGTTGAAATCATGTAATTAAAGCACTTTATGGTCAATGCAATTTGAAAACTTGATTTTAGCTGATGTAATAGATGTTACATGCTGCTACTACAGTCCAAAAATAGTCATGTGATGCATACTTTGATTGGGTCAATCAATTAAAATCAATTCAAGCAAGTCCACATCAGCATAAGTGATTTTAACACATTAAAATATAGAGCCAGTCGACTAAAACTGTACCAGAAAACTGATTTTTGGAGCAGTGACAGTTTTAAGTGAAATCTGTGTTAAATTTGCAGTTTTAGCTGACTAAAAATTTTAGATTACATGAAATACACACCAGACCAATTTAAATCAAATATATTTGTTGTTTTGTGAGATTTAAGAGATTGAAACAATTCCATAACACAAATTATGCAAATTTTGAAAGTTTAAGTGAAATCTATGTGTTGAATTTTCAAATTTAGTTGACTGAAATTCTGACTGTTTTCAAATTATGTGGATTTTGCCACTTTAAATTCAGCACACACATGATCTAATAAGATTGACAAGCAAAACAGATATCAACATACATTCTTCATGTCAAGAATACCTAATTCAGTTATAAGCTTATTGAATCAATCACGTGTAAGTGGTTTAGTGAATAAATCCGCCAATTGATTTTCGGTTTTCACAAACATGATTTCAATATCACCTTTTTGAATATTATCTCTTATGAAATGATGTTTGATTTCAATGTGTTTAGTTTTAGAATGTTGAATTGGATTCTAAGTTAGGTTGATTGCACTTGTATTGTCACAATAAAGAGGTACCATCTCTAGCTTTATACCATAATCCATAAGTTGATGCTTCAACCATATGCTTTGAGCACATGCATGTCCAATTGCTATGTACTCAACCTCAACTGTAGAGAGTGCTACACAAGCTTGCTTCTTGCTATTCCATGAGATTAGGCTTAATCCAAGTAGATGGCATGTACCACTTGTGCTTTTCCTATCCAACTTGCACCCTGCATAGTCAGAATATGATAAACCACTAAGAACAATGTTAGATTCATTAGGATACCATAATCCAACATTAGTTGTCCCTTTCAGATACTTGAGAATCCTTTTTGCAGCTTTAAAGTTTGATTCATTTGGATTGGATTGAAACCTTGCACACAAGCAAACACCAAATTGTATATCCGACCTACTAGCAATTAGATATAGCAAGGAACCAATTAACCCTCTATATTTGGTTGAATCTGTTAACATAAGAAACCAAGGTGGTTTGCTTCTTGAAGATTTAATGAAGATTGAATGAAGCCTTTTTGAACTATCTTGAAGCCATTACCATTGGAATGAAGCCTACATTGATGAAGGAAAGGTGATTTGATGATAACCATGTTGATCAAGGCTGTAACGTGTGATCTCCATGTTGTTACATCATTTAGAAAGTGTATTTTAAGTTTGTAATTCATGTTGTAGACCTTATAGCATTAATGAGATGTTTTTGGTCTTAGGTGTGTCGTTTAATCTATTGAATGGTTTTTCAACAGGTTAAAATGTCTCTTTTAGTCTATTGAATGGTTTTTTAAAAGGTTAACAGGTTGGCTGCAGTAGTCTTAAACTACAACAAATTTAATCAGTTGATTTAGGTTTTAATCGACTAATTTCACTTAAGTCAAGTGAAATCAACCGATTGATTTGAAAATCAACCTGTTGAATTTCGTAACAGTTTGACTATAAAAGCTGTGATTTTTGAAAGAGAGGAAAATTGATCATTTTAGAGCACAAATTTATTCTAGAAACTTGTGGATGTTGAAGATTGATCTTGGATCAATTCTTGGAGCTTTTGGCTTGGTTTGAAGCTTGGAGAAAGTGGTTTGTGGTAGGATGTGTTGTGCTACAACTGAGGTTTGATCTTTCTCAAGCTTTGTGTGTGCCCCTAGTGGCTTTCCAGGTCTGCAAGAGGGTGGTTCTTGTTGTGTTGGTGTGATTCTTGTGTGATTCAAGAGTCTTTTGTGGTGTTTTTGCATATTTTGGAAGTGTAAGTGATGAAGGATCGTCTCGGATTTCAGGTGAAATTTGTCTAGAACGAAAATGGGTATGAACCCTAAAATGAAAAAGGGGGAAATGGAGGATGTCGAATTGGGGAATTTTGCAGAACGGGAGGAAATCACGCCACTTGGAGGAGGTTCCAAGATAAGTGAGGAAGATCCGCCACTTTGAATTGGAGATTTAAAGATAAGGATCAGTGGTTCTGAGGAGAACCTTGAGACTTGAGAGAAAACTCAAATTTTCATATAACTCAAATCTGAATACAAATGTGTCTCACAAGGGCTTATATACTATGGGCCAAAACACCAAAAGGCCCAACACAACTAAAGGTCCGATGAAGCCCAAACAAAAACATTACAAAAACATATAAAAGAGTTCCTATTCTACGATCTAAAGTTAATCCGAGATCTCTTTGAAGGTCTTGGACATGATTCCATCAAATGCTCTGAGATTCCTGTGACACTCCTGAACCACGCCTCCATCATTGCCTCCGGGTTGGAGAAAATTCGACCTCAAATTTTAGCGCTTTATTACCTACAACCAAACACACAAACATAAGTGTTGAAAGCACACAAAACCAGTGTAAAGACAGAAATAAAATGCTATATAAAAAAATGAGATTGGAATCATGGAAGAGGCCAATCTCTTATTATCAAGGTGCTCGGAGATTGTCCTCCAGGATCAAAGATAAACCTGCAGAACACATCAAAGAGTTTCAACACAACTATACTATTCACAATGAAACACAAGGGAAAACAACCCATAGTAATCATAATAGAAAACGAGTGTCCTTGAAATCCCTTTGGATTTTCAGGGTAGGACAAACACATAAGCAGATGATTAAAGTCAGGTTCATGTGTTGCCCATGTTGTTGTTTCCTTTTCTATCATCTTTTCCTCACCCCATTGCTTATGCTATTGCTCCTTAATGTATAAGTCTTCCCTAGGTATTAAGACAAAAAGAGAGGGGTTAGTAAGTGTTCCTAATGAAAATGAAAAATCATGATGTGAATGGGAACAACAATTTAACGCATTATCATCCCCCTTTAAGGATTTCATCTCAACCATGCATGTCAAGGGTGTGAGGAGAGACTCATTCTCGTGTTTCTCTCTTTGTTCTTCTTCTTCCTTTGCTCTTTGTTCTTTCTCTTCTCGCTCTTTTAGCTCTTTCTCTTTTCTTTCTCTAAGCTCTTTCATATTTTGTTCTCTTTCTCTCATATCTAGCTCTTTTCTTTCTCTTTGCTTTTTCTTCTCTTACTTTCTTAGCTCTTGCTCTTTTCTCTCTTTTAGCTCTCTCTTTTGTCTTGCTTTTTCCCACATTTCCTTTAGTGTTCTTTTTGCCTTTTCATGCTCCCTTTTTGCTTGTTCTCTTGTCTAACTTCGAGCTTTTGCCTAACATTCCTCTTTACCTCTTTCAAGTATACAATGTAATCTTGGAGTTCTTGAAGATTCATGTACTTTGCGTTCCAATTAGGACATTGATAATTTTCGTGTCAATAACCTTCACACCTAGTGCACCTAATAGCACTTGTTTTGTCTTTTGGCAATGATCGTCTATCTTCATGGTGCTCCCTTCTAAGATTCCCAAGTTTGCTATTCAACCTGATAATTTTGGACACAATAAAATTGATATCTTCTATCAAGGTCGAACGTGTATGGAACATTCTGGAGTGCTCAGAATTCCCAATTCCTGCAGTGAAAGAGAGGAAACAAGAACTAACACAAAACACAGTAAGTGGTTAGCAAAAGTAATGGGGATAAAATTATTAAATCGGCCTCACCACTCCTTACGTGTTTACACTCAATTCCACTCGTGTTTCACTCTCAAAGTGTATTCACTCACTCTCAAGTTCTTGTTCAGTTCTTCGAGGAACCTCCAATCAACCCATCAAGAATTCAACATCAAAGTGAAAGATGTAACGAATCTAAGCTCAACTCAAGAGGCCAAGGAAAGAAAACTCTAAGACAAAACCAAGGAAGTTTGAAGACAAACTACAAAAGCACCAAAATCAAGAAAGGGCTAAACCAAAGGGAGTAAATATGTGACAAAACTAGGACTATGACAACGAGAAAAGCAATTTTAAAGACAAGATTAATCTAAACAGTGTATTTAGAATTACTACTAGAAATGTGAAACAAAATACTCAAGCTAAAATGTGATGATTAATTCAAACTCCCATAAGCAATACTTCCAACAATTTAGCTCAAGGTACATTGCCCCACAACACAAGAAACCAAGGAAAATCAAACTCAAAGGGAAATGATGGACAAGAGACTCAAGCAAAGCAATAATGAACAATTACTAACTCTAAATGGTAAAAACTAAGCAAAGCAAAATGCAAAAAGTGTATCAGAAATTCAACCAGAAACATGACTAAAGTGCCACAATTTTGCACCAAACAATACCCCAAAACAACACCAAAAATCACCTCAGGATAGCATCCACGGTGGTAGGCCAAAGCAACAATAAAAGATGAATAACACTGCATTAAATGGCTGTTGTTTCAAGCTTCAAATCAGTACCAAAAATAGCCTGGACAGCCACCCAACACAACAACCCAAATTGTTCCAGCCATTCAAGTCATGTGGTCCAGCCAAAATAGCGTGTCAAACCAAGTTCACTAAGTGAAATAAAGAAAGGCTTGTTGTTCAATCCAATTTTGCATTGCTGCCATGTACACGAGTTGGCTTGTTCTAAATCAATTGCACCTAGTGAGATTGCAACGCAACTCTGCTGCACCAAAAGCCTTGCCAAATTGCACTACCATGTGGACTTAAAGACAAAGGTGTTGTTGCTAGTGAATCAAGCAGCACGTCTCCAACTCCATCACAAGAAACATCACACCAATTAGCTACACCGACTGGATTTCAAGTTGCCGCCACTGCACTAAACAAAATTAGCTTGCTGCCACTATTTCACATTTCAGCTTATTGCACCAAAGGGCCACAATTGCTTGCACATCTCTATAATTTGATAGCTGCCACCGCATAGACTAGCACCAAGCAAAACCAAATGCAACACTAAAAACACAAGATCAGGTGATGAGATAAATCTGCTGCACTAATCTCCTGCACCGAGAGAAATTAAAAGTAGTTGTACACTAATTCAAATACTTCATGCAGCTTTGGATGATTCTAGCAAACAATGTGTACAACATGCTTGTTGTGTCAGAGAAAATTTTAGTTTCATCCACCACCGAATGAATCAACTTCAATTGCAATTTGGTGTGCACCGAATGACACTTAAGCTGTTGCCACTGAATGCCACTTTGAATCTGCCAACGCTGCACTGCAGAATGCTGCACTCAAAGACCACAATTGTTTGGCGGGAGCGTACTAGAATGGACCAATGAGAGTGGATGCTGCACTGCACACAATTTCTATTTTGTCACCAATGCACCAAGACAAGATATCCAATCTAAGCCTCCAAAAGATTCAGCCAATCCAACCAAAATCCACGTGAATTTAACCAATGAACCAGAAGAAAAAAAGCTACTGTCACCGCTTGAGAAAAACAAAATTGCCTGCTGTTCCAACTGCACCGTTTAGCTATCTTAAGTGGTCCCTCCTTTAACATCACTCACCAATCTGGTATGAAGTGTAGCTGCAAGAATCCAAACTGCACCAAGAATTCCAAAAGCAAAGAAATAAAATGTTGTAACCAATGAATCCTTGCTGACTTTGCTGCCACAAGGTGGTTCTCACTACTACTGCTGGACGTCCCAAATTCAAATGAAGACTTCCTTTTGCACCAAACTCACTTTGGATAAAGGGAAATAGCCAACGCACCACTTACTGCCTAATGTGGTTGTTGCACTGAATTTTTCAGCAAGCACACTGCTCATTCACCTATTTAGTTGGCTGCCACACCCACTTTTTCTGCACCAATGAAAGTAACATGCAATTCCTAATCTGCACCACTTGGAACACTCTAAAATGTGCACTGAAAGGAGTCCAAGCTACTTCACCAAATTGCCTAAAAGGCTGCCCTCGAATGTAGCAAGGAGCCAACCACAACTGTAAGACCCATAGGATTATGACATTAAATTATGGTTGGTATGATGTGGAAAAGTACTAGCTCAAGTGGTTGAGAGTACTTGGTTTGTGTGAGAGGACTTAGGTTCGAGTCCTATGTATGCTAACTTTTGTGTTATTGTTTTATTATTTAAATCTATGTAATCATGTTCTGGTATGATATGATGTCTGAATTGGAATTGTTAAGCATGAAACATGACTTGGTTGAATTGGTTGTGCAATTGCTTTGTGATTGAATGGTTATGGGTTCAAACCTTGGAGAACCAAACTAAAAACTTTATTTTTGGCATTTTTGGCTTTGAATTGAATATGAAAGGTTGGGAAAAACCCTAGATAGTTGAGAGGCAGCCTTGGGTAGCTGAAAAATAGATCATAAAGGTCAATTAAAAGGTAATTAACAATACCATTAGGTAAATTTTCGTTTTGGGTAATTAAACTCTACTAAAAGCCAAGTTTAAAAGGGTAAAAAGTGGTCATAATGAAGGTTTTGGCAAGCTGGAATAGCAACCTGAATTAGAGCACGAAAATCAGAGAGATTGGTGAGGTTTGAGAGAGGTTCTGGCGGGGTTTGAGGGAGCACACCAAGAAGGGGGAGACGTGGTGATCATTAGAGTATCTCAAACAATTCGATTTAAACGAAGGAATTCCAGGTTAGGGGAGCTGGACTCCGTTTGCCTTATTGTTTTATTAAATTCCATGAACTATATGATGATATGAATGCATGATTCTTGTTCTAATTCTGAAATTCTGATTTCTGGAAATTTTCTAGAAACCGCCTAGCGGGCTATACATAGCCGCCAGGCGGCTCATGCCAACTGTGTGTTTGGGGTGTTTCTTGGGGCAGCGCTTGGCGGTGGAACCCTGTACCGCCAGGCGACGCAAGTGAATGATTAGATTATGGGTTTATTTTTATGATCTGCCTGGCGGTGATGAATTTTCGCCAGGCGACACGAGTCTGTTGACTCTATTTCTTGGTTCTGTGCTTTCTGGGAGATTTCTGATCGATGAAAAAGGTGAGGATTGGTAGTTATAAGATAATGGAGGTGGTATTTTGTTGATTTTCGGCTTGAATGATCTGTATAAGAAATGGAACAGTGTTAGGGTTGGAGGTAAAGGGACCTTGCTATTAAACAAGTTGATGTTGAAATCATAAGAGAGAAAGAGGAATAGATTGAGGGGAGGATTACATCTGGGTCTATATGCGAGTGAATATGAGTGTAAATTAAGAGAATATTTGACAGGAAACGCAGCAAGAGAATGGGGGAAAATGTGATGGGCCGTGACAGAACCTGGATTTTTCCAGGTCTAGTGTACCGCCTGGCAGACTAGAGGATACCGCCAGGCGACAGCGGGGAAATCAGAGGCTTGTGGGAAAGTTGGAGTGCGTTGGTTCGCGTTAGATAAGAGGATAATCTGGTCATGAAATAATAAAGGGTAATTCAATGAAAATGTTTCTCTTGGATATATTTTGAGTGGGATAACAAGTCTTGAAGGATAAAGGATGGAGAATTTGGAGTGGGTCGTGAGGTTGCAAAATAGGCTTTAATTAGGAATGAAGTATAAGGCGCAACTAACGTTGGATGGGTATGAACCTGAGCCAGTCCGAGTATAGGATAATTGATGGAGATGGTTAATCACATGTCAACAGGACCAATGGTATAATTATCCGGTATAAATTTTTGTTTTGTGTGGGTATGAGTGGATTAACTATGATGATGATAGGTAATATTTACCTTAATATTAAACTTAGGGGTGGAGTAAGGGATGGAGAAAGGGAATGAAGGATCATTAGAGGTACTAAAATATGTTAAACCAGAAACAAGTTGTTCTGGTATAGCCCCTGGCGGGAGAGAACGACTCCGCCAGGCGATAGAGAGGGAACCAAAGAGAGCCTGATATAGGTGCAACAGTGAGCCACTGCTACGTAGGAGCTTGGCGGTGAGAGTAATACCGCCAGGCGGTACCTGTAGTGAGGGGAATTTTTGAGGCGCTATGCGCCTAGCGGTACGTGACACCCGCCAGGCGGTCTGGAAGCTGGCAGCGCCTGGCGGTATGTGTTACCCGCAAGGCGATTTGTGTTGCTGCAGCTTGGAAATTTGATCGTGTAATTTTGATCTACAAGACGTCTAGCGGTGCTTTAAAGGTGGGATTGCTAATGTTCCTTGAGTTATGGCTCGGAACGTATCCCTTGAGTTGTGGCTCGAGATAGAGGTTAAGCACGTGGTATTCCTTGAGTTGTGGTTCAGAATAGCATCTGTTGAGTTGTGGCTCGGGGTGGTGGATGAACACAAGGAACCCTTGAGTTGTGGCTCGGGTTGGCGAGTGTTGTCGGTGTGAATGTGCTGGTTGTGGCCAGTACGGATGGGTCCAGATAGATTGCCCTCCTAAGTTGTTAGCTGACGAGTTTGGTAGTCTTGGGATGATACGGACTATGTTCGTATATGTGAACTCTACCTGGCATTACGGTGTATGATCCGTAGCATTATTTCCTGCACGTGCTCTATCGGTTGTGGCCGATAGGTATGGCAGCAAGTCACCTTGAAGTAATCATTGGACGATGTAGAACACGAATAATCTGATTGGGGGTCAGATGGTAGGAATTAAAGTATAAAACAATGTGGGATGTTAAGTTATGTACAGTGATATGTGTGTATATAGATATATATGTCTGTAACAATATATATGTTTTATCTGTTAAGCTCACCCTATCTGCGTGTGTTTGGCAATGATCGTGTACGCGGTAGACGGGAGCAGATGTTGTTAATGCAGGTGGCTCAGGTGAAGCTTAGTCGCGGAGAGGGGTTCGACCTGGGAATTTCTTATGTTTTTTTTATTTGCTTTTGCAAACAGTTGTAGACCCTGATGGGTGATTTTATAACATCGTTCTTTTGGTTTTTGTAACGGATAATTATGAACTTTATTTGCCCATTTAATAAATTTTAAATTTTTTCGCGTTTTGGGAAAATGAGGTATTATTAAATGCCCTGTTATTATTTGTTTCTTTACTTTTTATTTAAAATCTGTAATATCCGGACGGGATGTTACAACAACTGCACCGCTTGGAACACCGCTTAAGCAAGGAGGTTTTGAAGAAATTATGCACCAAATGGCCTAGGCCCGCTGCTGTCACTGCGTCCCAATTAGAAATAGATTTGGCTAAATTGCAAGCCAAAATACGCTCTTGCACTAGACTTTTTTTAGCACACTTCTAAAACAACAATTTCAGTTTGTATGCCACAATTGGACCAAATAGAAGTCCATATGCTTCAGAACTGTGATCCAGCAGAAAGTTTCATGTTTACACCGCTCTAAACAACCACCTCCATCTTGTTGTTGACCAGCGTTGTGTAATTGGACCCTTTGCTGACAAAAAGAATGGGGCTTAGCTACTGCCACATGTATGATGGAGCCAGATCAATTGAACCTTCAAACTACATAAACAAAAATCGAAAGGAGCTGCCACCGCTTGAGACAAAAGCTCGCACCTCTGAAGCTGCTGTCCAAATCTCCTGCACCAGAACTCTTGAACATTTATACCAACGTGTGGTATGCCTCCCTCCATCCATACAAAAACAATTGCAGCACCCTTCATAAGACCTCTACAGCTTCAAGATGGACCAACAAGTCCACTATCAATCGGTATTTCTAAAATTCTAACAATAGTTTTCCACCCCATGAGACAGCACAACACACTGCGTGCTTCCACAAAACACACCAATTCAAACGAGACAAAATTCTACACTGACTTCTTTTCACACACACCTGGTATGCATCAGTTTTAAGAACACAAGCTAACCTCGAATCGCTAGTGGGCGTGCCAACCCAAAGCTTCCAACACAAGAATCAACAAATTTTAGCAACCTGCTTGAAACTGGAGTCCATTAAGGGGTTTAGGTTACCACAACGGAACCAAGAAAAAAATACTTGTGGTAATTTACTTCCATAAAAAAAAAACCACTGAATGACCGCTTGAACAAAGCCATTTTCAAATCCAGAAACGAAAGAATACGATGCACATGAACCACGACCGAGACAAAATCACGAAAAATCCGAAACAGAAACTCAAAATACTACGAACCGAGCTCTGATTACTAGATGATGAAGGATCGTCTCGGATTTGGGGTGAAATTCGTCTAGAACGAAAATGGGTATGAACCCTAAAATGAAAAAAGGGGGAAATGGAGATGTCGATTTGGGGAATTTTGCGGAACAGGACGAAATCATGCCACTTGGAGGAGGTTCTAAGATAAGTGAGGAAGATCCGCCACTTTGAATCGGAGATTCAAAGATAAGGATCGGTGGTTCTGAGGAGAACCTCGAGACTTAACAAAAAACTCAAATTTTCATATAACTCAAATCTGAATACAAATGTGTCTCACAAGAGCTTATATACTATGGGCCACAACACCAAAACGCCCAACACAACTAAAGGTCCGATGAAGCCCAAACAAAAATATTACAAAAACATATAAAAGAGTTCATATTCTACGACCTAAAGCTAATCCGAGATCTCTTTGAAGGTCTTGGACATGATTCCATCAAATGCTCTGAAATCCCTGTGACACTCCCGGACCACGCCTCCATCAGTAAGGATGGATACTTTGTAAATCTTTTGAAATAGTGCAAAGTCAAGCTCAGGTTGCCTTGACAAACTGGATGTAGCTCAGGTTTGAGTGAACTAATATAAAAATTTCGTGGTGTCCTCTCTTCTCTAACCTTTCTCTCTTGCATTTTCATTTTAAAGTTTAAAGAACTTATGCTTTAATCATCTTTTTCATGTTCTTGCACGTTTTCATAGCATTTGCAGCATTGAGCATGTTTACATAATCATTTGGAACCTATCTTGATCATTCTTGTGCATTGTTGTTGGTTTAAAATTCAAATTCACATTTCTGCATTTTTCCCAGTATTTCAGTCGACTGTTTTCATGTTTCAATCGGTTGATTATACCATAAGAGAATCTGTTTAGTAAAATCAATCGATTAACTCTGTTTTTGATCGATTGAAAGTGTACAGTTCAGTATTGTTTGCATGCTAACTTGGTGATCTATTTGATTCAATTAAAGGTGGTTTTTAGCTTGCAAAGATAGCCTAAATTTTTAACTAGCCAATTCAACCCCTTCTTCTTGGCTTTTCAACCATTTCAAAATTAACAATTGGTATCAGAGCTAAGTACTTGAAATTTTCTCAAGTAAGGACCTAAATTTGTTTTGAACTACTTGAAATGGCTGAAAACAAGGTGAAGGTGCCTCAATTCATAGACCCCCTATGTTTAGTGGCATTAATTACCAATTTTGGGAAATTAGGATGAAAATCCTTATTGAGTCAATAGATCAAGGGATATGGGATGCAATCATAAATGGATCGTATACTCCTAAGCATATTTTTGATGATGTGCAGGTTAATAAGCCATGGACTCAATGGAAAGGGGAAGAAAGGAGGAGAGCCCAATATGATTGCAATGCAAAGAATATCCTCACTTCATCTTTCAACATGGATGAGTTTTTTCGTGTTTCACAATGCAAGAGTGCAAAGGAAATATGGGAGGTTCTTGAACTGACTCATGAAGGAACCAATGATGTTAAGAGAGCAAGAAAGCATGCCTTGATTCAAGAGTATGAGCTATTTAAGATGAAACAAGGAGAATCCATAGCAGATGTGCAAAAGAGATTCACTCACATAGTCAACCGTATCATAGGTTTGGGTAAGGAATTTGACAAGGAAGAGTAAAACATCAAGGTGCTAAAGTGTCTTGATAGATCTTAGCAACCAAAGGTCACAACCATCTCAGAAGCAAGAGATCTATCCACTTTGACTACAGCTGCATTGTTTGGTAAGCTTAGGGAGCATGAGATTGAGATGCAAAGGCTTAATGAGATTGAGTCAAGTGAGAAAAAGGTTAAGAACATAGCCTTGAAGACTAACACCAAGAAGAATGAGGAACTCGAGGATGAGGTGGCTGAATCAAGTGAAAGTGAGAACTTGAATCTCATTGTCAAGAGGTTTGGTAAGTATCTCAAAAGGAAAGGTATCAAAGGTAATCCCAAGAGGTATACTTCCAAACACAATGAATCAAACTCTTCTAATTTTACATGTTATAATTGTGGAAAACAAGGACATATCAAAATTGAATTTCCAAAAGCTAACAAAGAAAAGGAGAAGAGTGTTGATAGGAAAAAGGAGAAGAAGCCAAAGGAGAAACGTGCATACATTGCATGGAAGGACAATGATGATTCAACAACAAGTAGCTCCTCACACGATGAGAGTGAAGAAGCCAACTTGTGTCTCATGGCAGGTTATGAGTCATCCTCCTCAAGCCAAGTAAGTTCCCTAGACATAAATGATTATAATCAATTGTTGCATGATTTTGAAGAATTGCATAATGAAGCAAACAAGATTTCTGTATTAAACAATCGGTTGAAAGGCTTAAACAACTGGCTGGAAAACAAAGTTAGCCAACTGGAAAAAGAAATAGTTGATTTAAAAACTGATTTTGAGCATTTAGAAATGATTCACAATAATTTAACCGACTGTTTTAGAAATCAACCTGCTAAAAAACCTTGTGAAAATTGCACAGTTTTGAAAAATCAAGTGAAATACCTTATAAAGACCTGTGCAAGGTTCACAAGAGGGGAAGCAAACTTCGAGGCTGTTCTTTGTTCTCAAAACTGTGTGTTTGGCAAAGTTGGACTTGGTTTTAATCCTTCTTTTCAAAAGAAAACTAAGAAGTTCTCTAGTTTCTTTTCAAAAAGTATGCCAAGTGACATGCTATTCATTTCATGCAACTACTGTATGCAAAAATGTCATGTTATTAAGAATTGTCATGCTAGAAAATATGATGTTCCTAAAGGGATTATGAAATGGATCCCAAAAGGATCTAGAAAGGCATAACCATGATGGACCCAACCTATCAAAGGGTACCAAATAATCCAAATCTGTTTTGCAGGTCATGAAAGGTGATAAGAAAGATTTGTGGTACCTTGATAGTGGCTGTTCAAGACATATGACAGGAGATAAAACCAAATTTGCAAAGTTGGAGTTGAAGGAGGAAGGGTTTGTAACCTATGGAGACAACAACAAAGGAAGAATCCTTGGAAATGGAGTCATAGGCAATGGATCCTCTTTCAACATCAAGAATGTGTTGCTGGTTGAAGGACTCAAACACAAGTTGATAAGTATAAGTCAACTATGTGATAAAGGCTTTAAAGTCATGTTTGAACCAAATAGTTGTTTGATATATGATGCACATGGTAGTATTGTTTTGATAGGCAAAAGAGTCAATAATATATATCTACTTGACCTGCATCATGCATCATTTAGCATCCATTGTTTGCTTACAAAAGAGGATGATACTTGGTTATGGCATAGAAGACTTTGTCACATACACATGCAGCATTTCAATCGGCTGAATAGAAAACAGTTGGTTGAAGGACTACCAAAACTCAAGTTTGAGAAGGATAAAGTGTGTGAAGCATGTCAAAAAGGAAAATAGACTAAGGTCTCTTCTAAATCCAAAAATGTTGTTTCAACTGAAAGACCTTTAGAGATGCTTCACATGGATCTATTTGGTCCATCTAGAACCATGAGCCTTCGTGGCAATCTTTATGCATTAGTCATTGTTGATGATTTCTCTAGGTACACATGGAATTTGTTCTTAGCTTCCAAAAAAGACACTTTTCATGCTTTTAAAAGACTTGTCAAGATGCTTGAAAATGAAAAGAGTTCCAAGATAGTGTCTATTCGAAGTGACCATGGTGGGCAATTTCAAAATGAAAAGTTTGAACACTTTTGTGAAAAGCATGGTATCAACCATAATTTTTCTACACGAAGAACCCCACAACAAAATGGTGTTGTTGAAAGGAAAAATAGGTCACTTGAGGAACTAGCTAGATCTATGTTGAATGAAAACTCACTACCTAAGTATTTTTGGGTTGATGCAGTCAACATTGCTTGCTATGTTTTAAATACAGTGTTGATTAGGCCAATTTTGAAGAAAACCCCCTATGAGCTCTTCAAAGGGAGGAGGCCTGTTTTAAGTCACCTAAAAGTATTTGGATGTAAGTGCTTCATCTTAAATAATGGCAAAGAAAGTCTTGGCAAATTTGATACAAAAGAGGATGAAGGTGTTTTTCTAGGCTATGCTACACAAAGTCATGCATATAGAGTCTATAATAAGAGATTGATGACTGTTGAAAAGTCTATGCATGTTGTATTTGATGAAACTAACCCAAATTTGCAAGATCAAGTGTCAAAGAATGCAGATGAGGAAGATCGGTTGCAAGAGCAAATTTTTGCTGCAGAAAAGCCCATTGCTGCAAGAAATCAATCGGCTGAAAAGGAAAAATAGTCGACTGAAAAAGCTATAGACAACAACTTGCCCAAGGATTGGATCCAGCCTAGAGGTTTATCAAAGAACAACATCATAGGTGATATCAAACAGGGAGTTTCTACTAGATGTAGGATTGTATTTTGTGAACATGTCGCTTTTGTATCTCAAATTGAACCTAAGAATGTGAATGATGCTTTGAATGATAGTAATTGGATTGTAGCTATCCAAGATGAACTTAATCAATTCACAAGAAATGATGTGTGGTTTCTAGTGCCTAAAACTGATGATATGAACATAATTGGAACTAAATGGGTTTTTAGAAACAAAATGGATGAAGATGGTAATATTGTAAGAAACAAAGCTAGACTAGTTGTAAAGGTTATAATCAAGAAGAAGGCATTGATTTTGATGAAAATTATGCACCTGTAGCTAGGCTAGAAGTTGCGAGATTACTCTTAGCATATGCTTGCATGTGTAACTTTAAATTGCATCAAATGGATGTGAAAAGTGCATTCTTGAATGGTTTCCTAAATGAAGAAGTGTGTGTATCACAACCTCCTGGATTTGAGGATCATCTCTATCTTAACCATGTTTTCAAATTGAAAAAGGCCTTATATGGTTTGAAACAAGCACCAAGACAATGGTATGAAAGGCTAAGCAATTTTCTCTTATCAAAAGGTTATGTTAGAGGTGTAGTGGATACAACACTCTTCATTAGAAAACATGAAAATGATGTTATACTTGTTCAAGTGTATGTTGATGGTATCATCTTTGGTTCAAATAATAACACATTATGTGAAGAGTTTGTTACAACTAGCAGGGAGAATTTTAGATGTCCATGATGGGTGAGCTTACCTATTTTCTAGGGTTGCAAGTCAAGTAACATAAGCATGGAACAATTTTAAACCAATCAAAATATTGTTTTGACTTGTTGAAAAAGTTCAAAATGGAGGATTGCAAGGAAGCTGCCACTCCAATTGCAAAAAATTGTCTTATGGATGCATATAAGGCTGGCCAATCAGTGGACTCAACCAAATATAAAGGGTTGATTGGGTCTTTGCTCTATCTTACAGCAAGTAGGCCAGATATTCAGTTTGGAGTATACTTATGTGCTAGGTTTCAAGCAAATCCAAAGGAATAACAGTTTAAGGCTGAAAAAAGGATTCTAAAGTACCTCAAAGGAACAACCAAAGTTGGTTTATGGTATCCATGTCAGTCTAACATAATTCTTAGTGGCTTTTCAGATTCAGACTATGCATGGTGCAAATTGAATAGGAAAAGCACAAGTGGCACTTGCCATTTGCTTGGATCAAGTCTAATCTCATGGAATAACAAAAAGCAAGCATGTGTGGTACTCTCCACAACTGAAGCTAAATATATTGCTGCTGGACATGGTTGGTTGTGCACAAATCATATGGTTAAAACATCAACTTTTGGACTATGGTGTAAGGCTAAGCAAGGTACCTTTGTATTGTGATAACACTAGTGCAATTAACTTAACCAAGAATCCAATACAGCATTCTGAAACCAAGCATATAGAGATTAGGCATAATTTCATTCGTGATCATGTTCAAAAGGGAGATTGTGAAATCAAATTTGTTAAAATTGAAAATCAATTGGCGGATTTATTTACAAAACCATTGGCTAGAGATAGGTTTAACAAGCTAAGAACTAAACTAGGCATATTAGACATCAAGAATGTGGTCTGATGTGTTTGTAGCATGTTAATCTTATGTACTCATGCATTGGTTTCATAAAAATCTGCTACTGCATGCAAAATTTGAAAACTGTCATATTCAACCTGTTGATTTTGCATTTAAACGTGTTGATTTCACTTAAATCTGCCTTTGTTTGCAAAAACATGATTTGTCAACCTGTTGATTCTGTATTTCAACATGTTTATTTCACTTAAACTGCCACTGAATGTTGAAAAATTTATCTGCTATGATTTTTAATCTACTATTTTCACAATTCAGTATGTTGATTTCATTAAAACTGAATCTGGAAAAATGAAGTTAAATTTTACGATTTTCAATCGATTGATTTTCAAAATCAGTCAACTGATTTCACTTAACCAGATTCTATTTTTAATGTTTGATGCTCTGATATTGTTTTAGTCAACTAATTCTATTTTTCAACGTGTTGAATTTACTTAAACTGTGCATTTACTCACGAATTGAATTGTTAAGCTGACCCAGTCAAAGAAAGCATCTTTTTGTCAAGTACTATATGCTCCCAACTACCCATTTCATCAGCCATGTGTTACTTTTACTGATTTATTTGACCAAAAAGCATTCTACTGTACAATTCCAATGTGCATGCAACTCACATGATCTGAATTGATTGATTCACTCATACAAACACATTGAAAATATCATGAATGCATGAGATACTGCTTTGGACTACATTAAACTGAATTAGGTAACCTAAAACGAATTAATTAGAAAAATCTGATGATGAGTTATCCAATCTGATGATGAGCACTCCACTCCTCCTACCCCAAGGTCTCCAAATCATGAAAGCCATGGAAGAATTGAAGCATGGTTTGAGGATCATGAGGACAACATTCAAGTGTTCCTCATTGAGATGAATAAGAAGCAGATCAGCATTCCTAAGGTGCTGAGGTTCTCATGGCTAAGGGATAAAGGCTTTGAGAGCCTATTCCAACAACTAAAGCATCAAAAGTTGATGTCCTTCCTTGAACTTTCAGGGAAAATCTATCCAGACTTGGTAAAGGTGTTTTTCACCAATTTGGAGTTCAAAAATGATGTCTTACTGTCCAGCATCAAGGGTGTTCAAATGGAGAACAACAAGAGAGCTTGGAAAGATGTGGTTGGACTCAAATCGAGGGGTGTGCAAGTTAAGAAAGGTAAAGCTGGGGCTGTTCCAGAATTCAACAAGATGCAATACTATGGCCAATGCTTGAGGAATCCTGTTGCTGAAATCAAACACTTCCATGTTGGTGGTCTCAAGGTGGATCAAAGGCTTCTTCCTATGATAGTCACAAAAATTATAGTTCCACATGGTAGCAACCATTCAACATTGAATGAGGGAGATTTGATACTCATGTATTGTATTCAAAGCAGCATCCAAGTGGGTTGGTGATGAGTTCAAACTTTTGCCCTCATTTAATATTTAAATTTGGGGATTTAATTGAATTTTCTGTGCTTAAAGATTGATTTAATTAGGATTTGTGATTATTGGATTTATTGAGTAAGTTTGGTAAAAGTGGCGTAAAAATTG
>Ga0214545_1004438_pt1 | contig 26252 bp, 10 predicted proteins | sample CNSS4metaG_FD_160064 | JGI IMG/M metagenome (GOLD analysis project Ga0214545, IMG submission 160064) | Root nodule microbial communities from cowpea collected in UCLA plant growth center, Los Angeles, California, USA - CNSS4 | ecosystem: Host-associated > Plants > Roots > Nodule | place: USA... | reverse complement strand
ATGTATTATATAAAAATTTTTTTTTTTTTTATATATATATATATATATATATATATATATATATATATATATATATATATATATATATATATTTAAATATGTTTACTTTGATGTGAAATTAGATATTTTTTTTGTTAAACTTTGATATATTTTGTTATTCAAACTTTAAAAATTGATGGATATAATCTTATTAATTCAACTCCAAATCTCAAACTAATACATCTCAAATTATATACATAATCCAAGCTTTGAAACATCTTTTCATATGTAAAAGGAAATAAACTCGGTTGAGTTAAAAATTACTATGTTTATTATTTTTTAAATTTGAAACATGAAGTCTTATTAATCCCACATAAAATATTTAACGACTTAAAAGACTTAAAATATATTTAACTTTTGATAATAAAAATACAGAAAATAAAAGAGGATATGTTAAATGATTGAGGATGAAGCTTAGAGGAAGAAGAAAGGGGGGAAACGGTTTTTTTTTTTCATTGTCAAGTCACAACAAAGGAAACAAGTAACAAGTGACGTGAAGTCATTTCAGCTATGAAGAAAATTTACCATCTTAGCTGTGGAGGAGATATTGATAAAAAGTGAAGTGCAATATAGAGAGCAATAAGATCTGAGAAAGGTTATAAGAATATTATATTGAAAAGGCGAACAATAATAATAAAGAACGGTGAAAACATGGATAATCAATAGTAGTTTTCAAGAAGACGTCATGGTAGGTACTAGTGAGAGGGTATGACTCTGGGTGCGTATAGTTTTCAGAGTTGTCCACAACAACACGTGTCCAAACTTCCACGTACATGGTTTTATTGCAGACATCCTGGCGCTAACTCGAATGCACTGTCCTCCCATGTTGTAAGAGAAGCCACCTTCTTCACTGTCTTTCTTTGGCCAAATCGTGATGAGACTTTGCATCGACGCAATGCCCCTGTTGGGTCTTCATCACCTGCTGCTCAGGTACCGTGTTCCTCCGCCAGGGGTGCTTACCCTTTTATTTTCGTTGCTTTTCTTTTCCGTGTAACCACAAAAGGAGACACCTCAGTTATTGTTTTTGAAATGAATTCCAATGCCAAGCATGTTAGGTGCATTGTACTGTTTCAGAGAGGGTTTCATATGAGGACAAAACTCTACACAATTTATTTCTTTTGGTTTTGTTTTGTGATTAAAGTTGCAGGTGGGTCCGAGGTTGGACGCTTCATCTCCAACTGGTGTAAGGTTCTAGATCGTTCCTTCATCGACTGGTCATGGAGTTCCTCACCTTCATAATGCCTCTCATTCAGATCTTCTGTTGGCCCTTTGTCCCTCCTTTCCCTCCAAAACATAAATCATACAACTGAAACGTAAAATCTTTACATCATCACACTACTATACTGTGATTCAAGGTTTAACGTAAAATCTTCTAAGATCTTGTGCATTTGTAAGTGTGAGGTAGATATCTACTTCCACTGCACAATATCTTCCATGTAGATTAGGTTTTGAAAAGTGGAGGAGAAATATCACTAACTCCTTACATAGATTGCATAGTGTGTGAGAGAATTAGATCTGTAAAAGATGAGATTATAGAGATTGTATTATGTTTCTCGACTGATGGATGACACGTTTTTCAGACAGAAAAAGAGATTTTTATGGGCAAATAGTACAGACTATGTATAAGTAGAGAACGATCTTAAATTTGGTTCAATATATTTTATATCAGTCTTATCTATGCCTTAATAGTTATCTATATTTTTAGTTAAAATAAAATTTATTATAATTTAGTTAGTTTGTTATAACTAATTTAAATATATAATTTCTAATAAATACCGAATGATAATGACCAAAAGAGTATTATTATGTATAGCTTTTATTTTTATCTCCCTCTCTAAATATTATATGTCATTAGTTAGTATTTATCATAATAAAAGTTGTTAATTCAGTTACAATTAAATCATACACAAATATTTAGTTTCAAGCTCAATGAATATATTAAAAAATTTATATCAATTAAAAATTAAAAAGAAAATTAATTTACAGTTGTAAAGACAATCCTTATGATATGTTAAATTAATTTCATAAGAATAATTATTAATTTGATATTAAATGACAACAATTTAATTCATCCATCGTCAATTATTTGAATTTATAAAAGAACTTATAACGATAACTGAATTAACCTTAATTTTATAATAGTCTTTAAAAGTCATTTTTAACCGTAATTAGAAGTCTCATTATTTGTAGATGTATGCAGTAATTAATTAAAAAAAAATTGTAAAGATGCATCCCAATCTCCATTTTAAAACAAATTGGATAATATTTTCACTAACTCCGATTACATAGTTCTTTTTCTTAGGGTGGGTGAGTTTGAGTGGATACCCTTAAGTTAAACATGTGTTAATTTTGTTGAAGTTTGTGTAACCTTTTTGTAAAAATAAGGATAGAAAGTCAATCTTATGTTTTTCTTCTTGATTCTCATGTTTAACCTTATTCGAGATGGAACCCACTCCAAGATAACATCCTATAACGACATTTAATCAACATAAATGTTTATCACCAAATTATCAAAATAAAACTATTTCTAATAAAAAAACTTGTAAACACCTAAATATTTCTTTATTAAAAAACTTAATTGCATTTTACAAAGTTAGAGGCAAGAAATGCAAGATGAGCCAAAATAGGAGGAATGATATAGGCTGAAGCAACCAAACACACGTGTGGGAGCGTGGGCAGTGTTCGGAACCCAAAATAATTGGGTCTTCAATCTTCATCTTCTTCACTCACAGCTGCTTCATTCAACACAGTTCTTGAACAGGATTTTCTGACGTAATGTAAAGGAGTTAACTTTCATACAGAGATGACAATTTAATTAGCATTCAAATATTAACAAATCCTATAATGAGCCCATTCTAAGTAAATAAAAAAGTATAAAATTAGGGTTTAAGCGAGTCAAATTAAAAAAACTATGTCTCCAAGTTAGTCCAAGTCAAAGTTTGACATGGATTTATTAAAAAATAAAGTTGATTGGTAATTTAGTTGTTGTTAGGATTCTTTTACATTTATTTTCATTTATTTGGTTGTTTGGGTAGAAATTCTTTTGAAATTTGTGTAAGACGTGAATATACTACTTTAAATTTTACAAATATATGTGTAATCATATGTGTGAGATGAAAATTACAAATATAATTTCTCTGTTATCACATATAAATTTACAATCTAATAATCTTTATTTCTCTCTGGGATACTTTATTCTTTTATTATCCTACACATATTACAAATTTGTGTAATCATCTCTTGCACATATAAGAGATGAAATATGTGTAACCATATGGTTTGTTTCTTGTAAAATCTTTGGAGAAAGAAACGACAGCGGTTTGTGTTCAATGTTACAATTTTCGTTTCAGTGAAACACAAGAAGTAGGTCATTGCATATGTACAATTTCTACATGAAAAAAATTTCTTTTACACCATTATGATTATTTGACAATTTTTATAAAAATAAAATAGTATTATTAAAAGTTAATTTTTATATTTAGAAAAGAAAGAAAAAGAAAACGAATAGCAATGAGAAGTAATGTCCAGTTGTACATTTATAAAATTACATTCTCAATTTTATATATCTAGAATGTAGAATTTATATTTGGGATAGGTTACTCCAAAGGCAGCGATCAATGAAGAAGGAGAAGGAAACAGAAGAACCAAATAGACATAGACGGATTTTAGTTGATATGTAGTGGGACTTTATCTTGTAATTTTAAGTGACTTTATTTTACTAAAGCCATTTGATCATCTTATAATATTTTAATTTAACTTTTTACAAGTTTTATTTTATACAATTATTTTTAATATATATTGATAGAAGAATATATTTTTAAGATAACAAGATAGTTTTTTGTTTTTTATGATTTCTAATCTTATTTAAGACTTGAACTTTAGGTTATATAAACATTTTTTAATACAAAAAGTTGTATAAGATAGTATTTTAATCTTATAACGTTGTGTATAATATTTTTAATGAAGATGTTGTAAATAAATAATTATAAATTTTTTTTGTTACTATTAATAAACTTTTGATATTACAACGGTAAATGTTAAATGCAAAGACTATGAACCATGAGCCCAGTTCCTAATAAAGCAACAGAAGCCCAAAGAAACTCTAATTGTTAGGCAATTACTTCTCGCACCCATCAAACTTTTAACCGATTACGGGAAAAGAATTGAGACCGCATCTTGCCGGGCCTCCGTAATTTTCTTCCTGAACTCTATATAAATCATTTTGAAAATTAAAAATGAAATTTGAAATATATAATTAGAAAGAAAAAATCTTTGAATTATATAATTTTTAAATTGTATCATTTGAAAAAAAATTTGAATCGCAGAATTCAAAAAGAAAAAAAATGAGGTAAATTTATATGGGATGTAGGACGAAACTACCAGTATTATGAATGGTTATAGAAATGCAAACCCTACAAACAAACATTACCAAAATAAAATTGAAATATAACTGTATGAACGTAAATGATTGCATGAAATTGATAACATTGGACGTATGGGTTTGTTGAAAAAATTTCTTTAGGCCATGGTTCTAACGATGAATGAATAAAATATTAAAGCAACCGATTTCAACCTAAGGTATGGTCATGCAGAATATTTTGACTGAAGTAGTACTAAATTAATTAATATGGTAACACATAACTTTAGGATGAAGATGTTGGTGGAATAAGCAATGGAAATCAAGTGTGTGTTCATTGATTGGTGCCACAAATTGAATTAAAATTCATTAGCTTGCTATGTTTAAAGCTCAAACATTTGGGTCCAATCCCTTGCAGCATATAAGTTTTAGTGCGCGCCACTCGTCACCTTACACCACTCCAAAACACACCACCATAGAATTATTGCGTAATATTATTTAGTGGGATGGCAAAATTTACAATTGCCTGAGAATGTGCAGGGACGTTTCTACGAGTAATTTACTTGTAACTTGTCCATTTTACGTTCTGGTTTTATATTCCAAGAATGCATTTCATAGGAATATTACGATTGAAAAGTTATTCGTTAACATATTTTCAAATTTGTTTGGTTAACTTTTCATATTCATGGGAATAATTTTTTAATTGTAAATTAATTAAAATAATGGATGTGTTAGAAAAAAAAAAAAAACTATGCTTTTTCCCATAGGAATCTAACTCATCCATCTCAGCGTGAGAATAAAATTTGTATTGTTAAGTAACATATGAATAAACATTTCCATATTCATATTCCTAAAAATATAAATAAGATTATGGGAAACAAATTCGTGTGAACATTTAATCAACAATGATAATCCACAATAATAATCCACAATAATGTGAACTAATTAATTTTTTTATTATTAATGTAAACTTCAGCATAAAGTTTGAAACATTTATTATAAAAGTAATAAATTAAAGTAAATGATAGCATTGATGAGAGTACATTTTACCAATAACTCATTAACAAACAATAATATTTTTGGTTGGTTGCATTATTGTTATTATTTTTAGAAAGTTTGGCATAAGAAGGAAGAGTCAATTTGCGAAGATTGGTAGTGACAGATGGGAAACAAGAAGATCTTTGTGATTAAAGAGAAATTAAAAAAAATGGAAATTATGAGACCCCAATGGCCATCGATGAAATGCAAAGTCTGGACCTATATAGGGTCAACTAAGTTCATGCATTATTGATCTTCACATAAAGTAACTTCAGCTTCAATCATTTGAAAAACAAGTTTCAATCTACAAGTATGGCCAAAAACATATGTATGAGCTTCAAATATTCATCTTTCTTCTTCTTTCATTTTGAAACCGTGGTTTCTTCTCAATAATGTAATAAAAGTGCTTTTTGAATAGTTTATGTAATGGAAAAAGATTGGGAGTACGTGTGATTTAGCTCAAGAAAGAAAAAGAAGAGCTACCTTCCTTATTCATTTAAATATTGAAAAGCTATTTGAAATGGCAACTTTACACATCTCTTTTTCTCTCCAACTCACTAATCACAAACTAAAGTGGGAGCTGTTTCCTTATTTGAATCCAACATCTCCTACACACAAAGCCCACAATCTCAACTAGGCTAGTGTATTAAAACGAAGCAAAAACAATATCTCACACTTGTTTTTATTTATTAAATATTTTAAAGAATTTTTTTTGTCTTTCGAAAATATTTTAAAATATTTATTCATTTATTATAATATAATAAATAATTAAAATACATAGATATAAATAATAATTAAATTAAATCAATCAATTTAAATTTTTACATTTTTCTTTTGAAATATAATTTTTATAAAATATTTTTTGAATATATTAATATTTACTTAAATATATTATAAACTATCATCTCACTCTTTACTCTCTTTTTTTTCAATCCAAATAATATTTGTATTTACTCTCTTTCCTTTTTTTCACTCTCTGATATCCCCTCTTTAATTGAAACACATACAAGACAAATTTAGGTAAACATTGCTAGTGACACATGCGCTGCAGACAAAAGACAATAGCAAGTTTTTTTGTTCTACTTGATATAATTAAACATTTGAGTAATAGGGATAAACAAAATTAATATAGTACTAAATATATAAATAAAATAAGTAAATTTGTATAACATGTTGAAAGAGTAGTTTAAGTAACATTTTTATACCGTAATTCAGTTGCAAATTATTATATATATAAATTATAATAATTTTTGTGTTACGTAGGATCCGTGAATTTTACACTAATATATATGAATAACGGATTCAGACTCATTATATAAATTAACTTTTAATATATGTTTTGTGTGGAGAACATTTGAAATACATTTTTTTAACTCAACTAATCTCTAAAGGATGATTTTATATATATAAAATTTAATCCCGTATTTAAATTAATTATTTTTGTTTATCTTATAATGTTAAATATATTCTATTTCACTACTCTTCAGCGATACTGAAAACATAGCCGTGTGAAGTCTAAATTACTTATTAGTTTTTTTTTTTCGCAACCTCCTAACTTATGAATTGTGATCGAAACTCTTTTTTTTTTTTTAATTATAATATTTTTAATACAATGTTGGTTTATTAATTTAACCATATATGTATAGGTTAAAGAAAAAACTTACACTTTGTTTGCTATTATTATCATTCATTATTGTGGTAGTTGTAACTATTTTTATTGTTTATAATATTGTTGTAAACACTAATAATTATGCTACAACATTTTCATATATAGTAATATTAACGTTTTCATTTAATTTTGATATGTTATTAGTATACAAATACAAAATTATCTTATATTTTCAAAGTACTTATCACGAAAAATAATGACAATTAATCCTGAAATAATCCATTGATTTGTTTGGAAGCATATAAATCTTATGTTATAGGTGTGTTTCAATTAAAATAGTTATGTTTTAAACGTAGAAAAGTATATCGATATATTTCTTCATGACGTGCTATATTTAATTAAATGTACTAATAGCATACATTAATGCATTAAAATATTTTAAGTTGTTAGCTAACCTAATGCATTAATTGGAATTGGAGTCAAAATCATTTATGTGTCTACAATGAATAAAAACAAATGCTTAATTCATGATTCAACCCCAATCTTTTATTTGAATTAAAACCTTGTTTTTACTAGGTGGTTGTGAGCTTTCCTCTAAAAAAACATCTAATTGACAATCTCCTTTAATAATATAATAATAAATATTTGAAATTTAAATTAAAAAACAAAATAAATTTAATTATTTTGAATTGTAATATAATTATTATTTTTTTCTTTAATAATGTCAAAATACATTCACTGTTAAATTTTTAAGTGTGGTGTGATATGATAGATTTAACTTCAGAAACGCACGTTTTGAATAATTTCACCACATCTTTAAAATTTAACTTGTATTAGATGGATTATCATACTAATCTATAAGATATATTGTTGACGGAAAAAAATATGTAGCATTATTTATTTTATGTTTCTTTTTCTTATTTTGTTTAATATATAACTTCAGTATTTTAAACAAAATACAAAAATATTTGGTTCTTCTATTTTTAAATTCTGTATTTTGTTCACATTTTTCTTTTTACATTTTAACTAATTATTTTTATCCTTAATGCCTTTAAATGAATATGTCTAGTTTAAGGTTTACTCAAATTCAAATAAAATAAAATAATATGTAATCAAACAAAAGTTATAGCATTTTTAAACTATCAGATTAAATATTTGTATTTTAAAAGAAAAGACAGTAAATGAGAATTAAGTAAAGTAGGAGGATTAAAACTGTACTTTAGTAGTAATTATTTATACACTACAATTCTTAAAATCGTGAAAACAATATTTTAATTTTATTTTTTTTTTTTTTTTGTGAAAAGTTGTTTTTATGATATAAATGACACAATTTTGTAGTTAAGTCATTTATACAATTTATTTTACTGTTAGGTATCTTTTATTACACTCGTAACACCAGTAATAGCAAACATCGCAATGAGCATCTTTTAATAGTAAAGGGTACTTTAGTCATTTCATAACCTTGGACCAGCATATATCCCGCACCGACTACAATGAGTATCCGAATTTACTATATTGCCCTTCACATGCCTCATTTGGTTAGCGGGAATCTCACTAACTAATAACTGTCGCTGATAATCTTTCTTATTTTTGTGCCAATCCCTCTTCGTCTCATAATTATTATAAACAGTTTTTTTTTTAATTAATGTAAATATATAATTTATAGTTACAGATTCGATATTAATAAGTTACAACAACTTAATTTGTCCTTAAAAATAAACGAATACAATTAATCCTTATTATTTATTATTTATTTATAATAACGAATCTCTACCCAAAATTTAAGTAATTATTGTTAATAGAGTGTTATATTATTTTAAAAATGTATATAAAGACGAAATACGAGTATGATAAATTTTGAGTAATAAAATTTAAAAGAATATTTTTATAAGAGAAGCTTTAATCTTGAAAAGGAAAAAGAAAATATTCCCCAACATCTTGGAGAGTGATGAGAATTACAGCAAATATTTATCTATAACAATATGCAGTATAACAATATGTAGAAATTCTCATGTGTCTAAATTTCAAAATATTAATTTTATTTTTTAAAATATAATTATTTATTAAATTTTTGAAAATTAATTATTATTTTTATAAATTTATTTATTAATAATTATTTTCTCATTTTTTTATATATTTTATTTTATTTTTAATAAATATAATTATATTTAATATATTAATTTAATAATATTATATTAATATAAAATTATGCATATTTAAAAAAAATGTGTACATGCACACTAGTGATCAGATTAGAAAAATGAATGTGATTTTGTAATAAAAGAGTGGGGAGCATTGAATTTGGGAAGAGGGGTCCATTAATGGAGTTAGGGCATGGTCCATTGGAGTTGTTTTGGTGCAGATAACATAAGAAGGAAGGAGGGAGTTTCCACATGTGGGCACATGATAAGGATGGTGGATCTACTACTACTATTGCCACTCAGTATGTGTGATTAGTCCCACACCTTCAAATTAATACCGTCATTATTTTTTGACGGTGATGGGCCAAAGCAAGTTACATCTTGCCGTTGAATTTACCCTCATTTGTGTGTATGATAGACACAAGGCCACAAAATCTTCCCCCATGGAGAATCCATCTAGTAGGACCCTACCCACTATTACTCATTTTTCATGTCCTACTTCTTTATGTCACAGAAAATGACGCCAAAATCTCTTTGAAACAAATTCGAATTCACTTCTGCTCAATCATAATATCTACATTTACGTCTGCTTTTGCTCACAAAAGTTGAATTAGTAAGTGTTGAATTTGAATTTGTTTTTTCTTTTATAACAGATGATGTTTGATTTTTATCTTAGATATTTTTATTGGTATATCGTTAAGGTTAAATATGTTTTTTAACTTTTAATTTTTAGTAAAAACTGAAATTAGTCTCTCTAATAAATTTTGAACAGATTTAGTCTCTCAATCTTGTAAATGTGTGAATTTAATCATTTTAACCTAATTAAAGAATTAAATTTATGCATTTTTAAAGATAAAGAACAACATTAATTCAAAGTTTTTAAGAGGAACTGATCCCAAATTTTATAAAGAATCAAAAATATATTTAACCCTTATTGTTATTTCATCATGGTTATCGGTTGTTTAGATATATTTTTTTTTTCAAATTCACCATTTAAGTTTTTGTTGTTAAACTAAATTATAAAGAATTAAATATATTTTAAATTTCTAAAATTCACACAAAATTAAAATTTGTTTGTATCTTAAATTTGAATAGGTTTTGATATTAAATCTAAAAAATGAAAGAATGTAATTCTCGTAATCCAACTCTATTAAATTATTTTTACTTATCAAATTTGTTTTAGTAGTCCGTTTGTTACTATTCTAACATTTTTTAGTTCAAATGTAATTAAAAATATTATTTAACAAATAAAAAAATTAAAATTATTAGTTTATAAGAACCGCTTCTAATAAATTTTAAATTTTAAAATTTAAATATCTATCGAAGTTTAAAAAAATTATAATTTCAAATATAAATTTACGTAATAAAAATATATTTAACCCAATTATAAATATTTAACCTTTATATTTTACGAAAGTTATATAAAATATCATTCTTGATAAATTACGTATACAGTTTAATAAAGATATTATTTTACATATTTTTTCTAAGATATGAAGACAAAATATTTTATAATCTAATTTAGAAATAAAATATAAGTTTTATAATAATTTGTAAAAATAAGATATTTATCTAGTTATTTTATTATTTAATTAGAAGGCAAGTTAATCATGTTAATAATCAAAGTATATGTATCTTTAAAATAAATCGTCTCAACTTGAATTTTTAAAGAAAAAATAATACTTCTGAATTTGAAAGCTGAAAAAATAAAATAAAAAAACAAGTGATTGGGTTAAAATAGAAAATATTCGGCCATAACCAATAAAATTTGATGATTCTAATTCTGGAACAGTCAACTTGTGGGAATAGTAATATAGGTACAGTGATTAAGAAATGTGTTTCTTGCTAGTCACACAAAGTTGACAATTGAGATTTCAAGTGTATATCTAAAAAGAACATTTAATTCTTTTCATAAATATCTTTAATTAATATTACTGAAAACACATGATGATAAGAGATGCGTCTTCATACTTATTAAAATAAAATAAAAAAGTTATAAAAAATATTTATTTAAAAAATATTTTACTTTATCTTATTTACTTATTTGAAGCTGTTGAAATAATTGTATTGATTTTGAAATAAATATATATATATATATATATATATAAATAATAGATTATTATCTATTATATATGGTAATAGTTAAAGCATAAAGTTTCGAGTTAATTTAAATATACCTTTGCTCTGTTGTACAATTATTAGTTATATAAATTTATGCATAAATACATTTAAATCAACGCAAGAAACAAAAAATGCAATAACTCTTCAGATTTGTCGGCCTTTTGTTTTCAAAAGTAAAATTGGAAAACCCATTAATGAGCAACGAAATGTATTAAATTTAAACCAAAGAAAAATAAAGAAAGTATTAAAGGAAAACCCATTAATGAGCAACGAGTATGTAATTAGTTATATAATTAATTACTCTTCCAATGTTATATAAATTAACCTGCACCGGGCACAGAAAGATTAATCATAACTCAAAAAGGTGTAACTTAATTTACATTGTTATTATTTTATAAATAATGATAAAAGAATCATTATCTGGAGAAAACATATACTAAACAATGTTGACATAATCTAATGTAAAATTGAGTTATCACGTGTGTGATGTAAAGCATTTAATAGAGTGGTGTGAAGAGATAATAAAAAGGCATGAGTTGAATGAAACGGAGAAGAACAGAACAGAACATCGTCAGCACACTCTCACTACGGCTGCCTTAGTTTTGTCTCCGTTGGTTGCTTAGTCTGGAATCAGCACAAAAAGGGGAAAGAAAAGAAAATAGAAAAGCAGAGAAAGTTGTAAAAAGGGTAAAACAAACAGGAAAAAGGTGAAAAAAAAGGAGGAAAAGGGTAATAAGGTAAAATAAGGAAGAAGTGTGGGGACAGAAGAAACACCAAACTGCAAATAAACCAGCAAGAATGAGGTATACCCTCCAGAGCCCCAACATTATTAGCACAGCTATTTGGCCAAAGAGACAGACAAGGGACACAGGTGTCATTATCAGGAACCTCAACCCCATTTCTGCAATTCCATTCAACCTCTCCCACTTCTAACTTAGTTCTCCTTCCACTTGCACCTTCATCAACACTTACACACACAAAGTGCAGGAGCAAACACCAACACTATCACCACTTTCAGAAACAGGAGGAAGAACACATACCTTTTGCTCTGTGAAGCCAAAGTTGTTAGTTTTTTTCTCAAATGGGGACGCGAATCCCTTCTCACCAGCTCAGCAGTGGCCTATACGTGTCGGGTCGACCCGAACAGCTGAAAGAGCGCCCGCCGACAATGACCTCACGCTCCGTACCGTACACCGGCGGTGACCCAAAGAAGTCTGGCGAGCTGGGGAAAATGTTAGAAATTCCCGGTGTTGATCAAAAGCCGTCGCGGCCGTCATCCGGGTCGGTGAGATCCGGGCCGAACTCGGGCCCCGCAGTGGGGAGGCTTAGCGGGTCGGGGCCCATGTCGAGGAAGTCGTCTGGGTCGGGGCCGATAGCGCTGCAGCCAACGGGCCTGATAACGTCGGGTCCTGTGGGATCCGGCCCGGTTGGGAGTCGGCGGTCGGGGCAGCTGGAGCAACCGTCTGCAGCAGCGTCGGCAGGGAAGACAGTATACGGGTCGGCGGTGACGAGTCTGAACGAGGAGGTGAAGGTGGGGTTCAGGGTGTCAAGGGCGGTGGTTTGGGTGTTCATGGTGGTGGTGGCAATGTGTTTGCTGGTTGGGGTGTTTCTCATGGTGGCAGTGAAGAAAGCTGTGATCTTGGTGGCTCTCGGAGCGGTTATTGTGCCCGTGGTGGTTTTGATCGCTTGGAATTGCGTTTGGGGGAGACGAGGGCTTTTAGGGTTTGTGAAAAGATACCCTGATGCTGAGCTTAGAGGCGCCATTGATGGACAGTACGTTAAGGTTACGGGGGTAATTTTCTTTCTTACCTATGATAATAACGATAATGGTATAATCACTCTTTAGTGATGTTTCATGATCATAAAATGACGATTCTTCTTGATGGCATGCTATTTGTTTTGTTCAGCTAACCTTTAATTTAACATTATTTATCATATATCCTCCCCCTAGTTTTTCTTTGGTTTTTTGTTTTTTTTTTAATAATGTGATGTTAGGTATGGGGTTTTGGTGTGGGTTTGATACTTACAAAACAAGTGAATGTGGTCGTGGTGATTGAGACTGCTTCTTTTGGAGTTGTCCTATATGTTGAAAGTTTTTTTTTTTTTCCTTCTAGCCGCGTTAGGGTCTGGAATGCAAGTATTTATAAGCTAGTAGATTTTTTTCTGATATCGATGTATAGGTATACTTTGTTCATTTTGCGGTACAAACTGGTAGGTCTATAACGTGGCTCAAAACAGAAGAGTTAACTTGCGTGTTGTGGAATTGTTTACTTAGTTGAGAAACTTGAATAAGAGTAAATGTCTCTTCATGAATTCAGCAGCCTACGGTGGTCAGGGATGTGATGTTTGACGTGCATTTTAGTGGTACTAGAGTAATAAAGAAGGATGGCTTATTTGGCTTTTTACTAGAATGGTTGGCATGTAAATGCAGTCAAAATTCTTGGCAGAAGTAACTTAATATGAATTTCTTGGATTCTTCTGTTTGTGGATGGTATTTAGGGATGTTGATGTTGAAGTTTAAGCGTGTGGCATTTAAGTATTACTTTTTTGCTTCATCTTCACTTCTTCCAACTCTCTTACTCTGCTGTGAAAAATTCTTCTGCAAGATATTATGAATATATCATGAATATCAGGCTTGTCAGTTGCTATGTTATTAGTTAATATCTAGTTTTTAATCGTAATCCCTGAACTGCTTCAACACTAGCTCCTATCACAATGCACTCACATAGGGGTTGTTCTATGGATGGATGATAATGTCCTATACAGACCTTGATGTTCTACAATGTATTTTTTATATGTATCCTGTCTCTTCCTGTAGGTTGTAACCTGTGGCAGCATTCCTTTGGAGTCATCCTACCAAAGAATACCGAGATGTGTATATGTCTCCACCGAATTATATGAGTATAAAGGATTGGGTGGAAAATCAGCAAATCCTAAACATAGTTGCTTTACTTGGGGTTCTAGATACTCTGAGGTTAGTTGGTTTAATTCTTATTGATGCTTTGTGTATACTATTGATTCAGGGCCAAGCACATGGTAATAAAAGAGAGAACCACATGCACACAGACCTGCATTTACTTGATTGGTACCTAAAACACAAAATGAATAGATGCTTGAGGAGTAACAAGTTGATGTATAGGTAAGAAAGGAATCTTAAAGCAACTTAAAATTAAGGAAACCTTAGAGCTCAGATTCGTGTTTTATGCTCTTTAGGTTATCGCCATGTTCCCAGTTATATATAATATGTTGATTTAACAATATAGCTTCATGTCAATGTAATTTGCTCAATAATAAATGTGCTTGAAGGTTTATTTGATATTATTATAATGAAATACTACTATATTTTCTGTCACTTTAACTGTCTCCACTTTCTTGGTATATGTAACTTACGTGTATACTTCCCCTGTGTCGAGATTTAAACAGAAAATGAAGATGAAAATGATGATTCCATTGAAATAGTAGTTAGCAAAAACACAGGAGTAGATGCTCACTTGAAACTTGAAAACAGTCTAAGGAGCCTTCCCATCATATGCTTTTGATGGATTGAGTTTTACTCCTATGCTTGTGGTGGCCAACCACACCAATCCACCGATTTGAAATTTGTAAAGCCCACCAAAAAGTCAAAAGCCCTAGCACACTATTGTTTTTAGTCTGCATAAGAAAACTATTTGCACAATTATCTCATAGCTTTCCATTTGATGAATGCATATACATTTTCATGTTTGGTTCACTCACCAACTGAATTATTATGTCCACATTACCACTTTGATTGAAATGATTACCGTGCTCTACATGTGTTTTGTATCACCAAAATGAGTAAATATATTGAATCTTGTAATCTGGTCTTCAGCATCAGCAACCTTTCTAATGTGAGAAACTGCTGTGTAAGGATTGTGGTTTATATGTTTGGTTTTATCAGTATAGATATGACCTTATATTTGTAATAATCATGTCTCTCATACTCTACATAACGCCAAAGATTTCATTATCTTCTATGAACAGAAATATGTAGCGGATTTCTATGTATCAGACTTTCAGTCTGGATTAAGAGCATTGGTGAAAGCAGGCTATGGTGCCAAGGTTGCTCCTTTTGTGGAACCAAATACTGTGGTTGATGTAACAAAGGATAACAAAGAGTTGTCTCCTAATTTCTTAGGCTGGCTTGCGGACCGCAAACTCTCTAGCGATGACAGGATCATGCGCCTCAAGGAAGGGTATGGACTGCTTTATTCTGCAGTTTACTAATCCTTCAGAAGTGGTTTTTTTTTTCCTCTCGTTTTTAACAATTTCCTTCCTAATTGTGACTTAGTACTTATAAAGTAAATTTGGAAATGCATAGGTACATAAAAGAAGGTAGCACCGTAAGTGTGATGGGAGTTGTTCAACGACACGATAATGTGCTCATGATTGTGCCTTCAGCCGAACCTGTCTCAACAGGATGCCAGTGGATCCGCTGCCTTTTGCCAACCTATGTTGAAGGGCTGATCTTGACATGCGAAGATAATCAAAATGCTGATGTCATTCCTGTTTAGTTTTTTCTTTTGCTTGCAAATCAGTGTGACACACTTCTGAAATGACAAAACTGATGGGGAAATCCTACACTAAGGAATCAAAGTACTTTCCACTTGCTGGTTTTGTGTAAAATGGGTTGCAAGATTATTCTAAGAGCACCACTAAAGTTGTCATGATAATCAGAAGATTTGATTAATATGACGCAGGGATTCACGAGTCCAACTACAAGCACTTTGAGAAGGTCATCGATCAATGTATCCACGAAGTTGGGTTGTACTTTTTCTGCTTATTTATGTACATAGGTAGAGGGGCCCGAAGGGATTCAGAGTAGTTGTGTTCTTATGTTTGAGCTAATTCTAGCCGGAATGTAGCTAAATTTTATTTGTCAAGTTTGGTTAACTTGTATTACTAAGTCGATATGATGTACCCTGCCTGTGTTAGTAGTTGTAAAAATCGAAAACCATCCATGTTACTGTGTAAATGTTGGTTAAAATCAAGTTAAAATACGCATTTACATTACACTTTCTTGTATGATTACTCACTTAAATTGATGTTTAGAAGTTCATACTTGACATTTTTAACAATTTTCAATAAAGTGGAACTACAACCTGGAAGGCATTCCCCCAGAAACCACGAGATTTTCTCCTGTTATGTAAGAAGCATCATCAGACGCCAAAAACGCTGTAGCAGCAGCCATTTCTTCAGCTGTACCAAGCCTTCCGATCAATGCCGTCCTTTCAAGTTCCTCTCTCTACAATACAACTCCAAGAAAATCCACTCAAGTTACTAATTGATAGTTAAAACTAAAACTCTATTTGGGAGAATAGATACTCACTATAGTATCGTTAGAGGTATAAAGTGCAACGAAATGAGTTGGCACAATTCCAGGAACAACACAATTCACCCGAGTGTTTGGTGCCATTTCACTAGCCAGAGCCTACACAAGGACTTAAGTAAAGAAACCATATAGAAAGAAAAAGGAACAAATGCAAGCTAAGTACTTACTTTGGTAAGTCCAAGAACTGCTGTTTTGGTCACTCCATACATAGCCATAGTAAGTGGTGTGGGTTATAAGCAGCAAGTGAGGAAATGAGTACAACAGAAGAACCCTTCTTCAAGTGAGGAGCTGCATCCTGTATACACCATGAAATGGATAATGCACCATACAAAATTTCAATTTCATCACATTCCATGGAGTTACATTAAGAGAATACGCTTAAACACATAATATATTGCATTTGTTCATATAGTCTTTTGGCTTTGCCATGTTACTATATTAGACAATTAGTTACCTTGAGAAGAAGAATAGTGGATTTGACATTTATCTCCCACAGCTTGTCAAGGATCGATTCTTGTGTTTGCAAAATGGGATCTACCGAAGGATGTACGGCAGCATTCGACACAACAACATCTATCTTTTCATACTTCTGTAACGAAACCAGGGAAATTGGTCATTTTATGTTAGATTTTTGCATTACCTAATCATGAGAATGATTTGTGTTTCTCTTGATAGTATTTTACAAATTTTGATTGATCTCACAAGTGTTTCCTTAGCCGATCGATAAAGGAACAAAAACATGGACTAAACTTATCACGCTTGGAGGAGATGAAATCCACATGAGACTTCTTTGAGCTTGGACAAGATATTTTCTAAGCGAATAAAAATTCCATCGTGTATCAAAAGAAAGTTTAAAGTCTCACCTGTAAAGTTTTGTCGATCAAATTCTTCCTTTGTTGTGCATTTGCAACGTGACAAACAATAGGCAATACTTGGATTCCTTGAGCTCTCAGTTTGCCAGCAGCCTTATCAACATTTTGCTGCAGTAACGAAACAGAATTCTTCCAATCCTATCATCACCGATTTCCTCTCATTTTCCAACGACAGAATGAATCAGTTAAGGGAAAAAAAGTGAATTATTCATATCCGACCACTAAAACAGAGGACTTTTATAGGGGTGACGAAGTGCCAACATGTCATTAATAAACTACCATACAGAAACTACCTTGAATTGAACAGGTAGATTAAATGGCGCGAAGACTTAAATTTGTTCAATGATTTCGAATTCCGGTATGGGACACATAACCATGTTAAGTATTGGAAGAAAAGGTGCTGTTGTAATCTTATTTAGCTACAAAAGGGAAGAAAAAGAGTGAAAAGAGGAACATTGAAAACACCAATAAATTAACCTGTTTCCGAGAAGAGATGACAACAGATGCACCCTCCAAACCAAGCCTTTGTGCTATGCTAAAGCCGATTCCCAGAGTGGAAGCCGTCACAATGGCCACCTTACCTTGAAATCTCATGCCAAGTTTGATCTTCTCCATTAAAACAGAAACAGAAACAACTTAGGGAATGGTTGGTTTATGAATTGTGTGAAGAAAATTGCCTTTACAGTGGTATGACACTGAGAAATAGGTTATGTCCATTCAATCCACAGTTCCTCCACCATTTTTGGTTCTTCATCAGTCGTCAATTACCGGGCATATTGCACTGTAACCATTACTGTTCCATTTGATAGACTACGAAGGTGCATTTGCATCTAATAAAGCAAAATGGGATGTGTTTGATTCAAGTTTGAAAATATGAATGAGTTGGCTTAAATATCCTTAAAATATACTCCTACTTTTTTTTTTCCTAAAAAAAACTGTCTTGACTTTTTATTCCACTAAAATAATTTTTATAGCTTTATTGTTTTATTCTTACTAATATATTTTATAGGGTTTTTTAGAATTATTATTTTAGAAAGTACTGCATTTTTACTTTAGTAGGTTGAAAGTACTGCACTTAGATGATGATATCATGAATTTACTTCCATTTTTATTCAAAATAAAAGGCATTTATTATACTATATCTTTTTTTTCATCATGCAAAATACTACAAGAAAATAAAATTCAATATATTTCGCACTAAAAAGATTAAAAATAAAAATGTCCAAACTCTACCCGCAAGACTAAAATTCTTACCATATACATTTATTTTTCTCACTATAGAATAAAATTCCTGTCTTCAGAGAACTATACTTGGAAAGCCTATTTTCAGCAAACGAGTCTATCTATTTCTTTATATTTTTCCGTGACCTTTCAAAGTGCATGTTTTGACAAATGGTACCTTCGAAAATAGCTTTTTTATATATACATTATATTATAAAGCATGTTCAATAAAAAAGCAAAATGTATGTGCAAACATCATATAAATCATAAAGAAAATGACTTCCATTGGTAGCTTTTGTTCTTACTATTGTTACTTGGACCTGGACAATCCAACTCAACTCCAGTAGTCCCAGTCAGCACTGGGGACAAACACATTCACAATTTACCAACATGGTTGTCCCACAATCGCCACTAACCCACAAGAGGATTAGAAGAAATGCTTCATTTGCTGTACCCCTCATTGTAAGTGAACAAAACGTTTAGGAGAAATGCATCCAATTGCAAAGTGAATGAAACCATCCACTATCCACTAATAACGACCATTAAAAATGTCACACAATTGCAAACGTACATGACAGCATAACATTTTCTATTTTAATCATAAGGATTTCTGAATTTCTTTAAAAGCTCTGGTATTTCATATCCAAGCATGTCATCCACGGCTTGAATCATTTTGGGCTTTAGTTTCTCAAATTTGTCGATGCTATAACCAATCAAAACTTCTCTGAAGTGTTCAACACTGGGGAAATCACCAGCAGGTAGATGAAACTCTCTTTGGACCTGTTTTTCAAAAACATTGAACTGTAAGTAGTTGAAAATTAAACACCCAAAGTACGAGGAAGTGATGGATGAAGGACCTTTGCAAATTCTTCCTCAAGATTGTCAATAAGTCTCTGTTGAGCCTTCGCTTTGCCCATTATTGCAGGCATCTCTTTCTTAAGGTGGCTAATTATATGCGCATGAATTTTAGCAGATCTAGCACGTTTCACAAATTCGTTGATCTGCACCATTTTTAACAGAACAAGTTTTGAAACACGAAATAAATATTGGAGTTGACATGAGGTAAAGGCATACATATAATTAAACTCAACCTTCGTCACTTTGTCAGACAAATAAATATGAAATTAAGGAACGTACCCGGCGATCGCATGACTTCTTTGGAATATCTAGCAAATCTGCAAGCAGATCACTTTGTTCCTTCTCAAACAGATCCCGTCCTAATGGACTTACGAAGTCTTCATCTATAGGCTTATCGTTAAATGAGCTGTACAGTCAAGCAAGGGAGTACACATTTAGCAATACGCATTACAGTTCTTATTTCGACAAAAAAAAAAATTAGAAATGTTCAGAATGCCATCATTGTTTTTTGAATTCCAAAATCACTGCAAGACAGTAAATTTGAAAGAACGGTTAAATACTTTCACATGAAAAACAGTGGAACGTTAGACATTGTCGAAAAATAAGAAAATCTACCCAATGTATACACGTGAAACTTCGGGTGTATTTAGAACTTTCCCCAATGACCACATCAACGCTCCATACACTCTCATAAGCTACAATATTGCGATTAGGCACGTTAGTACACAAAAAGTTACATAATAAATATAGTAAACCAGGTAACATCGTTCATATTATTGTCTTACTTGTTGAGTATCAACTTGATCAGCCTTATTCAAAACCACTCGTATCTTGTCATCATTACCACGTAAAGATGTGATTACACGTTTAAACTCATCACTGATGTCTAGTTTATGAGGATCAAACAGGAGAAGAATGAGGTCGCATTTTGCAGCAAACCAAGACACGACACCAGTGAAATCATAGCTTCGTTGAGTCCTCTGTTTCTCTCCAGATAAGACTCCAGGAGTGTCCACAAGTGTTATTTCATCCAACAGCTGAAAGAAAAAATTGCTTATGTAAGCACAAGAAATGACAAAGTCATTGGACTTTGAAATATAAATAAGACTCACAGGATGTGGCATTTGAGAACATTGGAACTTTGATAAAAAAGAACCTCCAAATGTTGTCAAGCCGCTGAAAGGCATGTCAGCATCAACAGCGATGGTATTTCCAGGAATACTCCTCTCATCAGGTCCAGACTATAAATAAAGTTTCGAAGAAAGCAACAGGAACATGATCAGAACACGACTGAATTTATGGAAACAAAATTTGGGAACAGTGACATCGTGATTTCTATTTCTTTTCACATATATTTTTCTATTTGGACTTTATCTACTTCCAGAGGCAATAAAATAGAAGAACATAAAGGAAACTTCTCGCTCGTACCATGACAACAACAAATCTATCAGTGGTAGGCTCTGGTCCAACATGTGCTCCTGTAAGAGTTAGGATCGAGAATCAATAAATCATCAATTTTATAAACCAACCCTACATTGACCGGAACTTAACCTACCTGGATAATCACATCTTAACAAATGTTTTATAAATGTAGTTTTTCCTGTTGAATATTGACCCAGAAGCATGACCATGGGTTTAGCATCAAAATCAGTGTTGGTCTGAAAGGGAAAATCAAGATATTCCTTAAGTCAATATAGACATATTTATGTGGTATAAGGCATCCTAAGTGGAGAAAGTACAATGCGCCCACAAACACAGTTGACAAATGCTACTGAGTAGTTCGTCCTTACCAACAATGGAGACACAAAATCATTATACCGGTAAGTAACTTCCAACGGCTTTAACCTCTCGATATATAATCTCTTCAAGCCATCAATGATTGATGTAACGGAGTTGAGAGGTAACTAACAAAACAAACTACTATAGTTAGGAAATATTTAGAATATTTAGTAACAAATAACATAAAGAAAGAGTACATGCAGTAACTTGAGAAGAAATAATCACAAAGACACATTCTAAATTATCATTTAATCACTCCACTGCTTGCTTGTATATATTGACTCATCAGAATGATGAATACAAAATGGCGTAGAACATGAACTATACAAATAGTAAATAAATGATGCATCTACTCCCCTAAACAATCTACATGTGAGGAAAACTTCTGATTCGCTAAAAAAAAACGCGGAACATTTGCACCATAAGACTGAACGAAGATTATAGTGTAACTCGCAGTCCATACGTGAACCGATATATTTAAACCCATTCGAGTTAAGTACTATTGGCCGATAAGTTTTAGAAATATCTCTCAAGTCTTGACTCTCAATCACTGAAGAATCTGATAAAAGGAAATGGTTAATTCATCTCCAAAATAATGAATACCCAGTGCCAACAACTAATTGAATGAAATTCATTGCAAAGAAGCATGTAAAATAGAAATCCAAATGTCATGAAACCCTGCACAAACCTCAAGATCTGAAAATAAATAACATAACTCACTTTCTTTGAAGATTTTGAACCAAACCAACGATTAGTTGGAAACCCTTGTGGCTGAGCAATCCCTACATAATACAGGTAAAACAATCCAATTAAATATCAATCAAAGAATAGAACCATATAATAATTAACTAAAAAGAGTTACATATCCAACCATTTACTTCGGGTGGGGTAGTAATTGTTAAACTCTTTTGCTGGGAAAAAATCAATAAGGAAAGGAATCAATAGAGTTAATTAACACGATCTACAAATAAATCAAGCATAAGATTACACAAAAAGCGCAACTTACTGCTACCAAAGCGTCGAGTCCTTCCAATATAGGAGGTTTAATATTTTCCTTATCAACTGCAATAAAAAAAAAAAAACAGAAGGATGAACTTACATGCATGATGTATCCTGCTCGCATATATATAATCCATGTTCTTAGCCCATCTTAATTTCTGATGATTATAAAAGTACACACTCACCTTGAGTTTTGAGAATATCTGAGTTAAGTTCTTGCCCTGCTTGCGCCAGCGAAACCAACTGTTTTATTACAAGGAAGAAAATTGAATTCAAGAGCCAGAAACCAGAACGACAACAAATGAAATGAAACGACAGTTAAAATGTATGCTACCTGCATTGCAGTAACGAACTCCGGGAAACCCAAAAACCCCTGTCGTTTGACATCGGCGAGAGCCCAAAGCTGTTTGAGTTGCGAGCGTGACAAGTTGGAGAGAGCAAAGAACTTAGTGGCCTCGCTTCCAGAGATTCGTCCATCTCCGTCTGCCACATTCCAAAGCCGAACACCAAATCAAATTGAATCGTTTCAATCTGAAACTGTGGAGTGAGGAAAAGTGGTGAACTAACCTGAATCAGCCAAATTGAACCACTCCTGATACTCTTTGGAACCCGACCCGGTCTTCATCTTTATAAATCGATCGAGAAAATCCTCTAGATTCAATTCAGAGTTGGAATTCAAAAGCCAGAAAGGGCTCTTATCAGTTTCAAATATCAGCTCGGGAGCCTGATTTTGAATTTAAGGATGAATTTCGATGCTGTGATCACTTTCGGTGTGATTTAATTTTGATTAGGAGCGGGACCCATAAGATGGATATAGTTTAATGTGAGACCGTGCGATTATTTATCCACCAGATGATTGTGTGGACATGTCTGCATTGGATACCCTTTGTTGAGTTTGCCGTTTCAAACTTTTGAATTTGGGCGCCATTGTGACCTGGCAGTTTCCGTCCACTTGTAACGCGCAGATTCGTTTCTCGTCACCATCTAGTATCATGAATTAATTTTTACTTCAAAATTATAAATAAATATTTTCAGAATTATAAAAAATATTGATTTTATAATAACATTTTATAAATTTAATAGTATTTTTTATCTATAACAATATATAAACAAAAATATAAAGAGGAAAAATATAAAGAAGATTCTCTCTCTTGTATGCACATTTCATAATACCAATTCTATCATTTACAATATATTTTCTATAAAACTATTTTTTTTTATTCATCAACAATTAATTTTTCTATTCATTTAAATATAAATTTATTTTATATATTAACTTAATACCTACTAACATGAATCGAATTTAACCGAACCGAATCGAATTGAATTGAACCGAACCAGACCAGACCAAACTGAATCGAATTGAACTAAACCGAATCGGACCAGATCGAACCAAATTGAACCAAATTGAACCGGATCGAACCGCACTGAACCACACTAAACTGAACCGAAACGAATCGGACCAAACCAAACTGAAATGAATTGAACCAAAAGGAACCAGACCAAATCAAACCGAACTGAACCGAACCGAAATGAATTGGACCAGACCAAACCAAAGCGAACTGAACCGCACTGAACCGAATCGGACCAAACCAAATCGAACCACACTAAACTGAACTGGGCTAGACCGAACCAAACCAAACTAAACCAAACCAAACTGAACTGAAATACTCTTTAGTTGTGCTGAATTTTAAAACACCTTCAAAAAAGAGGAGAAAATTTAAAGGAAAATTTTACACTTTCATAATTAATTAATATAGAGCAAAAGGAGAGTTGCTTTGTAATGTGCGTAAAAAATGTCATAACCAAAAGTTTTTTCAGCACCAAAACCACAATCGTAAGGTCCTTCTTAAACAATTGAAACATAATGTTTATCCCCAAATTAAATATAGCAAGTGTATAAACAATAACATAAACAAACTATATATTTTCAATAAAAAAAAATCCAAAAGACAAGTTTGAATTGGTTTGTATTCACCTTTCACACAAATAATTATTTTGTCAAAGTGGAGAACAAAAGTTCCGAAAATGGTAAAAATTTAAATATTTAAGAAAAATATTATAAGATGATGAAAAAAATGTAATGGGGGAGTAGTGAAACATTAAGTATAAAAAAATGAGAAGAATGCAAAATGCAAAAGACATATAAGAGAAGGATAAAATGTTAGTTAGAATTAAGGTTCAAAAAAAGACATACTAGTTGAGTGAGATGTGAGATGTTAAAAGTGAAGGTGGTAGGGTGAGACGACGAGAGCAAGGCGACATGGCCTTATATAGTAGTGATGAGGATAAGAAGCTCACGATCATTGTCTCAATGGTGGTGATTGAATTAAAAAAAGAGTGTGCGTGGTGTTTAGATAAGAAACCATTGATGAAAAATAAGAAAATAAAATACATAATTCAATTAGTGAGTAGTTAACCAGTAGAAGTTCAGTTTTTTTAAAAATAAACAGTAAAACAATACTGTTTAATTTTTATTAATTTTTTTTCCTTTAATATTTAATTTTTCTTAAAATTAAAACACCATGAAAAAAAGAGGAGAAAATTTAAAGGAAAATTTTACACTTTCATAACTAATTAATATAGAGCAAAAGGAAAGTCGCTTTGTAATGTGCGCAAGAAATGTCATACCCAATAGTTCTTTTAGCACCAACATCACACAATCGTAAGGTCTCTCTTAAACAATTTAAACATAATGTTTTTTTCCAAATTAAATATAGCAAGTGTATAAACAATAACATAAACATACTATATATTTTCAATAAAAAAAAAAATCCAAAAGACAAGCTTGAATTGGTTTGTATTCACCTTTCACACAAATAACTATTTTGTCAAAGTGGAGAACATAAAGTTCCAAAATTGGTAAAAGCCTAAATAATTAAGAAAAATATTATAAGACGATAAAAAAAATGTAAAATGGGAGTAGTGAAGCATTAAGTATAAAAAAATGAGAAGAATGCAAAAAACATATAAGTGAAGGATAAAATGTTAGTTAGGGTTAAGGTTCAAAAAAAGACATACCAGTTGAGTGGGATGTGAGATGTTAGGATTGCACTGAAGGTGATAAGGTGTGACAACGAGAGTAAGGCGACATGGCCTTATATAGTAGTGATGAGGATGAGAAGCTCACGATCATTGTCTCAATGGGGTGATTGAATTGAAAAAAGAGTGTGTGCGGTGTTTAGGATAAGAGACCATTAAAGACAAATGAGAAAATAAAATACATAGTTCAATTAATGAGTAGTTAACCGGTAGAAATTCAGTTTTTTTAAAAAATAAACAGTAAAACAATACTGTTTATTTTTAATTATTATTTTTTTACTTTAATATTTAATTTTTATTAAAAATAGTTTTTTTTTACTTTAATTTTGTTACTTTAATATAATACATATAATTATAGTTAAGTTTAGTTAGATTGATTTTGTTCATTTAAAACAATATATAAAGAGGATACCCTCTTTTGTGTTTATATTTCGTTCTTACAGTTTTACCCTTATGTTTATATTTCGTTCTTACAGTATTACCCTTAATTATTATTTTATAAATAGTTTACTTTTAACCGTTAGTCTAAAATCCTCTTTTGTCTTCAACAGTTGTTTAAAAACCTCTCTTATTTACATATTTTATTTTTCTAATTTTATGTTTAATAACTATTTATATCAAGAAAGAATATATAATCGATTAGGTTTAATTAATCGTAAGGTACCCAGTTTGGTACTAGAGTGTCAAATTGGTACTCGTTTTTAAAAAAGTGTCAATTGCATCCCAACTTTTGAAAATTGCTTCAATTAGGTCCCTTTCAGACAGAGTTGACTAACGCCGTTAGTCAACGTGCCACGTGTCAATTTGTGGTTTTTTTGATTTTTTT
>Ga0214545_1004432_pt1 | contig 26262 bp, 23 predicted proteins | sample CNSS4metaG_FD_160064 | JGI IMG/M metagenome (GOLD analysis project Ga0214545, IMG submission 160064) | Root nodule microbial communities from cowpea collected in UCLA plant growth center, Los Angeles, California, USA - CNSS4 | ecosystem: Host-associated > Plants > Roots > Nodule | place: USA... | reverse complement strand
GATAAGAAGATAAATAAAAAAAAAAATAATATATATATATATATATATATATATATATTTATTTATTTATCTACTGATATTTTTATTTCTTATAATTTAAAAAATGTCTGTGATAACAAGAGTAAAATAATAAAACAAAAGAAAGTTATCAATCATACTAAATTAAAAATATATCAAGCATATTAGTCTTTGTTACAAAATGAATAATATATGGCAAACAAATAAGAGAGATTATTGAACTCTTTTTCTGGGGAAGAACCACTCCTTCACTTATTTCCACTAGATATTCCTTCTATCAAATTCTATGGTTGGACAGGGACAAGGAGAGTACGAGTCTTCCAAAAAAAAAATTATTTTATTTTTTAAATATATTTTAAAATTATATTTTTATATTATTATTGTTAAATATAGAAAAAAATGTATAGAGTTTTCTTGTGTTCAAAATACACATAGAGTAAATATAATTATAATAAAGAATGATACAAATATATATGATAATCAAACGTAAATATGGTAAAGAAAAAATATTGTTATAAAAAATGTCAACAATATCTATCAATATCAAATGATATTTATATTTTAAACAATAGATGTTATGTTTCTCCGATTAACATTAAATGTAATATATTTAACAATTATATCATGTATATTAAGTTAGTTTAAAAATAATTTTTTTAACTTGAAAATAAAGTTTTTTCATCCTTCTGTATTTCTTTTTCTTCTTCTTTTGGTTTCTCTCTTCCATACCTTTATTTGTTTCTCACCTCTCTTTTTTAACTTATTTTTCAACCTCAATATTTTATTATTTTCAAAATCAAGTTCTACCACATTGAAATTGAAGATTTAAGGATTATTTTGAACTGAACAATTTCTTCTTTTGAGTAAGTTTATTATCTACCTTTATTTTTTTGAACCCATCTATTTTCCTTTTACATGTGGTTTTAGGGTAAATGAATTGTTTCTTTTTTAAGAGGGATATTTGCGATGAAGATGAAAAAAAATGTGTCTACAACAACTAAAAACTTGAGAAATTTCACAAGTTCAAAATTTAATGAAAAGAAAAAATTGTTAGTAATTTTGGGTTATGCATATATATGATACATAATTAAATGTGTCAGGACCATTATTTATAAAGCCAAAATAATAAAGTGATCTGATTAAATTAAAGATTTGGCTAAAGGCATATGTCATGAAAATAAATATTGTGTAGAGACCAGTTAGTAATTTTTAATTTGATGAGGGGCCAAATTAGAAATACTAAAACTTAAGTAATTCAGTTATAAATGGTCGTGGTCCCCTTCTGAAAACACACAGAGTCATAACGTACTTTTCCTATTCCTTTCTCTTTATCCCCATCAAGAGAGAAAACCCAAAGGGAAATAAAGGTCCTCTAGGAAGATCACTTATCAGTAGTGCTCTAAAGGACATCGTTGTTATGGCTAATTCAGGTACGCTTCCGTTTACTGTTTACAGCATGATTATCAGTATGTGATATTGTGTATGAGTTTATGATTGATTATTAGGATCTGCGTTTATGCTTTCAAAAATAACTTTCTAAAGTTTATAGAATTACTTATAATAAATTTGAAAATTCTTTAACAAATAGTTTATATTGAAATGAATATTGCAACAAGTTTTTGTTCTGATTCAATTATGAAATATTTCAAATCATTTAAAAAATAATAGAGGAACACTTTGATTAAAAGTAATATTTAACATTTTAATGATAACTTTTTATGGTTATCTATGATATGATAACGAATGGTAAACATATTTTTTTTTGAATTTTATTATTATGTATGCTTATAATGAATAGAAAAAATAAATATATATTTTTTCATTAAAAAATAATTTATATATAAAAAATATAATTTGACACTCTTAAATTTTTTGTCTAATTTCGGTCACCGGTCGAATCCTTTGCTGATGTGCCACAGCGTTTAGAACTGGTATGCTTTCTTGTTAGTTACATACGTAGATAATATGGTTAGATGAATTTGTGCATATCTATATTTTCTCGTCCAGTGAGTATGATGAGTTTCTAAATTATGAAACAATGTTGGATTAGTGTTTTCGTTAGTATACATGAGCAAGCCTGAAAAAGTTACTTCCCTATTAAAGCACTATACAACATTTTTTTTTTTTTTTGTGAAGCGTATTTAACAAGGATTGATAAATTAGGAAGTCACATTTAACTAGATCAGTTTATTATCCGTGTGAATTATAAAGACCTAGAAGCTCATTTGGCACAATATCCTAAATACTTAACTAGAGTTTGTGTTCTGTGTGAACTATAAATATTTCTTTTTAATTAATATATTGTACATTACCATTGACATTGGTACATCTTTAGGACATACCCACGTGGCAGAGACACTTAAAATTCCAATCCATGTCTTTGAATCATAAGATCAACTCACTTTTGTTTTGTGCTTACTTTTATGACATCTTGCGATGGTGATTTATGTTAGAAATCAAAGTATGAGTCTAAGTCTTACATTGGTTATAAATGAGAAAGTAAAACATTATATAAAGATAAAGACCCATAAACTTATAATCTTAAGGTTTTGAATTGAGAGTGGTGTCAATATCTTATGTGATTAAATTCAGGTCTCATTGGTATTTGTTCTTCCCAATAAAATCTCCTAAGTAAAACTTTACCGTTCATATATTTTAACCTAAACTAACGTGTTATTATAATCTTATTACCAGAAACAAGCATGGATTTGTGTTCTAGAAAACCTGAAGTCAATTATATATATGTGATAGTTTATGCTTTGTGATGCACGACGAATGGTTTAGACAACGTTATCCCAACCTAGTTGTTTGTAGATTAATAAAACAAAGAGATAGAGTTGTAGCTTTTAACGTTGGCACAGGGGCCGAGTTTGGAAAGGTAATGGTATGGGTGAGAAGAAGACGAAGGTGAAGTCAAGTCACGAGTAAATTTCCAACTTCAACCAAACTACTTTTTTTTTTTGCACTATATATCATGAGATGAGAGAGCACTGTTGAGGGTGGTCCTGTTTCGTGCCTCTTCTTGGAGACTGCCCTTAACTACGTGACAAAGACGCATCATGTGTGCAAAGAGGATTTCATGCACAACGATCGTGATTATTCATATACTCAACCATTTTGCTACATTACAAAGTTAGGTTGCCACATTATTTGTGATGTTCAAAATTTTGAAAGAATAACATAAGGACGTTTATCTAACAAAATCAACTTGTAAACTTGTAAACTGAGATTTGCATATACTTTGTTGGGTCTTTCGAGAGTGGAATGAGTATGAGCCCAATCCACATAAGAGATTGACACCACTCACAAAAGCTTAAAACAATGAGTTTATGAGCGTTGATCTTTCTATGGTACTCAACTTTTTCATTTTTACTCAATATTGGACTTAGACTTACACTTGAATTCCCAATACACTTATATATTTTCAATGTGAGATTTCCAACACATATTTCGATACATTTGATAGTTTTACATCACTTAAGAGCCGATTACAAGAAAAATTTGAATAATTCTTCTTTCTTCAACCTTCTAAGATATTTTTTAAGAATCATGACGAAATTATAAGTTTCAAAATGAAGAATATCTCGATGAGTGATCTTAAACATGTATGGAATCAAGTGGAAAAGAAATGGTGGTTAATTTGATTACTTTTGGGAAATCATTAAGTTTTTACTTATGTCGTTTAAATATTATGTTTATCATTGACATTGTTGAATGTGGGTTAGAGGTTCTACACTTGTACATAATACATTAGGTGGACGGTTTTTGAAGTGGAAAACATGTACATTTAAGTGCGACCAGCATCGTTAAATTTGTTTTTCAATGATTATAATTTCATATTGAAATATTAGGTGCGAATAGTATTTCTCACAAGTTATACCTGACATCATGGATTCTTTGAAAAATCACAAAATGTTGTATGTGTGCTGTCAATTCAGTAATCAATGTCTTGAAAGCGCTGCAATAAAATCAACCACCAATAATGTTTGCAAACTCAAAAGGGTATGAGTTATGATTGCTGACAAAAATAAACAAAGGCAGATAGAAAAATAATAAATATGACTTCAATATAAAATTAATATTTGATAGTCATTTTGATTTTGATTGAAAGTAAAATATAGAGAAGACAAGGGAAAAAATTACACCAAGAAAAAAATGTGTTAATATGTCCTTAATATATATATATAATAATAATAATAATAATAATGTGTTATTTAGAAAAAAAAACAAGAGAAAATTTCCGCAGGCTTTTTAAATAAGTGGCGGAAAGAGTAAAAGAGGACAAGTGTTCAAACTGTAATACATTGTTTATTCAATTTGTAAAATTATTAAAATTTCACATATTAATCTAAAACAACAAATCATAAGCAAATTTAGTTCTTACATTATTCTTAACAAATTAATGGAATTAAATATGTTGATGTTGTTAATAATTAAGATATACTATGATGTAGTAATAAAGTTATGTTAACATAAGAACTTAATAAAAATTATTTTTAATATGATAGACTAAAATAATAATAATATTGCAAGATAATAATAACATGACATTGATAATAAATAAAATTTAATTTGTGAAATTATAAAATGACATTAATTTAAATTTTAAACTTATTAGAGATTTGAAATAATGCATGAAAAGAGTTAGTTATCCATCCAGTTAGTTACGTATTGAATTAAAATTATAATATATACGTATTGAAATAATAACATCACAAATTAGTAATTATTCATATTAAGAGCTGTGTTACTTGAACAACAAACTAAAAACTATGAGAGAAATTTGAAATATAATAAATAAGGCGACTAAGAGATATAACTACAAATAATTATATTATATAAATTATTGTATGTGTATCATATCTCATAATAATAACGTAATATTACATTTAGCAATAGTTCTTTTAGGGTAATGAAATATTTTTGGATATGTATCATAGCAAAATATATCACACAATTAAATGCGTAGATCCTCAAATTAAGAGTCGTTTAAATCGAATCAATACTTTCATTTTTTTTATTCAGATGTTGTTAAGATTAGTTTCTTTCCCTGCACGGATCACATACTGATCTCATATGGGGATTTGTGGTTTCGTCTAAATATGTAGAAAAATGAACAATAATAAATAATTTAATGCTTCATATTTTATTAAATATACTTTTGATATTGCATAAATTTTGATAAATACGAATGTAACACAAAATAATTCATTCATACTTTTCTAAACATAATCAAAGTGATAAACAAGATCTAAAAAAAATAATTTTAAGGATAAATTATCCAATTGAATCATGCAATAGTAGATATATGTTTTATGAATGTAATTTCATCGTTTAGTAGTACAACTATCTTTAAAGAAAGCATGGTTTCATACAAAAAAATGTGATATTAAATTATTTTCTATCCATTTTAAAACATTCTTAGAACTAGTTTTCTTAAATATAAGAATTAGATCAAAGAATTCTAAAAATATATGTAATATGTAAAAAAAAAATCTAGATTATGTATTAAAAGTTGTTTATTTTATATACAGATAATGTTTAATATTAACACATTCACTTTCAAACAAGTCGTCTGAAAACCTGCTGTCTGTGATTAACAATCATTAGATGCAATTTTAAAATAACATATACACTTCAAGTAGCAAAACAAAAGAAAAAAAAATCAAGAATCTTTCGAACTTCTTTTATCTAAAAAAAAAAACAAATTCTTAATCTTACCCTACAAAACTCAATATATAGAAAAGAAAATATTGAGGAGATATCTTATTTTAAAATCACCTAAAACAAAAAGAAATAAATCACTTTCAAATCAAACATCGAAAAAAGAAAAGAATATATATATATATATATATATATATATATATATATAAAATATACACTAATAATGTAAAACAGTTTTAAACTATATATTGTCAAATACCATACTTTTATTTATTTATACTGCTATAATAATTATTTTAAAAGTCACATTGAGTATATTTTCTACGGACATATACTTAAAACGATAATTCACAACTGTTATGTTAGCTCTAAAAAAATAAGTTTATAAAAAATGTAGCATTAAATTGTTTAAAGTTTAAAAACTATTAACAAAGTTAGTTTGAAGAATTATTCATAATTTTTTTTAGGATTAAATATGTTTTTGAAAGTTCAAGTTTCAGTGAAATTTGGAATTAGTTCTTCATTGAAAATTTTAATTAATTTAGTTCTTTATCTTTAAAAATGTGTGAATTTAGTTATTTTAATCAATTTTTTTGTTAAGTTTATTTGAAGCTTTAACCATATTTTATGATAATATTTGAGTTAATATTTAAGCAAGAATGGGTCAAACAATTTAAATATTTCAAATACTACCATGAAATATGTTAAATAAGTTTAACAAAAATCTAGTTAAAAAGACTAAATCTATAGATAAAATATTAAATTATTCAAAAATTTTAAAAAAGATCAATTCTAAGATTAAAAGTCGAGTAACAAAAATATATTTAATTTTTTTCTAAATGATCGATGAACTTGAAGAAAACTGAGATGTGAAAGATCATGATCTTGAAAATGTAATTTTTTTAAAGCCTGCATTATATATAAAAATGAAGGTGTAAATGTAATTGGGGCAATAATAGTTTGGAGGATGAGGACATTGAATTTGAAAAGAAGGTTTCGCCGGCGTGTTGCTGAGATAGGTACACAACACAACACAACACGGACCACACACCACTCTCAGCATAGACCATGAACCCCACCCAACGACACGGTCCTTAGTTGAAGAGTTTAACCACAACCCAGGTCAGCTTTGTCTCTTCCCTCTTCCGAAAATCTATCTTTATCTCACATTTCTCCTAAACCTTGCGCTCACTTTAAGAAATGGGAATCCTCCAAACTTTTTCAAAACAAAAAAGCCTGTTTTCTCTCTTCTCTCTCTCTCTCTCTCTCTTTTCATTTCAATTTGGGTTGAGTTAAGTTGAGACTTGAGAGGGGTGTGTGAGTGTGATTCCCGTTACTGCTTTGACCCCTTTTTCTTCTGTATCTCTCTCTCTCATCCCACTATTTCCTTCAGACATCACATGCATTTGCAATTTACAAAAGCAGAGTTTTTTCCTTTTTTAAAAAGCACTATAACAAGTAGGAACTATAATGGTATGGGGGGCACTCTTTCCTGCGCCTACTCACGCAGATAAAGAAGATTCATAATTCTGACTGTGACTCCTCGTCAGATATTACAGAGCACCACATTCAAAAAAATTCCCTTTTCTTATTGTCCCATCTCTGCTCTCTGCACACACACACTGCAGAACAAAAACGAACACATCTTCAAAATCCATTCTCTGTCCCCAACTCCACAACAACAGCAACCCCTTTACTCAAGATTCCGTTTTTTTTTTTACCTCACAGCCTTTTCAACTTGTACAAAATTTCAATTTTGGAACTGTTTCTTCCCTTCACGTGATCTGGGTTTGTTCCATATAAAGTTCAACTCTTCCCAGACCGGACTCTTTTTTCTACTTTTAATAATTCACCCATTCATTGTTTCTATTGAATTATCGGAATCCTGTGTCATGAATTTTGAGTCAGATATATATGCCTTGTGGGTTTTCAATTTTTAATTGCTGAATGATGGATGGATAGTTTCTTTCGTTTTTGAATTTTGTGTGTAATAAAAATCTTGTGGCTGGTATGGGTGGTGATGGTAGAGTTGAAGTTGTGAGTGGCAAGGGGTGTTCGAGGCTGTTTTCATCTTCACTTCCTTCGTTCAGAGATTTGCAACCATTGGAGCCAATGTCTCCTGTTTCGTCCTCTGTGCAAGTGCCATCATCAACTGCTCCTTTTGCTGGTCTCGTCATATGCGTCACTGGTTTATCTAAAGGTGCGAGTTCATTCATGTAGTTCAGCTTTTCACCTTTGGTTGGTTGGATTTTGTTTTATTTTCCTGGCTTGACACTCTCCACTGCTTTTTGTTTTCTTTGTTTCTCCAACCTTTTTGTTTCGATCAACCAATTACCTCAAGCCATTGGCTTGATTCAGCATAAGTGTTTACGTAACATCTTATTTTGCGAAAGAATGAACCTTATTCTCTCCATCGAGACGGTATCGACGGGTGAATAGTGGTTATCTTTTTTGTCAATATAAGATGTCAAATGAAACATATTTGGACTTCTGTAATCTGCCGTTCTCTATTTGGTTGATAATAAAGGGCTGAGAAACAAAAGGGGGTCTGTTTTGTATTCTCTATTTGGTAGATAATAATCAGTGCATGTTTTCATGAAATCTATCTTCACCTGTTCTCTTATGTTGTCTTGTCTTTTTGGCATAAAACTTTTCATGTAATTGGCTGAAAAGTTGTAGTTTTAGTTATCAGTGGAAATGATAGTAGATATTTTGTCACGTCTTTGTTTCTCTTCTCTCTCTTTCCGTGATAAGTTAAAGAGATATTCAGTTGTGTTGTTTTCTGCGGTTGGTGATTTTGCAGAAGCAAGGAATCAGGTCATGGAGGCTACAGAGAGATTAGGTGGCCTGTATAGCCCTAATTTGCATCCTCAATGTACCCATTTGGTGGTTCAGATATCCTTTTCTGCCTTAAATTATACATTTTTTCCTACATTGTGATAGCAATAGCATGATGCTGTAGTACGAAGATGCAATGCTCATTTACTGTCATACCTAGATTATACACCCTATGGGGAAATTCTGTTCACATTCAGAAAATATTTTCTTTACTTTCTCGGTTGTGTCAGAACATAGTGTCGAACCTTATCAATTTCTCTTCTTTATTTAAATTTTACTTGTACCGAGTTCAGAAAGATGTTATGTAATTTGTTTATGTTTAGTGGATCTATCATAACATGACCACAATGATTTCTTGTGGCCCTTTATCATAGCATTGGAATTCATCCAATACATTTTTGTGTTGATTGGTTCATTGCTATCATGAAATCTTTAACGTGTGGTACAGTTTTGGTGGACGTAAGTTTGAGCATGCACTGAAGCATGGAGCAAAAAATGGGCTTTTTATTGTCACACTGGGTTGGTTTGTGGATAGCGTCAGGAAAAATGGTGATTGATTTTAACTGTTTTCAATTGACATGTTTTATATTTTGGTTGTCTTTCTTGGTGATGTTTCATCCCTCATGCTGTAGAGTCAAACAACACAGGAACCTGACAACTTTCAATTTTGCATCTTTAGATCCCATGTTGAATTGTACTCTTATGCTGTAGAGTCTAATTGTATTTAACAAACTACACATTCTTGTAGTGATTACAGTCAGCAGTGCAGTTTTTGGTGATTATCTGGCTACACACTTCTTCTCATTCATATTTCTTTTTATTTCATTTATTTTTTATTTCAAAGAATCCATTGGATTTGTCGTAGCAATAGCATCTTGCTGCACTTGATAAAAATATCATAAATAATCCAGTAAGGAACACTCATCTGTGTTGTCTAAGATCATATAGATTTTTCACTTTTTCTGACTAATTTTATTTTCATCTTCTTTAGCTCTCTATCTGAATTGATTTTAATAATTAAGTAGCATGCTTATATGGTTGAACTCCTGTAACTCAAATGATGTATGAATTTAAATTATGCATCTTTATATTTGTAGTTGTCATAACCAAATACATTATTGTATCTGCTGCAGTGAGGTTGAGCGAATCACATTATAGAGTGAAGAGTTATGGGGATAACAACGTGCTCATGGAAGATTTTAGGCTGCTTTCTGAGTATACAAATGCAGATAATCATTGTCTTCCGGCAAGAATCCACCAAGTGAAGAAAGCTAATAACGTTGAGGAACTTCAGAGATTCTCCGTGAGAGAGTCTATCAGAAATTCGGACTCAACTTTGTCTGGCTGCTCCATCTTTGTTGATCCAGACATTTCATCTGAGTTGAGGAACAAGGTAAAATTGTGTTGAGAACAAATACCTAGATATTTTGTGATCATACTAGTTATATTGGAAGTCTTTCACATGACATGGAGTCTGTTGAACAATAGTCAGTATCAGCTCCTTGTTTTTGGTTAAGCTAGCGTGTGATTCCAGTGCTCTTATATGCTTTGCATTGATTGGTAGGTTATTGAGACTGCTTCAAGAGAAGGTGCTAATTTGGTGGAACAATGGTTTGTTGGCTGCAATGTTAGTCATGTAGTAACTGAAGGGACATCAATCCAAAGATACCTTGGATATTGTAATAACCTCATTACAGTAAGTCCTCCTACATTGTATTCTAATATTTATCTAATCATAAGAAAGACCTTTTGAAGGGATATAATATAACTTTCTGAAGCTCAAACTGTTTGCTTGTACTTTTATTTTACCTTTTCATTCTAGCTGCACAACTCCTGAAAAACATTAATATGCTATTTAATTGTTATACACTACGTAGGCTTCTGCAGTAATATTTATATCACAACGAAGTTCTTTGCTATGATATGTCTCAGCCTCTGTGGATAATCAAAACAGCTAAGGAGAAATATGTGCGAAGGCTTGTTCACATGTCTGTTGATTTGGCAAAGCAAGTTGGCCTGATGCTTGAAGACGTTAATAGTGGCGTTTCAGGAAAAGTAATTTCTCAATATATTCCTTTATATTTTTGAAATTCATTTTTTCTTATTTTTTGTGGTGCTTTCAAGTTTGGTAAAACATTTTCAATCTAGTTTTTTAAACATTGCTATTAGGTGTTAGAACTTTGGTTCCTCCCTTGTGAAACTATACCATGAATTTTATTGAAATGCAGGAAGTAATAAAGCAAGAAGCCACTGACTATCCTCTGGATAGTGAAAGTGAAGTCGGCTATGAAGAAAGACAACAAATTGTGAACTCTGCAAAAATTGGAGTCAGAAATCGCCGTGGCCGTCGAATGCAGGTCATCCTTTGATTCACTTCTGTTTATTCTGTGAGCTTGCTCTCGATTCCTACCTGTCTGGTTCCCTAAAAACTAATAGAAAGTCTCTTTTTCCTGTTCCTAATTTAGTTGTATGTTTTAGATTTTGAATTCACCTCAGTTTGTAGCTTTTAGTCGATTTAGGAATCATGTGATCCAAGATAATAATTTGGCTCATGTTAGTTAAATTCTGTCATATGAAACTTGGGCACCACATGGGAATGTTCAACTCCAAGCAGTATTATCCACTCTCTTTAATTTATCATGCTTCTCAAAAAGGGTAACTTACACTGACACACCATGGAATGTGAAAAAATAAAGGGATACAAAATTGAGTTGCATAAAAGAAACTCAATTGAATTGCACAAAAAAAAAACTGAATTGCTTTGAAGAAACTTGAACTGAAATGTTATATTAGTTTAGTTTTAAAAAACTAAATTGTTTATAAGTAAAACTTTTTGAACTAAATTAGACTATAACTTATGATTGGAAAATATAACTTCAAAATAAGATGTTCATTGGTAATAGTTCAAATAATTCAAGTAATTTACGAAATTCAAAACCAATTTAGAGTAGATTCATTCGGTTAAGCTCACTCTACTATGGTGTAATTCAGTTCAATTAGTTTCAAACGTTATATTATTTAGTTTAGTTTGGTAGAACTACTTTTAGAACTCTGTTTAATTTTACAATAATTTTGTTCAATGCATGCATTTTATCCAACCCCTAAACGCACCTATTGGTTTGTTAAATTTCACATGATATCCTTGTGTTTTTAATGCCTACACACCCACTTAATTATCTGAAACACATTACACTGGGTATTCACGGTGTTCCCTTTAAGGAGAGTTATTGTATATATGTTACAAATGACAGGATATTGTTTGAGTTGTCAAGAAGTTACAAACAAGGGATATCAGTGTGTTCTTTTTCTCTTTCAATTAAGTGTAAGAAAAAGCATATTGCAACATTTTGGCATAAAAAATGTTGAGCTTGGAAAATTTTGATCCATAAAGCATTTAAAAGTTGGAAGTATGAGAGGACACAATCTGATAGAATACCCATTTGCTGACATTTCATGATTTGGTCTATAAAAGGTTTAACTTCATAAAGCATCACTATGAAACTTAGAAATCCCAATTAGGTTGGCACCCCAAAACTTCAACAATCATGTGTTTCTAGAGGATGCATTAAAAAGAAAGGAAAATATACATCCTATGGATTTATCACTCATTTGATTTGGACATAATTTTGCAGACTTGTCAGACTCCAATACGTCCTATAACACCCACCAACCTTCTAGACTCTATCTGCTGGTCTATATCTGACTCAACTTCAACTGCTTCCATCTACACAGACTCTTTTAGTGTTGAAGATCCTAGTGAAAATCACGCTTCAATATTTTTCGACGCAAAAGGGGATGGCAAGGATTCAGAAGCTTCATTTTCGAACTCCACTCGTCCTCTGACAGAAAGGTTGGTTATTAACTCCCTGTGACTTGTGTTACACCTTTTCCTTGCGTAGCAAGATATGATAAAATCGTTGCTAGTCTTCCAATATTTTCTGGACATCTTCTGCAGTGAGAAATCCGAGTTGATATTCAAAAACCATTTCCTTACCATACTCTTCCCAATTGACCGTTTTTCCGAGATGGGTCCTTCATCAAGAACGTTTTTCAGCCATAATGGTTTTACGTGTCTTCAGGTGTTGGATCATATACATGCATTTTATCAGGTACAGAGTTTATTCTTTTGTAATACATGCATTATTATCAGCTCTATCTAATGATATGGTTTCTGCTTCTATCTACTTTACGTTATGGTAGGAGAACATGTCAAGGCAGGAAATTGAAGTTGCAATTCACAGTGATTCAAGACACGCTGATAGGCTTCGATCAGTGTACTCAAATAAGGAAACAACAGCACGTGGCCATGTAATATTCAAAAGGGTTGAATTCTTGGGTAGTCGAACAAGTTTTGAAATGTTGAAGCGTGTAAGTGGGGAAAACAACTCCAACGTTTATGAGCTATTACTTAGGGCCTAAGGTGATATATCGTTTTACAGGAATTTCCCGTATTATTGGTATGAATGGCCAAAAATGGGAAATTTTAGCTTGTGAATATATCAAATCAGAGATTGGGAAAATATAGTTGGTTGTTGATGGTAACGTTTTCATGGATACTTTATTGTTATTTTGGTTATATTAGTTATCGAGAAAAGGGCAAAAGGGTTTCTGGTATAAAGTGCACACTTGGCCTTGAATATTTGGGTTATAAGATCCATAGGATGAATGTTCAGAATGATCTTTTCTGTAAAGAATTTTCTCCTTTGTGCATTCAAATCAATGATAATAGGAATAGGATTTTAGTGATCATTTTAAGATAGGTTAAATCATAATATTTTGCTTCAATCTGTCTATTGTTTTTACTGTAAACATACAATTTTTCAATTTTTACTGCATAAGAAATGGACAAGATAAGAGCTGTGGTTTTAAAGGGAAATTTACATTCACCATGGTTAAAAAATTCATATAAATGGAACGTAAAAGAATTCTGGTATTACATTAAGTGTCAATTCGGGGGGAGGGTGGAAGAGTTACCTTTTTATTTTCTAGTGACTTAGTGATGAAAAAAAATATCGGGTGAAGAATATTAGGGGTGTCAATTAGGGCTGGCTCGTCGGGCCGGCTCGCAGACCCGCAGAAAAAACGTATGATGAGTCAGAGTAGTGAGCTCGCAGGCCTGCATAGGCTCATGGCCCGCAAACCCACATAAAAAAAATTACACTTGTATATATTAATTACTTTTTTTATGAACTCTTGTATTAACGTTTCAAATTTTTGTATAACTGGAAGTTTCTCAATTTTTAAACATTGAAAATTTTATCATAAAAATAATAATAATAAAAAAAAGCAGACTGGCCCACAGGCCAAGAAATATGCAGGACGGACTAGTATTTTCAGCTTGCATAAAGTATGTGAGTCTTATGCGGACCAGGCCTAAACGGGCCGACCTGCATTGCCACCTCTAAAGAATATATGTCCTTTTGGAACAAGTATACATGAAAAATATATTTGAAAATAATCGTGGATATAATTTTTAATGAATTGATTTTGGCATATTTATTATTGTTCCTGCACCTTCCCATTTTATATTGAGATACCCCCATAGTTTATGCATCCAACCTAGCTATTCTTCTTCCAACTTGCTCAACTCCGAAACTGAATCATTAGAACCATGGCCACCATTGTCGACCTCGTTCTTGAAGATGTCTTTCATTGGATCTCTAACAATGCAAGAATTGGTAGTTGAGTCCGAAGAAAGAGTATTTGGGAAACTCTAGGTAGAAAGGTATTTAGACATCACAAACTGACTTAGGAAATTCTTTTGAATATTTATTGTGTAAGGTATGCTAGATAAACATTTTGTTGAGAGCTGTCAAAAAGGCAGAGAATACTATTGTTTTCTGAGTTATATGAAATTGAACCCATAAATATCATATAGACGGTAAAAACAAATTAAGCATAAATCATATTAAACAAATGCAATAGAGATATTTGAGTTTGCAATCCTTTATTTCTGAATAATTATTTCATGTATTTTAAAAATGACAGACAGACACAGTAGCTTATTAACAACAATAAATGATGTTAATATTAATACACTCATACTTCATAAACCTACAGATCCCATCTCAGCATTGCTTATTTGTGCAATTTTATTCTTTCACTTGCCCAGCACCCTGATATTACATACATGTACATGCATTAATTTTTGGTGGATGCATGTACATGCAATATTATACCATCAAAGACAAGTCTAACAGTTTTATTTCTAAATAAAAACTACAAACTTTCCCCACAGAATGAAAGGAAAGGAAAGGAAAAGGACCACCTCGTTGGTTCCAATTCACTCTTTTTTGTTTCCCAATCTTTCTCTTCTTTGGGTCACAATACTGTAACACAAATGTGCAACCCCAAAATACTGTTAACTAACAGTACTCTGTCATCAATCTGACAATTTACCAGATTAATGGCACAGAATGTCAGTTCTTGTTTTTCAGGGGCAAAAAATTGTAGTACCACCAGCCCTTCTCTTTTTCCCTTCTTCTCCCTAACTAGAAAGGGGAGGATCAATTTCAACTTTTCCCAATTTTTGCAGCTCAAGAAGCATTTTAACTGCAGCAGAGTCAAAGGAGGCTTTCTTATCACTTCTAGCTTCTCCTTGGCACTCAATATTTCCATACTTGGGTATGCACAAGGTAATTTTTGAAACAAAGCAGTTCAGTCCCTTGGTTCCTTGCAGGGCTTCACAGGATTCAAATAGAGATCTGTTACAGAATAAAGACTAGTCAGATTCACGTGCCATGGCATTACCAATTCTATTATCTGCACTCCACACCGTATATAAACAATAATATCATTTAAAGTATCCTTTTTTGCCACATCAAACCTATTTTTGAGATGTTAAAGGTTAAGGGATCAGTTCTGTTCATATATTATACATATACGAATCCTTCATGTAATTCTACATATAAAAAATTCTGCAAGAGTCAACCAGCTTAAGCAGTTGAAAGGACAAATTAGTTCCTGGACTCACCTATCTTTATATTCTGTTGAATCAAATGCAGGCACTGGCCACTGTAGTTTCCTACACAACTCATATAGTGTGTTCCGTGGTCCTCCCTTTTTCATATTAATTGATAACTTAACTGTGTAACATGAATAAAAAATGAAGTTAATCCACAGGTAGTTAACAAATTAACTCTTACAGCAGGAGAGTGATAAATTCAGATGTTTCACATAACTGATATAGCAGATATTTTTCCATTCTTCATAAAAAAATTAACAGGCAAAAATTTTAAGCATGGATCTATGGAGATGAGAACAAGAAAATTGCATGATAGACAATGGAAATAAACACATCACTTCCATTTTGCTCTAATTTGTCTGCTTGTTCCCAGAAGTGGACACTGTCACGGACTTGATATCAAACAAGAAAAAGAAATCAGTGGTGCAAACCTGGAATGGAGTCGTCAATGGAAGAGTCATTGAGAGGCAAAATACTTTCAGTTGGGTTAGTTCCATCCAATCTGTTCCTTTTATGTACCAGCTCTGAGGAATTTTCTTCAATTAGAGTAAAACAAGTACTAGAATCCATTTTGAGATGAGGTGAATCATTGGTATGGACAGCATTATCTCTTTTTCCCTTGGACATGAAATTACAATATGAAATTCCCCGCTTCTGCAGGATTACAAGTATAAACCAATTGGTCATAAAACATACAAACTTGGATACCAGAAGAATGAAAAAAAAAATTTTAATCTAAAAAATATTTTGAAAACTGTGCAGGTAAGGTGGACTGGACAAAAGATATCTAGAGAAATATTTCTGATGGTTCATTTTGTAGTAGTATTTAGTGAAAATGCAGACACTATTCACAGCTATTTATTTTAACCATGTTATCAAGTATGGAGGAATCCTATCTGTTAGCCACTTTGTTCAGTTAACGAAACAAGGCTATAAAAAAAGTTCACTACTCCGCGAAGAACAAATTGAAAATACCCAACAAACGCAACTGAAAAATTTTATACATTTTGGTAGCTTGATCCATTATATGTTTTTGGGATATTTCAAGTATGATCATCAATTTGAAAAGTTCATTTCTCTCCATTTTATACAAAGCATTTACTAGCATCTTATTCAGCAAAAATATAGAAGACTAAGATTAACACATGTGCATAGATTTTAGAAGACTGTTAAAATAATGTTTGTTATAGTGGTGTACAACTTAAAGCTGATTCTGGGTGTATGTGTACCTAGCTTTAGGTTAAGAAACAGAGACTGGAATATTCTTTGAGATTAAAACTGCTATCAAAGTCTAGCCTACAAAAGTTTGTTGGGCATTGTGCCACCAGATGTTAGGTATCCTTCTATTCCTATGCCCGATAGGTTCAATCCTTGGTGTGAAAAGTTGTGTCAAGGATCTCACGTCAATTAAAGATATGACCAAATTATAGTATGTAAATGGTTGCAGATTTCACCTTACAAAGATATGACAAAATTATAGTATGTAAATGGTTGCAGATTTCACCTTACAAACCGATTTTATGAAATTAAGTTAGGCTTATAATTGCCTTTATAAGAAAAACCTTAACACTATCAGAGGGGAAAAGAAGACTCTGGAACACAATCATAAAAGAACAAACCTCAAGGTCCTTCAACAAATGAAAAGAAGCTTCTCCTTTTGCAGTTTTCTTATTTGCCCCCTTTCCTTCACGAACCAACAAATCATTTGGCAACTGTACACTAACCTCAACATGAACCATGGATCCCTTTTTTTCACAGTTATCACTTATTTTCACAAAATACCCTAGAGAATCACACAGTTCATTTAATTCACGAAATGGAGGCAATTCAAGATTTTCAGGCGTAACTATGGGAGATAATAGAGGACAGAAAACCTCCCAAACTCGGTCTAGACTGAGCTTGGTATCAATTAGCATTGCCCCAACAATACTTTCCAGTAGATCTCCAAGTACCTGTGACATTTATAACAGAAAGAACAACGTTACAACTTTTGAAGAAGTGTGGCGTATATGTTTTTATTTGAAAGTGACAATCTCTATTTGGGAAAGTAAAATAGGACTTGATTTTATTTTTGTAAATCTCCGGATTCATGTTGCATACATGAAGAAAACCACTAAAATGTTTAGAATTGTGCAATTTTATTTATTTAACTAAATTGCCTTTATTAGTTTACCCATTTTCTCCATTGTATGTATGGGTAAGAAAGTAAAATGAATTTCATTCATCTTTGTTTGAAGTTGCAAAAATTGAAAGCAATTTACAAATCAATGCTAATATAATTGTTTACTGTAAGTAGATATGTAGTTTGTATTCTATATAAGATAAGATGATTTTATCTTCTATCTTTTAGATAGATTAGTTTTTATTTTATCTTTTAGATAGGATTCATTTATCTTTCAGATAGAGTTTACTTCTTTTTTGTGTGTGTGTGTGTTTGTGTCTATAAATATATATATAGGTACAACACATGCTATAATCCAATGATCAACAAAACCAACCTTCGGAGCTCTAATGCTTGGAAATGATCCAGGATCCGATTCAGAAATGGCCTTTACATAATCTGATATCTGGCTCAGTAATAATCCCGAGCCATGTAGGAGATGCTGGTGAAGGTTATGTCTAACAACAACTTGAGCGAAGTTGTCATTATTGACAGAGGCAGATCGCAAGTCAGTCAACACCCCTGGATCAATATCTGTGTGACTCTTATATAAATGCAATGTGATAAGCAGGTCCAACACTGAGTCACCAAGAAATTCAAGCCTCTGCAATAATATCAATGAGTTGCATTAAGAAACTTCACAAGTTAAATATTGATAAGTTACTCAAGAATATATGAAACCTCACAGCTACCTCATAACAGCATCCAATCCCAAGTTCTTTCTCAGACAAATGTGTGATAGCCTCCAGTAAGAGTCCCTTGACAGAAAATTCATACCCAATTTTGTTTTCAAGGCCTGCAATCTCACTTTCTTTTGGCACGCAAGCATGCAGAGAGGCAGCAGTGATTGCTTCGTCAACCAAGGATAGTTCAAGTTCTGCTCCAATTCCAAGCCATTTCATCACATTAAGTGATGCAAAGAGTCCACCACCCACATAGTATGCTCCTATCAGAGCTTCAACACAGTCAGCAATAGTCTTAGAACACATCCAGCGGTGACCCCTGTCACAAAACTTCCCAACCACAACTTTTGGATCCTCAGTGTAGTATTTAACATCTAAAGGCACTTCAAGGGTTTCCAATCCACAATCACAACAAACAGGGTGTATAGAACGCTGTCCTGGAGCAACCCACCGTCGTGGTTCAAATGCAGAGTCTCGAATATAACCCTGACAGGTAAAATGACAGAACACCTTACATTAATTCATTCCAATGCTTATCCACCACTTAAATAAGTAAACAACAAAAATAAAGGTGGGAATGAAAATAGTATATATTTTCCCAAATTTATAATGTTTCTATGTGCAAATGTTAATCTGTTGAAAATAAAGAAAATAATCACTCCCAATCTTACTGAATGTAACATTCTGAGACTTGGGACTTAAAACTTAACCCTAGAAAGCTTATTTGTAAGTAAAGACTGACTAAGCTTTATAAGCTCAATTTAAGTCATGCTTGTAGTGAAAGTAAATGTGGGACAAAAAGGGTGATAACAACTAAGGCAGCTTTTTAACAAATACGATTTCTAATATTGATACTGATACATAAGAGTAATGGAATAAATAAATGCATGGACGCGAAATGGTATTTGTTAGAATAAAATAGTATTTTAGCACCTGATCCAGATTAATCATCCAATGTGTTTTTAACCGGTATCAAGATTTTCATCTGGTCAAGAGTTTGATTGTCTCCCAGGACAGTATTTGTTTGGCTCGCGATTGATTATTATAACTCATTATTATTATTGGGTTTGTGCTTTGTCCACATTTCAAGAGCCTTTAACTAACACATTAGGCTCTGAGACAATAACACAAGGAAGAAACAACAAACCATACCTGTAATTTGCGCTCTAGTGCAAATTTATGAAGGGTTGAATTACGAACTGCAAGAGATCTTCTGGCAGATAATTGTCCTTCATGTTTCTTGGGATATTTAAGAAAGAGGTGACAGCTCACCACATACTTTAAAACAGAATCTCCTAGCAACTCAAGACGTTCCATTGAAAAACTTTCACTGCATCTCATAGTTGTAATTGCTTCTAGAATCTGACATTTAACAAAAGGAAGAAAACACATAAGAAGATTATCATAATGAAAATAGAAATAAAAATCAATGAGTACTTTTATCCAAGAACAAACCAGTGAGCTATTTATGTTGGACTTGGTAGTTTGACCATCTATCTCTTCTCTAAGCTGACTAGATAACATTAATGATTCAATGCGGTACATTAGAGATGGCAACAAGTACAATGACCTCAACACGTTTCTTTTAAATTCAAGAACATATAGAAGCTCAGGTGGGACGTGAACATGTGCAGGCATTTTGGAGGTTGTAGAGCCATTTTTTGAAGATTTGTCTCGCGCATCTGTTCACCTCCAAAAACATATCATAATCGAAGTTAACCATGGTCATGCAAGGATTCAATAAATTCTATCAAGACAGAAAGTAATAGAGAAACTCATATCCACTATCAGTTCTTTCAAATCATCACACTGTAAAATGTAATTCCAAACGACAGCTTCAACGGAGATGATAAATTTCAATTTTAAATAAAATTTCATTAAATCATAATACGGAAATGTGAAACAGCATACAAGAGCCAATAGATGAAAACTTGAATTATGAACAACGAACCTTCCTCATGGAAGTTAAAAAGAAGATTGTGTGGATTATGATTTTGCTTTAACAGTAAAAGATGCTGTCTTGGATGTCTCAGTGTAATCCCATACCTGATCAAAATTTGAAGTTGTTTAGTCAAGTATACAAATAATGTAGAATGACAAGGCCCGCAAAATCACATGTATAGGGTGGAATGAAACAAGTTATGCACCTTTTGCTGAAATAATCTGAGTAGGTAAGTTGTTCCTTGGATTTTTCATTATTTCCAAAGAAAGGGCTTTCAGCAGACAGGTTACTGTCAATGTCAATAACACAATATATTTTTCCAGTATGAATGGCCAAAACCAACGTGTTTTTTATATTGTCAGCATCAAGCACACAATTAGCAAAGGGAATCTTGTTTGTTCCAACATAGTCCATCTCCATTGAACTGGTATCCTGAGGTGATGTGATTATTCCATTATCATCACAATCTCCAGTGAACAAAGAAAATCTTCTCCTCATGAATTCAATAGCAGATGCACAAGAATCGATTCTGTGCCAATTAATTTGCAAGGCTCCCTCACAAATACCACTCAATTTCTCAAGTGGTAGAAGCAGATATAAGTGTTTTTCTCTCCATAATGATTTTGTGTCCTTTTGAAGTAAAAATTCTGCTTCTTCTCCTGCTGATTTTGACCTAAACACCAGTCTACCAAACAAACCATTGAAAAAAAGCTCATGGAAGCATTTTGCTTTCATCATCTAGTAGAGAACAAACAAACAAGGATCAAGTTAACTTCCAAAATAAATGAGATTAAAAGATAATAGAGACAGGAGTTATATATGTCAGATAAAACCTTTAAAAACTTGATTTTATACCTGTTTAGCATCCAAATCAACTTGCCCACATGAAGAGACAGAAGCTTTCACAACCTTTGAGACTAAATAAAGATCTGATTCAATATTTCCCACATCATCATCAAGCTTTGACTCAATCAAAAGAACAAACCCAGAGTATATTTCGTTAACAATACTACATGTGAATTCTAGTTTGTAGGCATAAAATCTGGCTGCAACATCAAGTTTGTCTCCCCATGCACCACTTAGTGCACAAATGTTGGCTGTTCCATGTAACTCCTTTCTCTTCGTGGTTCCTTCAAATACCAAAAGCAAATCAAAATGCATTTAAACACAGACAAAGATTTGGTAGATTTCCTTACAAAAGGAACAATGCCACATCATCAGGTTTTTGACAGCCACTCTAAAGGTAGTCAAAATTAAGACTAAAACTGAGATCGTAAATGACTCACAAGATTGTAAATTCTGGGATCATAAGACTCTACTTCTACGTAAAAATGATATACATAGATATAAAAAAAAAAAAAAAAATAGACAAGACTGTGAGTAAAGGAGAAAAATGTGAAACCATGAGTGAAGGAGAAAAAGTGAAACTATGAGTGGTAAGCATCTTCTTAGCTTCACCATGGTATGGTTGAGCAATTGGAAGAGCCACAGCTAGTGCATATTGAATATTGTAGTCAGGTTTTCTTTTGGGGAAGGTGGTTGCTTAGTGCATATTGAATAGAATCAATTACAATAAAGACATTTAATAATTAGAAATCAATCATCCTAATTTATGAAATTATGTAACGTTGATCTTCTAGAAATCTATAACTTTCTAGAAATATGTAACCGCTCATTCTAACAGACAAGAAGGAAGGTTAAATGTAACATTAATTACATAGTTATGTGAAACCAAACGTGACTGAAGAAGAACAATTTTTTTTTTTATTGGCGACCTTGGGTTTTAAGCCAAAAGAGTTAGATTATGTAAGCTCATAAGAGTTTACCTCAACCGAAGATTAAAAATACATAATCATAGTATCCAATCCAAATATAATAGTCATTAAGGATTGATAACCGCACTAGAGTTTACCTTCTATCAAATAAATGGAAATAATTCATCACATGCTTGCATTTGTTCAATAGTATCTATTTAATTTAGTTTATTTCTAAATTCAAAATATCGAATAATTAGAAAAAAAATATATAATAAAGGGACACATGAAGAGCTGTCATATAAAGACAAAAGGTGCATTCTTTTATGGTAAAAAACATCTTTTTCATAAAATGTACGAAATGGAAGCCTTTTTATTATTGATTCCTGATTATTTCACTATCTGGTAAGAAACTTTTTACTATCCAAAAAGCAATTATTTATAACATTTCATACAATCAAAATGAACACATTATCTTGAAATAACTTAAGTAAACATATCTAAACATGAAACTAATTTGTCCTAATCGATCTAAGAAAAATAAATTATAAATATAATCAACTAATGGAAAATCTGTAGCTTACAGCTAATCACACACATAGGACAAAAGGCTTGTCACATTGTAAAAACTCAACTGTACATATTTTGCAGCCCAGACTTGGATGTTTGTCCTGGCTATGTACAAACAAAATACTTGATGGTGATGTTTTGTTAGTATTGAATATGAAATCAATTCTGATGTGGTTCATGAAGTCAAAAAGGATAGAAATTGCATTAGAAGACCTACAAAAGATATTTGAAATATGCACAACCATTATCTGGGAAGTCTGAGGTGCCAGCAATATGATGCAAAATTTAAATTAAAATAAATATTTAACCACAGTTTATAAAAAATAAAAATAAAAAGTTAGCTGATAATTATACCTGCCCGTAAAGTAGAGTCTTTATTTTTTGTGATATGATCATTGTCTGAAAGATCTTCAATGAATGGAACCAAATGTTCATTTAAAGCACCCATTTGATGCAACTTCTTACAAGCTTCGAAACAAGCAAGATGCCTTGCCAAACGAATATCTTTTCCTAATGGACCAATTATTGGCTGGAGGACTGAATTAGATGGTAATGTTAATTTACATTGGAAACCCCCTTCCACGGGCAGAAACACATAACTGGGCTTTGCAGAGGAGTACCTAAGCAAATTGCACACAGAAGAACATAAAGACTATGTTTCAAATAGTTAAAATGAAGTCAGACACAACAGGATACAATCTTACTGATCTCGTGGAAGCGTTCCACAGTATCGGTGGATAAGATTAACACTAGAATCTAAAGTCACAGAAGCTCCGGTAGATTCCACATAGTATGCATCTTTTTTCTCCAGTGTAAATATCTTTACACTAGATTCGTGGTGCTTATGGATAGATGCGTCGGTCATGGAGCGCTCACTCCTTATGATGTCAAAGAGCTGATTTCTTTGCTTCAGGTTTCCCCTGTAAATGCAAATGTTAATGCTGATAATTAAGGAAAGCAATTACATTAGAATTACAGGGTTTAATCTACAGAAATCAATCAGAATTATGCAACTTGGTTTGTACAGTTAATACTAATATTTGATATTCAGGCCCAGATTAGTGTACATAACTAATCTCCTCTTCCTATTTATACATCCTCATGTGTATCTGTTTCAAATCAGTGAAAATATTCATTTTTCTGCAGGGTATCAGACCTCAATCTTAACCATCTCTGGTATCTCTTGCCAACCAAACCATTGAAGGAGAAAAACCAAAAGGCTCACCCAAGGTGGAGACTGGTACCCATCTTAACAGCTGGATCAAAGGGCACTTCCTCTCACTGGCCACATATTGGATTGACAGAGTTGCATTCAATGGGAGAGGTGATCCTGAACCTTTGTTCAAAGAAAAGGAGAGGAAGGCTACATAATGAGTACTCCAAAAATTCTGAGAAAGGAGAAATCAACCTCCAAAAATGGCAACTGGAAAACCATTCAGTCATGTCATGGCTCCTCAATACCATGACAATGTAATTAGGGTGAAGTATAAGCATACTTCATGACCTGTGAGAGGGTGAATCATGTTACAGAGTATTTCAATACTCTCAATTGACATTGGCAGCAGCAACATATAGATGAAGAGTACTTCCTCTCAATTGACCACTAAAAAGAAGTGACTCCAAAGAAGGTCAAACAGAGGTCCTAAAGCGAAACCTTCGAGGCTTATCTAAGGTCTTTCAGTTCACAACAACCAAAATATTGAGCAGATTTTATTCTCTGGGTGGAATATTGGTATAATACCAGTTTCAAAGTGCAGCACATTACACTCCAATTGAGGTTCTTTATAGGAGAATTCCACCTTCACTGGCCAAAATCGTCCCAGGGGAAACCTTGGTAGAAACGGTGGCTCAGGATTTAATGGCCATAGACAAAGGCCTTGAAGCAAATGAAATTTCCTCTACTGAGGGCACAAAATCAGATGGTTCAATATGAAAATGTGCACAGGAAAATATCCCTGTCTGAGCCTGGGGATTGGGGGGTTTTACTTAAAGATTAGACCTCATAGGCAAACTTCCACATCTAAACTTCACCCTAAACTGTCAGCCAGGTATTATAGACCTTATTTGGTTTTACAAAAAGTTGGAACAGTGACATTCAAGTTACAACTTCCAGAACAAGCCTGCATACATTCAGTTTTCCATGTTTCTCAACTTAAGAAGGCTATAGGAGACCATCCAGTTGAATCAGATTTACCAGCAGTGTTGCAGGAAAAAACAAACAATTATCAACCTATATGCTGATTTTAGGCACCAAAACAGAATAATTCGGGTACATAAATTCCTCAGGTATTGGTGCATTGAAAGGGCAAGCTTCCAGAAGAAGCTACTTGAGAAAAACTTTCCACAATACGCAATCAGTTTCCAGATTTTGTTTGGAATGAATGTAGTGAACATCTAAAATGGAAAAAAAATCCACAGGTTTAGTACAGAAAGATTTTTACTAAATAGAATGAAAATAACGAAAAATAGAAGAGCACTCTCTCATCCAAAGGTTTCCCCTTCATAAAGAGCTAATGCTCAATCTACAAAATTAACATCATTTTCTCTCCTCTCCTTTCCCTATTTATATCTAACTAACACCTCAAGTAACTAACTCATTGATATTCCAACTATCTTACCTAATTTCTCTTCTCTTTATATCCTAACAGAGACCATAACCGGGAAGTTGACCTACCAAAACTCATGCTAGAGTTGACTATGTAAGTATGGCAAGTAGTCAGTGTTATCGATATGGACAACGGAAAATTTCGGAACCCTAAAAATCCTTATAAAGTTATGATGGAAACCATAACAAGTTATGGCGGAAACATAGAGACCAAAAGAAATATAATATATGCATTTAGATAATTTAAAAAGAAAACACAAAAATATAATATAATGTAAAAATAATGAAATCATGATATTATGTCTAAAAAATATGAAGGGCGACGAACGGGGGAGGGCAGCGAGCAACAGTTGGTAGCGGCGGTAAGCAGCAAGGTCTGATGGCAGCAGTAAGCAGCAAATGTCTGAGATTAAAAAGGAAAGAGCTGGGTAGGAGTATTAAGTATTAGGTTAGAATAATTAATTGGACCTGGCCCAATATCCAAAACAACACCAAATGGGCCTTTTACCCAACATCATTTAGCCCGCAATTAGGGTTATCTTCTTGTGTAGCTGCCCGTCCTAATTGAAATTTATTAACATTCTCCAAAAAGGGTACTGTTAATAATCCCGTAGGTGTCAAAACCATTAAAAGAACGTCCAATAACTTATTGGGCACTGTAAGAAGTATTTGAAATACGAGAAAAAAAAATATCATTCAGGTAGTATTTCCAAAGGAGTTGCAAAAGGATTCGCGAGTTCCCCAATCATGGATGATTCTACAACTGCTAAGCCTACCTTAAAGGCAATAGTACCTAGAATTACTACTGGAATATAAAATATCATTAGACCATGTGGATTCTCCATAATAATTATGACCCATTCCCTGAGCCAATGTAGCTCTTGATACACGATCATTCAAGTCAAATTTTTTGTTATTGGGATAGGTGAATTCTTATAGTGTTAGAATTATTACCTATACCTATTGTATCATTAACCCTATGTGTAGGGTGTTGAGTGTGGGAAACTACCTACTGCCATATCTACTGTTGCATGTAATCATGCCTAGTATCTTAGAGTAGTCT
>Ga0214545_1004429_pt1 | contig 26278 bp, 9 predicted proteins | sample CNSS4metaG_FD_160064 | JGI IMG/M metagenome (GOLD analysis project Ga0214545, IMG submission 160064) | Root nodule microbial communities from cowpea collected in UCLA plant growth center, Los Angeles, California, USA - CNSS4 | ecosystem: Host-associated > Plants > Roots > Nodule | place: USA... | reverse complement strand
TCATGAGACTAAGATTCTCATCATCATCAGAATCTTCCTCCTCTTTTTGCTTCTTTCCTTTGACAACTTCAGTTTTGAAAGCAATATTCTTCTTTCTTCCTTGATCTTCTTCATCATTCAATCTTCCTAGTTCAAGCTCGTGCTCTCTCAGTTTTCCAAAGAGAGCTGCCATGGTCATTGTTGCACGATTCTGTGACTTTGTGATGGCCATCACCTTGGGCTGCCAAGTCCTATTCAAGGATTTAAGAATTTTTATGTTAATTTCATCAATATCAAAGGTTTTACCTAGCCCACTGAGATGGTTGACGATGTGTGTGAACCGCTTCTGCACATCATAGATGGTTTCTCCCTACTGCATGCGAAACATTTCATATTCTTAAATCAAGGAGTTCTTTCTAGCCCATTTGACATCATCAGTTCCTTCATGAGTTACTCGAAGGATTTCCCACACCTCGCGTGCACTAGTGCAAATAGAAATTTTGTAGCACTCATCAAGAGTTAGAGTAGATGATATGATGTTTCTAGCTTTAACATCATATTAAGCTCGCCTATTTTCATCAGCAGTCCATTGAGCAAAAGGCTTTGGTTCTTGCACTTCATTAACAACGTTAACAGGAACAAATGGTCCATTCAAAATAGCATCCCAAATACCCCTATCAACTGATTCTAAAAATATTTGCATTCTGACTTTCCAAAAAGGGTAGTTTTCACTAGTGAAAAGTGGAGGTCTATTGATAGACGCACCTTCAGCAAAAGTTTGGTTTGACCCTATCATTTTCGAAAAATTTGAATAACTATCAAAGCAAGCTTTGATACAAATTGTTGGTATTGCGTAGCGGAATATTTAAACTATGGTCAAAAACCAAGAGGGGGTGAATTGGATTTTTATAAGTCTTAACAGGTTTTAAAAAATTTTCTCAAAATTTAAATGATTAACTTAAAATCACAGTTACTTTAAATGCAAGTGCAGATAAATAAAGAGTTTAAAGGAGAGAGATGCACAGTGATATTTATACTGGTTCAGATTAAAAGACCCTACATCCAGTTGTTAATCTCTTAAACAAAGAGATTAACTCAATCACTATAATAAACAGATTATAACAGATTATATAAGAGTAAGGATTAGAAAACACCTCTCTTGAACAATCACAAGAGATGAACAAAACTCCCCTTGAATCACACAGAGGATGACTAGCTTTCCTAGCAACAGCACAACACTCAATCTTCTAAGAACTCACTTAGAAAAACTTATCTTGTGTCTAGACTCTACAGAGTTTAGAAACCAGCATAGGTGCATACTTCTTTTAAAATTCTATATCAAGCGTATAATCCGGATAATTGAGTCAAAGAGTCTGATTTTTTGCTTTCACATGTTTTGGGTGCCTAATGCTTTGCCTGGTTATAACATGTTTTAACATTTGCTTGCTCAATAACATGTTAAAAATATTTTACTCTAGCTTACCCTTCTATTTGTGTTTTGTGTTTTGTTTGGCTTTTCCTTTTTGCAATGATCACCAAATAATTGGTGTGAGTAGATGTGGAAACTCCTGGTGGTCGTTCAGGTGATGGAGATTCAGTTGTCTAGGCTTAGTCCTGTTGTTTTTATTCTTATTGGGAATACAGTTCGTGTACTATTATTTTGTAAATTCCTTGCTCTAAGAGCAACCTTTTGGACAACTGTTTCATTTTGAACTTTGTTTATGGCATGTGTTTGTGCCTTAGTTTTTCCTTTCAATATATTATGGATGACTGTAATGGTTGATACCAATATACTTTTGCCGTGTGCTCTATTTATATTATAATCATGTGATGCTTCATTTATTGGAATGATTCTATATTAAATGTGATGTCACATGTATATCACGTGTCAATTTATGTTTTTTTTTGTTCTTTTTAATTTTTCTTAATTAAAAAAAATGTTCATGTGTTAATCCAACATCGTGTAAAGTAGCAGTACTAGTGCCATGTGTCAGTGTAGTGTCATGTGTCAATATCTTATATTCAATTTAGTCCCTATATTCGTAACTTTTGTTCAATTCAGTCCCAATTTTGTTTGAATGGATCAATTTCATCTTTCTCCAAACTAAAACCAAATTTAACTTTTATATAAATGTTATATTGATATTTTTATTAAAATTCACATTTTTAATAATTTTTTTTGGCTTAAGTTAAAGTTGGTTTAGAAATAGAATAAAAATTGTAAGATTGGAGACTAGCACCATTGATTTAAAAGTTTAAGAGATTAAAAAACATATAAAGTATTAATAAAAATTAGAATTAATACATTTTACAATATTAAAAGAAATCATTGTAATTATTATTGTGATAAAAAACAAAGAAAAGAAATAAAAATAGTTAACTTTATAAAAAAACAATATATTTAAATTTCACAATTTTATTTTATAGTTGATTGACATAATGTTTTATGACATTTTTATTTAATAGTTGATATGATTTTTAATATTTTATGTAATTTTTAACCTCTTAAAATTTTAAACCAATGGTTAGTTCTTACTTTTAAAATTTTCATTCTAATTTTAAATCAACTATAGCTCTAAATTAAAAATATTTAATAATGTGAATTTTAATAAAATATCAGTATAACATTTATATACAAATTAAATTTGATATCAACTTAGAAAGGAACAAAATTGTTCAATTAAAAAAAAAGTGAACTTAATCGAACAAAAGATATGACCAAATTGAATATAAGACACTGACACATGACACTCCACTTACATGTGGCACTACTATTGTCTGTGGCACGATACTAGATTGACACGTGAACTTTTTTCTAAAAATTAAAAAAATGAAAAAATAAAACAAAAAAGCCACGACGTGACATACAATGTTCATTTCCCATTAATTTTTTAAATGACATTAATAAAAAATAATAAATTGAACAAAATTGATGAATATTGAAACCAGATTGAAAAAAAAATATTATAACTAAATTGAACAAACTCAACGAAAATAGGGGCCAAATTAATGTTTATACCTTAAAATATTTACAGTGAAAAGGATTTCTTATTCGTTTTGAATGTGTCGAGGTTTTATAAAATTATTTTAATTACACTTTTTATTATGATCTCCTTAATTTTAATTTTTCACATGTAATTTAGGATTAAATATATTTTTAGTCCCTGAATTTTAACGTGAAAATAAAATTTGTCCATATTCAAAACTTTGATAGATTTTGGTCTCACAACTTTAAAAATAAATTGATATAATCATTTTAACTCAATTACAATAAATTTTAACTTGATAAGTGCATCTCATATTAACATTTGTGTTGTTTACAGATTTTAACACGTTGCTTCATTGTCAGTTAGAAAACGTGTTTAATACGTCAAGAAAAATTAACATAATTAAGTTAAAATAACTATATTCATTCATTTTTTTAAGTTTAGAGAGTAAAAATATTAAAGTTTTGGTTAGAGAAGAATTTTAATTTGACATCAAAATTTAAAAGCACTAGTGCAGTAAGGGCTTTTGGCTCCGGTTGTTTTTGATATTCTGCCCCGGTTCTAGAATCGAAGCATATTGGGGTGAGGCAAAAAAGGGTGATTTTTGGCCTCGGGTGTCAACCGAAGCCATAGGGGGTACTTTTCTGCCTCGGTTCTCTGAGGACCCGAAGCCACAGGGGTACTTTGCTTGTACCACCATTAGCATTGCTGCACTCATCCTCGCCATCGAGATCGTCGACAAACGCTGTCACGGCCAGACCTTCACCAGCACTGAACGAGCAACCCACCGCGACGCTCAAACCCATGCTACCACTGCACGGTCTGAATACGACAACGACAAACCACCATGAACCAGTAGAGCCAAAAGATCTAGAGATCCAACACCTCCACCGCCATTCGAAGCAGAACTCAAGCCACTGTTGCGGGCAACCCTACCACTGTGTCGCCATCACCACCGCAAACAAAGGAAGAGAGTGACCACCAAATCACGCCTTTGTCGTGAGCCGCGAGCATGCCTCCTTCGCCAATGACGAACTAAACACCACCACATGAGAAAACAATGACGAGAATGCCTCCACCGCGTGCAAAGTGTTCGCTCAGGGACGAAGGTGAACAGTGCGAAGTCGCGAATTTGGGAACCTAAATAGGGCATATGGCCTCGGTTCAATTAATAACCGAGGCCTAAAGTCCCTTTATGGCCTCGGTCAATAAAGACCCGAAGCCAAATGTGACGGCGCTGGTGACATTTTTGAGGGTTACTGGCTGACTTATAGGCCTCGGTTCTTTTTTAACCGAGGCCAAAAACCTCTTCATATTGCCTCGGTTCAAAAACACCCGAAGCCAAAAGTGCTGACGTTGATTGCATTTTTGAAATTTTGGTTTGGGCTGCCTTATAGGCTTCGGTTCTTTTGCAACCGAGGCCTAAAACCTCTTACTGCACCGGTTTTGCACACACCCGAGGCAATATAGTTGGACGAAATTGCCAAAATGTCACCGCCTCCTTATAGGCTTTGGTTCCGCTATAACCGAGACCTATAAGGCGAAGTAAAATGTCAAATCTGCAATAATGAAGTTTAGAAGTTAAAAACTTATTTAATCTTTAATTTATAAATTTCTTGTTTCGTCCCATATTTTCATTTAATATTAAGAGAAATGGAGGTGTCAGGAATTATTATTCGTATTATTTGTAAAATGACAATTAATGTGAAACGCCTTTTTCTTTTAAACTATTGTAGAGTATGTTGTATATTAGAGTTTGTTGTTAGTTATTCTTTGTTTGGTTCAATGTTAATTAGTTTCAACTAGTTTGTCAATAATTATAATTAATTAGTTGTTATTTTTATTTTTTATTCCATAAATAACTTTTTATAACTTTTAATTGTATCTGTTTCTCTGTAATAAGAATTTTTATTCATTTCTCTCTTCTCATATTCTTTCTTTTATTTCCTTATTCTACTTTTATACCATGATAAAATGGTATGGGGAGCCCCTTTCTACTTATCATACTTTGAGATAGAAAATGGTTGGTGTGAACAAATCTTTTACCAAGATTTCTATTCTTTGAATTTATTTCTTGATGATGGAAGTTCTAATCCCACTTACAGATTCTTTGATCCTTATTACGTTCCTCTTGGTGAGAATAAAGTAATTTCTTTTGTTCCAATTGTTTTCAAAAGGAACAATTATCATTCTTGGTAGAAAAAGTTATTGACACTTTTTTCAACAAATCTCAAATTCAGAGCAATCACACAAACAATTTAGTATCAGTGTCTAAGATAACTAAAGCATTGTCATGCAAATTCCTTTTTTTCTGATTCTATTTGTTAGATTTAGGAAATCAATTCTTTAGGATGATTGGTGCAGCTAACTTACAAAATGGTTTATGTCTTATTTGCTAGGAAATTTAAAAAAATACATGTAATTATTAGTGAAATTAAGTTCTTTAATTTTTAAAAATATTCAATTATGTCATTTTTATAGATTGTCGTTAACATGTACATCTCAACTCGTTAGATTGACATTCTCCGCCTAGGCCTCACAAAGATTAAGTTATCTCTCTCTGCCATTCTCTTGATACTTTTAAATTCTCTAATTAAATAATCTTGATTAGGAGTATGATAGTTTAAACCATGTGTTAACCAAGTTTAAAAAGATGTTTTTGCGGAAACATATTACATTACTGAATATTGTTAGTTCCTGCAAGAAAATGTTAGTATAATAAAATATATTTATGACTTTACCACTCTTCTATGTGTTTCATTCAAATTTTTACTTGTGTATCACACTTATAGATTTTTTCTTGAATGTACTCCCTTGCCTCTTACCACTAAAATACTCTTTAGCGCGTACGGCAAAGAACTTTTGTAGCTTAAGCAAATACTGAACAAACCATGTGAAAAACGTTGCAAGATCTAAATAAAAATTTAAGGAAATTTAAAGACACAAAACAAAAAAGTTAGGAAAAAATAAAAAAAGACTACCAAAAATATTTAAATGAACAACACGAAGACTCTAAGAAAAGACAGATTACAATTTAATAGATCAATAAAATTGTGTTGAACTCCTTTTTTTTTTTTTCTTGAATCCTTACTTTCCTTTTTTTTTCTTTCAATATATATTTGTTTCCTTTTGACTTTGATCCACTATTCTTTTTTTTTTCTTTTCAATTTCGCAGTTCAACACATAAACAAATAAAACTAAACAAGTTGTCCTTCAAATTCTCAAACTCATGTAAATCAATATAATTGTACTAGCAAATAATTAATTGGGACTACAATAATTAAAAAAACACAAAAGCAAATAATTTTCACGAATCAAATCTACAATTTAAATAAAGAACACGAAAAAACAAGACAAATTAAAAACTCAATAGAATTGGATAAAACCTTAAGGGTTTTACTCCTTCAAAAATTCTAAGTAATGAAAAAAATAAAATTTCAAAATAAAACACAAAACAAAAAGACATTAAAAAATTGTAATTTTCTTTCATATGACAGAAAAATAAGATAGAAGAGGAAATTCAAACTAGAACCTTGATCTAGATACCGGATGATATAATCCTTTCGAGAAAAAAGTAGGATCATTTTTTAATTTAAATCTTCCAGAACCACAACAAAAATAAATCAGAGAAGAACACAAGATAAGACAGTAATGGAGAATGCCACAATCTAGCATATTAACAGGTCAAGTGAAGATTCGTCATAAAGATGTTAATTTTTGATAAGAATATGAGACCTAAGCCAAGAATATAAAAAAATCCTCTCTTAAAAAATTTAATATATGACTAAAAGTATCTATATCAGTTTTTGGTATTTCTATATATAGGCACATAAGTTTAAGAAAACATATAAATCGTAAAAGAAAGCCTAAAGCCAAAAACATATAAAAAATAACAAAAAACTAAAATTAATGATGTCAACTTTCGCCTAGCGAGGACCACTCGCCCAGCCAACTCAAACTAACTCACCTAGCGAGATTCGTGCATCCAAAAAATTTAACGATCTGTAAAATTAAAATAATATTTACAATTTAATTAATTTCCTGAATTATTTTTCAATTGTGTTCACGATCTTCTATTTCTTAAGTTCCCTCATTTATGGAACATTATAAGCTTCGAGACATGTTTTGATCTTTGACCTTATCATAGATCCTTTGAATTGCAAATGTTCATCCTCGAGTTCTTCTTGTATAAGTTCAAGAGATAGTCCTTTACCACATGTGTAAGTGTCAGTGCCACATGATAGTATTTTCTATTCAATCTAGTATCTATATCTAAAATTTTGACTCAATTTAGTCGTAATTTTTTCTAAAATGGATCAATGTTGCCTCTCTTAAAAATAGGACCAAATTAGTACTCAAACTTAAATAAAACTTTATATACATGTTAAATTAATTTTTTAGAATTTATATATCAATTAGGCCACCTAAATATTGAAATTAATGTTATTTTATACATTTTTAATTTCAATAAAAAAACTACTTTAAACTTATTATATATTAAGTTAAAACATGTAAATATATTTGTCACAATAAATTTATAAACAAATTAACAAGGGAAAATACTTTTTTTAAATTATGTCAAATATTAGAATTAAAAATTTCAAGTGTCATTTTATATTTACATTTTTAATATTTAAAAATTATAAGTTTAGATAGGGATTTCTTTATTGAAATTAAAAATGTATAAAATAAAATTAATTTCAATATTTAAGTGGAGCGATTTGATGTATAAATTTGAAAAAATTATTTTAACACGTATATATAAGTTGTAATTAAGCTTAATTACTAATTTGGTCCTATTTGGAGAGAGAAACACAGCTCCAACAAGTTGGAACTAAATCGAGTCAAAATTTTAAATATAGGGACTATATTGAATACAAGACATTGTCATGTGACACTGATACTAACACGTGACAGTAAAGCTGTCAAAATGGGTTGGAACTCGCGAGCCAACCCGGCTCATCACAGGTTCGGGCCGGGTTGGGTTGAATTTTTTTTATAAATTTCAATACGGGTTGAATTTTGACCCGGCTCACTTAGAACCTGGCTCTCTCGGGTTGAACCTGTGGTGAGCCGGGTTGGCTCACCAACCCGCAAATAAAAGGTCACACAAGTGTTTTTTTGTTAAGTTGAACTTTGCACTTGGGTCATGTTAGGTTGTTTTTTTAGTCAACACATAGATAATTTGTATTTTCGTGATTTTGATGTATTTAGATTGTATTAAAGTTTATTTAGATTTTAATTAGAATTATAATTTAGTTTTGACTGGAAAAAAAATAAAAAAATATATTTTTTTTAAATTAAGTGAGCCCGTGAGCCAACCCGTGGTGGGCCGGGTCGGGTTCAAATTTTTTTGACTCGCTAATAAGTGAGCCGGGTTGGGTTGACTCACTAAGTGATCAACCTGTGGTGGGTCGAGCCAAGTCGGGCCGGGTTACCCCTTTTGACAGCTCTACGTGACAGTGATACTAACATGTGACACTATAGGATACGTGGCACTATCACTGTTGAGTGGTACGATAATAAGTTGGCACGTGACAATCTATTTTAAATTTGAAAAAAAATAAAAATAAAAATAAAAAATACTATGAACTGACACGTGACATGTACGAACATGATGTTAATGACAATATAAAGGAAATAACTTTATTTGATCATTTTTTTGACTTAATTGCATCAAATAAGAATTACATATTTTTTGAGTTTTCAAAAAAAAATTAGAGGACTAAAAGTGTAATTAAACCAAATATAACTTATTCACCTTTTTTTGAAATTCAATAAGGACAATTTCTTGTGAAATGTGTCACTTAAGGCAAACAAAAAATATTCCCTTTTTGTTGATAGTAGTGACACATACTTCCTAAACAAAAAAATACTTTGATAATTTCTTTGACTTGATACATATAGATACTTAGGGTCTTATACTCGTTCCTTCAATTTTAGAAATAAGTTGTAACATGCACCAAGGAAAAAAAGGAAAAAATAAACCATCCCTCTAATAGAGATAACCGTAAAACAACGAAGCAAAGGAAGGAGAATGTTCTATTTAAAAACTTTGAGTGGCAAAATAGGGGATAAATAAAATTTCTTCAGGCTCTTATGAAGTTTTCTTCATTCCTCACTTTTTGTTTTGTCTATGTCTCTTTCTCTGTTCTATCTGTTTTGTTATTTTTTTCTGATTGGAATGTAATAACATTTATCTTTTGGTAATGAAAGTATCTTTGGTTTCTTTACTTTCACAAATCTTCTAGAATATTTCTTCTCGCTTAGTTGTTCCGTATTTCTTCTAGTTTCTTGATACATGTGTTCTTGTTCTCTTTTTTTCTAGTTCCAAATTGGTGTTTTCATTGACTCAATGGTGGAAAACACTTGCATGAAGGATATGCAATCCTAACTAACACGTTACAAAGAGGAAATTCGTCGAATCGTGACCTTGCTAAAAAATCGTGAGGGAACTTCCCAAGAACGAGATGATTTCCTGATGACTTGGGCCTAGTCATAGGCTCAATCAAAGACCAATCATGATGCTTCTTTCTTAGGCCTAATAGCTTCAAGACCATAATGGACCTAAAGGACTCCAAAAGCTTCCTAAAAGTTCATTAGAATATATTTATTTTTGGGCCAATTGTTTAGGCCATGCTTTAAAAATAAATTGTAAAATGATTAGAAGTAGTTTTGGATCATAATTCATCTAGATTTAGCAATTGGGTCCATTCACGACCAATTACAAAAGTTTAGACCAAGTTTACATTTAGCTTTAGCCATGAGTTGCACATTTAGCACATGTGTTAAATGAGAAAAGTGTGACATACCACCTGGCATGTGATACACTTTTTGTGGATCTTAGATCTAGATCTAGGTCTAGACACATGTGTTTCACATGGCCACCTTTCATTTAGTCTTGCATTTTGGTATTCATTTTAGGAGATGCTCTCTACTATAAATGAGAGTCTTCACACTCTTTGTAAGATTACTCTTGATTGTTATTGCAAATACATGTTGAGATCACTCCATGACTTGCACTTTTGATAGTCCAAATTGCTAGAGCATTCTCCTAGATTTCTCCTCTAGCCCTCCTTCCTAAGTTGGCCTAACCTCTTAGGAACCTTCTCTAACCATTTTCGCTGCCATTCCATCTCATTCTCTTCGGTGCATCTTCATCATTACTGCAAGGAAGCTTCATTCAACCATCAAAATCACTCGTGGAGCTTCATTATATCCCCTTTCGGTGGTTCCATACGTCCATCAGGTTGATGATCCTCCAGCTTTACAAGAAACATTGTAGACTCGAGATGCCTTATTACGGCTGCTAAAAATTAACTTGTCAAGAGCCCAAAATTATATGAAAACTCAAGCAAATAAGAAAAGGAGAGATGTCCAACTAGCTATCGGTGATATGGTTTTAGTAAAGTTATAGCCTATCGTCAACCGTCGCTAGCTCTAAGGAAAAACTATAAGCTAGGATTACGTTACTTTGGCCCTTTTGAAGTGTTGCAAAAAATTGGAAATGATGCCTACAAGCTATGCTACTGCTAAATTACATCTGGTATTTCACATATCACTCCTAAAAAAGTTTCATGGCCACTATAATCAGCATTATTTTCCATTGTCGCTTACTACTTATGAGTTTGGACTAGACCAACCTGAGAAAGTTCTCACAACACGAGTAGTCATGCAAGGTTCAACAGTAGTCCAACAACTTTTGATTCAGTGACAACATACTGAAGCAGCAGAAGCTACTTGGGAATCTGGACAAGATATAAGAAACTCTTATCCAACTTTCAACCTTGAGGACAAGGTTGTTTCTCATGAGGAAGAAGTGTAACATGCAACAAGGAAAAGGAAACAATAAACCACCCTCTAATAGAGATAATTGTAAAAGCACGAGACAAAGGAAGGAGAATGTTCTATTTAAAGACTGAGTGGCAAAATAGGAGACACATAAAATTTCTTTAGGCTCTTACGAAAATTTCTTCTTTCCTCACTTTCTTCTCGCTTACATGTTCCGTATTTATTCTAGTTTCTTGACACCTGTGTTCTTGTTCTTTCTTTCTTTTCTTTTTTTTTTCAGGTTACATAAGTACGTTATGTCCATAGTTGAAAATAATGCTAGACCAAACATACTTCGATTTGTTTGAAACAAAAGAGTGAAACAACTTCTTTGATTCGAGCTTTTGTTGCTTAAACGGAGTCTCGATTCAATAAAAGAGTTACAATAATCATAACTAGCATTATTAGTTATGTCATAAACATAATAATCATAACTAGCATTATTAGTTATATCTTTTCAAGCTCTGTATATTTTTCTAATAAGAATTTCTATTCATTCATCCTTTTTTAGATTCTTGCTCTTAATCTAACTTTTGTACATAACTTCTGTCATAAACATCACATAAAATCAAACAGAAAAAAGAAACAATAATCATAATGTTTCATACCTTAAATGCGACTCCTCGATTAACAGCAAGTTTCCAAGTTTCAGGACAGCAAAAAAATGATGTACTATGTTAGCTAGAAGTAAATGCAGATGTAATGACAGCTCAAAATAGTTTCTGCGCTCCCATTATTCTCAAGTGACTAAAGCTACCATAAAAATTCACTAGAAGCCATTCCTTTTGTTTATGTCTTGTCTTTTATGGTTGGTTGGGATTGGGCGACGATGTAGGTAGTGAACCAGAATAACCTGATCAAAAGTTTCCCAAAGCAGCAGCAAAATTGATAAATAAATAAACAAATACAACCTCATTATCCTGTAATATGTTCCAATTGATTTAGAAAAACAAAATCTTTCCTGGAATTCATCTAATTATCTTAATCACAACAAAAGGGTGACTAATTGTGTCCAAAATTAAATAAAATCAACCAACATGATTTGGATGATCTTTTGCTGACACTTCTACCTATGTTGTAGAGAATATGAATAACATATAAAAGAGCACCTACAGCACATGAAAAGAGCTATAAGATCAATTTTCCATGACTGTGTATTGATGAAACGTTAAACTTCAAAGTGAGCATGCTACTATTCTGAAACCCGGATGCTCTCACTTGTCAACCAAATCTTCTTCTGAATTATCAAAATTGCATCATCTTTGTCTTGGCTTGAGTCTTTCTCGAGATTAGATGTGGCCACTGAAATCCAGTGCAATGCTGGCAAGAACTTCTTTATAAACACCACTACTGACCGCTTATCATGGACAATGACGAAACCTTTAGGCCTCAGGATTCTATCCATTTCAATCAATAAATCCGTTGGACTGCATTCTTTCTCAATGATATCAGAAAATATACCCCATGCATGGAGCAAGTCATAAGTTCGAGGGTAGGTTGAAAATGCTTCACACCTGTCACATCAATCACAAAACATGGTCAAAAGAAGGTAATATTTCTTCCAACTAGAATGTGGTTTAACTATATGAAAGTAGTGCTTCCAATGGTGGGGTATCCTTGCATTTCAGAGAAATAACAGCAAAGTCTTGTAGATTAAAGGGCAAAGTTTCAGAGGTATTGAAGAGAATGAAGCAGTAGATTAAACAGAAATTGCTGTTATTATAACCTTGAGAAAGATAATTCCTTTATAAAGATAAGAGCCATACCAATTGTGAACCGTTCCTAACAGCCCTCTATCATATATGATCTTGAGAGTGTTTGGTCCATTTTCTGGCACCACATTCATAGTCCAAACGTCTTTGTCCTTCAAAGCAGCAGCAAATGAGCCCAAATGTGCCTTCATGTCCATCACATTCCGAATTGTCTCAGGCTTAATTTTATTGCCAAGCATTTTCCAGTAATTAACAACCTCTTGGTGCCAATATTCCTGAACAGAATTAGTTGTCATAAACAACGTAATCAGACACGTTGCTACGAAGCTAATATGCTTTTAGATTCTGATTTCAAGAATAATGACTTCTTTTGAGCCATATTGCACCCAATTTCATGACTGGGACAAAGATGAAATCACAATTAAGAGAACTATTCATATGGTGTCACATTTAGATTGTCTTCCTTTGGACAAAAATGGAGAGTTTCTTCATTTATTCATGTCAAATTTTATGAGAATGAGATCCCAGTTATATTTGTTTATACTTTCAATTGGCAAATGTTGGGTTTCCACTTCTGTCTTGTATTTCTCACAATTTTCTTCACTGTTACCTTTGCTTCTACTTTTGATGGTTATTTGCATTCATTATTCAAGTCATTAAAAGTGTAAACAGGATAGATTTTAAATTACCATGTCCTTTTCAAACATTTCAGTAGAATAGTTAAAGTCAGCAAGACGAGGAGGTGGAGTAGTCAATCGAGCTGGCCAAGGAGCCAAACCAGATCCTCTTGCTTTGTGCATCTCTGCATAGACCAGCAGAATATATGGTTATTGACTTTTCAACTTATGATAAAAGAGTAAAGAAACAATACCACAAATTGTTGATGGAAAAGAACAAAACCATGCAACATTAATATATGAAAAAAAATGAGTTGTATAACTTGTGTTGAATGTAATGTAATCAGAAAGAACATGGGCCCATCTAGAATAGCAAAAGCTATCTGATTTAACTAGCCAACTACTGGATATTATATCCATAATCACAAGACAGCCGCCCCTCAAGCACTACGTTGTTTCATTCATCACTTGTTATTCATAGTCAAATATTTTTTGAACTGTTAAGGGTCTATACTCTATAGGAACATTCTTATTATCAGTTTATTTCATGGTGTTGAGATTAGAGAACAGACTAAATCATTAAATGAAATGGAGAAGATATCACTCACGATCAGAGTAACGTGAGATGCAAGCTTTCATTTTAACTCCCCAAACAGCATCAGGATCATCATCAGGACTGCAGAGGGGAGGGTGAGTATCAGGCTCTCTTTTTAAGTAGCAGTCATTTGTAAGAGGCTTCACCCATATGACAGTCTGGTTCTTCTTAGCAGCAATTTTCCAACACATCTGCCCAACAAGAGCACTCATTTGTCTCCATATTCTTCGATCTTCTTCATCCTGAGCATAGGCTTCAGGAGATGAGTACGCAAAGTAGCCTCCTGGCCTGAGTAACCTATCTAGCTCAAGAAGAAGTATCCCATCTCTTTGAAGCCAATCAATTCTACAGCGAGAACAATGGGCAAGTTCAAAAGATCTACTAGGGTAAGGAAGTCTTAATGTCCCCAAGACACCAAGATATGCGGGAATTCCTCTTTCTAAAGCAAACTGTATTTGGTTTTCATGAACATCATTTGGTGCTAATGACATTGCTATTACATCAGAAGAAAGAAGATATCCTCCAAAGCTTGCAACACCACAGCCAACATCAAAAACATTGCGAAGTCTTCCTTCATCATTTATGATATTGTTTGGAAAGTTAAGCATCTGTAAATATCAAAACCACAGATACTAAGTTATAAATTTTTCTAGTCATGTAAAAGTTTTATGTTTTGGCCCAGACAGTAACTATCTTACATTGGCAATTGATGCAATATATTTGTCAGCACCGTAGTGGAAGTGAGTTCCTCCACCAGGAAAAACTATCTTTTCACCTTTTACAACCATCCATCTCTGGTCAGATTTCTCAGTTGCAAGATGAGTATGAGGTATATTTGCCCTCCATACCTGATCTCTGCTTTTGGGCCACTTGATTGGAATCTATTATCAAGAACAGAACTCAAAGCTTGTAAGCACAGAAATTTTCCCAATTTATTTAACTCTCTTAGTTATATCTAAGAGAAACAATGCTGGAGAAAAGAGAGACACCTTGTATCCTGGAGGAGGGGGAATCAAACAATTATAGCGCCTCTCAGGCATCGGGCAGTGTCGCTCGTAGTGCTCCATAATAGTCAGATCAAGCTTCAACCTTGTTTGGTATATGAAATTTCTGTCCAAACACGGAATTAGCTCTGAGAGACGATCATCACAAACCTGAAAAAAATTGAACACGAGTAAAATAACTTGAATCCTCAAACAAGACCTTAACATTCAAGAGAACTCACTGGAATGGTCTTCGGTATGGCACTTTCATCTCCTCCAAAAGTCAAAGATTTGCTACCATACTCAATAGAGGATGAACCGCTATCCCTAGAATACAGGTAAAAGAAAGCACCGACAATCACTAAAACTATCACAGGTATGACCAACCGCTTTCTCGGTTTCCCATCTGCTCTCCCTCTGCCCATTCTTGTCACTGCATAACAACAATATACCATGGTTTCAACTTCAACTGGCAGATAAAAAATAGATAATATACGAGCAAAAATAACTATTCAATTTCAATCAAACAACAATATCTCATAATTATCTCACCACAATCACCGTTTCAACCGTACCAACTCAGTTCCACAAAGCACCTATCTGGTGCAAACTAGAGCCACGAATCAATAACTGTACAGAAAGTAGAAATTGAAACCAATGAAACAGCACTCACTAGCACCATAATGAATGAAAAACTGAACCGAAAACACCAGAAGCACAATCCCTCGGAAAGTATACATTACTATTGGATAAAACCATTTTTCCAAATTCTGCGCAGATCTTTAAATCGAACATAAAAACAACAAATAGGAGCCCCATTAATGATAACAAGAGAATAAGTTAACATATTCCAAAAAGAGAAAAACAAAATCTAAGGGGAACAGACGCACAAACTCTAGATATGGGCGTGCATATGAATTGCCATCACCGACAAACTGCCAGCTTTCAGTAACCCATCTCGTGAAAAGAGTAGAGAGTGAGGTGGCAGAAGCAGAGAGATGAAAAAGTTATCATTTTGTGAATGTCGGAGGCAATTCAGATAAAGGGTATGGATCTGAGGAAAGAAAACAGACATGGACAAGGGAAAAACACAAAAAGATAGATAGCATTTTGTACCTCAGACTCCGCGTCTCTTCACTTCAGAGGTTGCGTTAAACTGGGGCATCGCATAACGAACAATGCAATATCTTAATGTCGTAAATGTCTTTTTACAAATCAAAATTTTTAATTTTATTTTCGTAAGTGATACACAATCACAGATTCGAGAAATGGTGAGATCTAACCTCTGCAAATGTTTACGGTGTTATTTATTGCTTCATTATTATTGGTCGATAAAAAGTTTGGGAGTAGTGGAGGAGAGGAACATGCAACGGAGTTTATCAAATGGTAAACCTTTCATCGTTTCAATCTTTCTTAAAAATTAGTTTTAATTTCTTTTCTGGTTGTTGTTTATTTGTGTGTTTATTAAAATAGATTTAGAAGTTGAGAAAAGAAATTATAGATATTTTTTAGTTTATAATTAAGTTTTAAATAAAATTAATATAAAAAATAATTCATAGGTTTAGAAAGTTAATATATTTGTTCTTCTTGATAGAGCTGTCAAAACGGATAACCTGACCCGATGCGGCTTGACCCATTACGGGTTGATGATTCAGTGAGCCAACCCAATCCAGCTCACTTTTTAGCGAGCCAAAAAAATTCGAACCCGGTCCGGCCCATCACGGGTTGGCAGGTTAAACGGATTGGCTCACGGGTTCACTTAATTAAAAAAAATATTTTTTTATTTTTTTCAGTCAAAACTAAATTCTAATTCTAATTAAAATCTAAATAAACTTTAATACAATTCAAATACAAACCAAAATAAAAAAATACAAAATATTTATGTGTTGGATAAAAAAACAACATAACATGATCCAAATGTAAAGCTCAACTTAATAAAAAAAAATAAAAACACTTGTGTGACCCTTTTATCTGCGGGTTAGTGAGCCAACCCGGCTCACCACGGGTTCAACCCGGATGAGTCGGGTTTTAAATGAGTTGAGTCAAAAATCAATCTATATTAAAATTTGTAAAAAAATTTCAACCCAACCTGGCCCGAACCCATGGTGAGCCGGGTTGGATCACGGGTTCCAACCCATTTTGACAGCTCTACCTGTGGAGGCAATAACAAAATATCAAGTAGCACAAATCAAATCTTACCCAATCTTTAACTCTTTGAGATGGATACTCTTTTACTCCTCGGCTTGGGTGTGTCTTCTTGTAGTATAGGCAGATTGAACATTTTTGGGTTACCTGTGGAAAAGACTCTGACGATCAAGTCAACAGAAACTCTCAAAAGTCAAATCACATATTAGAGAATTGATGAATTGTGTACCTTTAATTACTAAAGTCCACATGTATTTATAGAGCATTAATCACAGTTTACTTGGTTCATGGGCTGGGCCTTTATTGAGCTCGTTGGACCTCTTTTGGGCTTGTATGGGCCTAACCAAGGCCCAAGCAAGACTTATGATTTGATTATGGGAGTTTAACTATTATTTCCTAAGTTTGGGGTATGCGGCCTTTGCTCGTATGCAGCCTTGACCACTATGTATGCATAATATTTTTACATAGTTAACTAGTATTCCTTTTATGCTATAACTATAAGTTAGCGGTTGGGACCGGGTAGTTAGCCATATCGGTCCTAATCGCCTAGTATAGTACAATATCTATAAAAATATAAATAATAAACTTTGAAAAAATACAAAAGGATAAAACATGTGCAAAAATATAAAGTAGATTTTCTAAAATTGTATAATGTGTGCAAAAATATTAGGAGTAGACTCATTAAAAAGATAGATTAGTGTATGGATAGAGTGGTCTAATGTGTATTGCTAGACTCATCTAATAAATGCATTGATAAACTCATCTAATATATGTTGTTAGATTCGTTTAATCATTATATGGACACACTCGTCTAATATGTATTATTAACTTCATCTAATCAGTATATGGACAAACTTGTTTAATGTATATTATAAGACTCGTCTAATCAGAGAATGGATAGAGTCATTGATACAACTTAGATTTTTAAATCTTAAAATACCAGGCGATATAAGTGAAACTTTATCTATTGTAGAGAACATCTTCATACAACACTATATTCCAACCAACCAACAAAATGGAATTAGTTTATAATTCAGCATAACAAGATCTGTAATGAATAGGGAAGATGCTCAAGACGTCAAGTCACATTCCTACCATCGCACATGAAGAAAGGGAATATTTAGAAAGGGTTTCTAGAAACAAAGAGGTTGAAATAGAATTCTCGGAGATGAGAGAATTACCATAAATTGCTTAACTAACAAAATCTTGTAGCATTGTATTTGATAATTCTCTTTCTATTACTCCTCCTTGTCACCTTGATTTGCAAATTGGTTGCGACAAATCCATTCTTTGCAACTAATTTGGATTTTGGCTCTTTGTGCACTACACCTTCCATGTCACCAATCTTATTTTTCTTCATTAAAGTCCTCTAATATGTATTAATAGACTCATTTAATATGTGTATGAACAGAATCGTTTAACATATATAGCTAGTCTCGTCTAATTAATGTATGGATAAATTCGTCTAATGTGTTTTGCAAATTTGTTTCAATTTATCAAATTTGTTCCAATAATTTGTTTAGACTACACACTTATTGTTTTTGATTTATCATAATTAATTGAGAAATGCAAAATCAGATTTCTTTTGAACATAATTTGTGTAAGACCTCCACAAAAAATACAAAAAAAAAGTCAAAGAAAAATGTTGAGAAATAAAAAAAAATGATAAGTCATTGAAGTGAAGGCATCAATTCATGTTTTTCCTGCTTGACATCATTGTGATAAATCATAGTAAAGTGTATTTTTTAGGTTTTTTAGTATATTTTCAATTAACCTTCACAAAGGTGGATTAATTCACTTGTTTTAGGTCCAAATTTGATATTAAGACAAACTTATTTGTAGTTTATTAAAGTTTTCTTTCTGTTTTTAATTTGTCAATCTATTATATGTCATTCATAGGTTCCTTTTGTTTGTGCTAGCCTTGTTAATTACCTTTAGTTTCTTGATTGTCAATTGTTGGCAACTCTTTTCGTTTTGTCTTAATTCCATTCTCTTTGAGTTTAGCTTTTTTATGTTTAAGCCTTTTATTGCTTTATTTTCTTGGTTACTCTTCGATGTGCATTAAATTATGATGAGGAAGAACTCTTCCAATGTGAACCATTGCTAAGAGGCAGCATATTAGAGGGTGGAGGTTCAAGTGAAGCTCCCAGCCAAGGAATTTTCAAGGAGCATACCAAATACTCAAAGTGAGAGGAAAAAGTGAGTTTAAACACCAAAGAGCAAGGAATGTGGTCTCGAGAACTATCCACTTTTGGCTTGTGAAAGTTGTTCTTTCTTTTGCTTTCTTGTAAAAGGCCTTTAAGAACTAGTTATCTTAGGGAGAGCCTTTGGTGTTCTTCCATCTTTTGGCTTGTGAACTTGTGTAGTAATTGGTGTAGATCGTGAGTGTTTCTTGCTAGCCAAAGCTATAAGCCTCACCTTAGGAATTCGACTAGTTGCATTTAAATTTCCCATTTTAGTGGCTTGGTTTAAGATACCAAATTATAAAACCTTGCCAAATTAGGTGTCTGTTTTATTGTTGTAAATGTTTGATTTACTTTTGCTTTATTTGAGTCACATCTACGTTTAAGAGCACATCTTTTTGTGAAAATAGCAAAGCAAGTAGCAAGGTAAACACTGGCTAGGTAAGACTTGGTACTTAAGCAGTCCTTAGTGACTCACCTCTCTTACTTAAGGATGAACTTGTGAAACACTAGAAACTTTCACGCTAAGAAAACTTTTAAAATTAAAAGATGTCAAGACATGCTTCCAAACATAGTAAAAGTAGCTCTGAGGGTTCTAAAAATGCCTTGAAACAATTTTTTGAGGAACTCAAAGAATAGAAACTATGGAGGGAAAGGGAATCCCAAGCTAGGAGAGAAAACAATATTGAAAGAGAACTCCAACTAATTTGCCTAAGAGAAGAAGTTAGAACTTTAAGAGAAGAAAGAAAGCAAAGAGCTTTAAGCATGCATCATTCTAAGGGAAGTAGAAGTGGAAAAACTTTCTCCCAACAAGAGCTAAGGTTAGGGATTACTATCAACAACCTTCTCACAGTAGGAGGCAAAGTAAGGAACAAACCCATAGAGAAGCTAAGGTGGACTTGTGTTACTTCTATTGCAAGGATAATGTTTAGGCCTATTTGGACTGAGAAATGAAGGTGGAGCAATTATTTGCTTACCACCAAATCAGTGAAGAAAGGAAAGTGCCTTTGGCTACTCTAAGTTTTCAAGGGTATGTCATGTATTGGTGGACCTCCTTGGTCTAAGATAGGATTTACCATAATGATCCAACCATCAAGTATTGGAATGATCTGAAATTTGCCTTTAGGAGGAGATATATTCCCTCCAATTACAATAGGAAACTCATGGACAAACTCTAGAGACTTCAATAGAGGTCTATGACTATAGAGGAATGTAGGCAAAATATGGAGTTGTTCATGATGAGGGTTAGGGATAATTGAAGAAGAGGATATAACTCTAGCTAGGCTCTTAAGTGGGTTGTCTTAGCACAAATGGCCTTGTTGATTTGGTGCTTGAAGATTTGATGAAGATGTATGAAGCCATTGCATTGGAACATGTTTGAGCCATAATTAAATTGATGAAGAAGTGAAAAATTGATGATTCACGTGTTGATAAAGCCTGATGTGTGTTCTAAATCCGGGTTTCACATGAAGAACAAAAGCTTGAAGATTGGTTCTCATAATGTATACTATAACATCCCTACTTTTAATAAAATGCATTATTTACTTTAAATAAAACACTTGGAAAATCTTCTATTTTTATTAATCTTTCGTATTTTATTATGATGTAGTTTAAACATTAAAAATATATTTTATCATGATGTAGTTTTTACTTATTGAAAATAACAATAAGAAAACAAAACTAATAAAATATGTATATATATTAAAAAAAAATATTAGGTAAAAATATATTAATTAAAAGATTTAATTATGTCTTTGGTCCCTATTTTGGAGTCAAATTCTCAACTTGGTACCCAAATTTTTAAAAGTCTCAAAATGGTCCCCTTTTTTGTTAAAACGTCTCAAGTTTGTCCTTTCTGTTAACTCTGGGTTGACGTCGTTAAATGGGGTGTCACATGTCAGTTCATCAATTTTTTGATTTTTTTCATTTTGATTTTGATTTTTTGAATTTTTTTCTTTTTTATTTTTTTTTATTTTTTATCGTCACGCCATGTGGCAGTGACAGAGTGATGTGGCAGTGATAATGTCGGGTGTCAGTATTATACTATGTGTCATTTCCTTAGTCTCACTTTGGTTCCTGTTTTCTAATTTTTTTCTCAATTTAGTCCCTACTTTTGTAAAAATAATCTAATTTCGTCTCTCTCTAAATTAAAACGAAAATTAATTTTTATATAAATGTTATACAAATATTTTTATTAAATTTGATATTTTTATTCAAATTAATATTTTTATTGTATCTTTTTAACATAGCTAAGTTTATTTAAAATTGTATTTCACATTCAACTTTACTTAAAATTGTTTTCAAATTTTAAATTTATATGTTTTTTATTGTTACATGAACTAGTTAATTTATGATTTTTTTTCTATTAACAACTTTAAAACAATATTAAATAAAGTTCAATGTAAAATATTAATTAAATGAACTTAATTTGGTTAAAAATATTTACTTGAAATATCAATTTTGATAGAAATAATTTTGTATATTTATATAGAAATTAAATTTGATTTCAATTTAGAGAGGGACAAAATTGCAAATTTTTACAAAAATTGGGACTAAATTGAGACAAAAATTAAAATAAAGGACCAAATTGAGATTTTGAAAATGACAAAAGTGACACATGTCATTGTCACTACCACGTCACTTTGTCACGTCACTGCCACATCACTCTGTCACTACTACGTGGCACGATGACAGCTTGACACGTGACAATTTTTTTGATTTTTTTAATATTCAAAAAAAAGTCAAAAAATCCAGGAACTGACACGTGGCACTCCCTCTAACAACGTCAACGCAAACTTAACAGAAAGGGAAAACTTGAGACGTTTTAACAAAAAAGGAGACCAATTTGAGACTTTTTAAAATTTGGGTACCAAGTTGAGATTTTGACTCCAAAATGGGAATCAAAGGCATGATTAGACCTAATTAAAATATTATTAAATAGGTGTGTGTATTAAAAAAAATCTTCTAAAGAGATAAGAAGATAAAGAGAGAAGATAAAAAGAAGAAGAAAAACTAGAAAAGAAAAAGGAAAAAAAGATAACCTAAAGAGATAAATATTATCTCTTCATTAAAGAAAGCAATGATGATTTGGATAAAAAAAATGAGCACATGCATGACTTGACTTATATATATATATATATATATATATATATATATATATGTATATATATATATATAGAGAGAGAGAAGATATGTGAGAAAAAAAAAAAAGAGAGAGAGAGAGAAAGAAAGGAGAAAGGGAAAGAGAGGAGAGAGAGAGAGAAAGTTTAGAACAAAGATTCAAAGAGATTCTAGTCCTCTATAAATATTATTAGTGTGCCCTTCAATCAATAAGGTAAGGGAGTTTATATTAATCTTGATAAACTCATGGGTGTTATATTAATCTCTTATTTATTTTGAATCATATATTATTTTATTTACTTCCATTTAACTTATTTTCATTTACTATCCTCTTATATTTATTTAATTTATCTTTAGTTATGTACTGATTTATTTCTTTATTTTATTTAATTTATCCTCAGTTATGCACTAATCTTATCTATTTAATTTATCTTCAATTATTATGTATTAGTCCTTGTCATGTTTATTTAATTTTTTTTAATCTCCAGTTATGTACTCGTCCTATCTATTTATTTTATTTTATCTCTAGTTATGCACAGGTACTATTCATTTATTTTATTTAATTTATCTCCAGTTATGCATTGGTCCTGTTTATTTATTTTATCTCTAGTTATGCATTTAATTTATCTCCAATTATGCACTGGTCCTAATTATTTATTTTATTTAATCTCTAGGTATGTACTGGTCTTGTTTATTTATTTTATTTAATTTATCTTCAGTTATGTACTGATCATGTTTATTTATTTTATTTAATCTCCAGTTATGTACTAGTCTTGTTTATTTATTTCATTTAATTTATCTCTAGTTACGCAATGATTCTATTTATTTATTTCATTTTATATATTTCGAGTTATGCACTGATCCGGTTTAATTTATATTTTTATTATTATATTTATTTATAACATTCTAATCCTTATGTAATTATTTATTTAAAGTTCTTGCTTTGATTTTTATTTGATCATTATTTTATAATTAATAAATAAATAAATAAATAAATAAATGTAAAGTATAAGTAAATATTATTTTATTCAGTGAGCTTGGATAGAAGAAAATTACATGTATATTTTATTTTATTTTATATTCTTTGTGTATAATTTATACAATGACATGATTTGATAGTCATCACATTTTATGACCTTTGAAAATATCCAACAGTGTGTCAATTAAGTCTGGTTTCAATAAGTTGAGATTAAACTAGTGTCAGAGTATTTGTATTTGGGAAGTCACGGTTTGGTACACTACGAGATGAAAGGCAGGGACCATGGTGGGGTCTAAGGAAGCTTTACCAAGTAGGTAAATATTTGGATAATTCAGAATAGTGCACTGGACTAGGATATTCATGGGCCAAACTTAGGATTATTCGATACCTGCTCGGCATCACCAAGGTTAGGTAGTGAGTATATATCTCTTTTATGGGCCTATAAATGGCTAATATTCTCGAGAAAGAAATAATTATGATTGTAACAATGTTTTATGAGAAATATTCAACTACCTAATCACTTCCCAAAGTAACTTTTGATGTTCATAATGGACCATCAGAAGTGGAATATGGATCCATATGTATGGTAAAACGAGATCAAGCTTTGTGGTTGTAGGTCCAATTTTAGGCCCCTAGTGTCTGTATTGTTTGTTGAGTTTATTAAGATTGATATTTAAGGCTTATAAAGACCTCACTCCTTTCATATTTTTTCTTTTATATGTACATGTTGCATGAGTAGAAGGGGAACCTGCTCAGTGAGAGTTGTACGAGATATTATTGGTGGATCTTCTGAAGATTGACTCGTGGATAATTTATATTAATATCTCGAGGAGATATTTAAAATATAGATAATCTTATATTATGATGTAGAACTCTTAATATTATACAAATACATATTTTTGTAATATTTCATGAACAATTACAAAGATGTAAACTATTGATATATAGTTGGATATGAAGCTATGTTATTGTTGGTATCCTCTTGACGAAAATCTTATTGTGCAAAAAAAAAAGTAATTCCATCTTTTTATCAAATAATAATTATTCAATATAGTAGTTGGGGCGTCACATATACCATTTCGCATTGTATAAATGTATAGGGTCTAGTTGGTGTCTTTTAATCTGTTGAATGGATTTTCAACAAGTTGAATGATTTGTTGTAGTAGTTTTATTTGTTACGTATTCAATCATTGATTTATTTTTTAATCAAATGATTTCACTTAAGCTAACTGAAATCAACAGATTGAATGAAAAATCAACATGTTGAATTTGTTAACAGATTGACTATATATTATGTTTTTCCAAAGAGAGAGGTAAGACATACCATTTTGAGCACCAAATTATGGTGAATTCTGTGGAAAACTCTCTCTTTGGATCATACATAAGTGCATCTGATGAGTCATTATTTTTGTAAGACCCATAGAATTTAATTAATTAAATAAATAATTAATTAATAAATGCGGGTAGTGTAAGCCTTTATGACATTAAATTCTAAATTGTATGACGTGGAAGAGTACTAGCTCAAGTGGTTGAGAGTACTTTATTGAGTGAAGGAATAATCGCCAGGCGACGTGATACAATCCGACTCATTTATGGTATTTTGGGTCGCTGGGGTGATTCTAATCAGAGAAAAATGTCTTGTTGAAATCATGCGTGATTGGATGATTAAGTTGAATGAAATTGCATGAACATGGGGTAGGGCTTACGAATATGGGATTTTTTGGTTAGAAATCAATTGCATTGCATTGTGAATTGGATTACGAGTTACATGTTAAATGATACTAAGAACTGTTTAACGTGCGAGATTTGATGAACTTGGTTAAGTGAAGGTGAGGGTGAGCTTCGGGTTTCTTGGTGCAGAAAATGCTGGAGATTTTCCAGAACTGCTATTAGCCGCCTAGCGGCACTAGGATTGCCGCCAAGAGTTATACCGGAATATTGGGTTCTTGGGTTTTAGTGCATAGTGGAGATTGGGGAATTAATCTACATTATATGGAGTAGAAATTTTAGGAGTTTGGAATATTATAGGGGATTTGTCGATGAGAAAATGTGGTACTAATATTATCAAGGTCAATGGTGATAGATAGGAGTGGATTGAAGTTGAGGTAATATTGAAAAAAAAATGATAGAGATGAATGAATGAGCAAATGAAATTGATTTCTTGAACCTACTTGGGAAAATACTTGCTATTATGAAAAGAAAATGGGGCTAGGGTGTGGGATAGCAGTAACATTATGAAAGCTATGGTAGGTAACTAGTTGCACAAGTTAATAAGATTGTACGCACGTAGGAGAGGTATGCCCAACCTTAATTTGCTAGCTAATCGATAAGTATATAAGGTGTAGTGATGAATTAATTGTGGGTTGAAGGTAGCTAAACATGTTGGAGGAAGTTTGGACAAAAAGGGATTTGAGAGGGATAGCCAAAATGTGTACCATGGATTTACTAAGAAATAACGAAATTGTAATTTATGAGACACATGGTATGATGGAAGTGACTATTTTGAAGATGAGGTATGAACGCCATGAGTGAAAACATTGGGTAAGGGTCTGAGGAAAACCAGTAGTGTGCAAATACTGGTACGTCGCATTGTAGCGAGCTAGGTTCCGCCAGGCGAAAACATTACAACAGAGAGGCCACGGGTACTGGGGCACCTGGCGGTAGGGGTCTTCCTGTCAGGCGATAAATGTAGTGAGGCTGAATTAGAGGCGCTACGCGCCTAGCGGTACGCGTCACCCGCCAAGCGGTTTGGAAGCTGGCAACGCGTGGCAGTACGTGTCCCCCGCCAGGCAATTTTGCTACTGCAGCCTTAGGTCGTTGGATTTCTACATGCGTGATCTACATGGATTTTAGTGATGCTTCAAAGGTGGGATTTGATGAGTGCGTATTTTTGCCTTCATTCAGTGTTTAATTCTGGGTATTTAATTGAATTTATGTGCTTAAAGAGTGATTTAATTGATAATTATGATAATTAGGCTGTTTGAGCTTGTGTGATAAAAATGTCTTAAAAAGTGATTTTTAGTTGCATAAATTATTTCTTGGATATTTTAACGTTTGTTGATGCAGCTGAAATTAAGATTAAGCTCATTCAAGGTGGGAATATAAATTGATTGAAGTTACAAACCACCTTTAAATAAGGCTGAAATTA
>Ga0214545_1004427_pt1 | contig 26285 bp, 10 predicted proteins | sample CNSS4metaG_FD_160064 | JGI IMG/M metagenome (GOLD analysis project Ga0214545, IMG submission 160064) | Root nodule microbial communities from cowpea collected in UCLA plant growth center, Los Angeles, California, USA - CNSS4 | ecosystem: Host-associated > Plants > Roots > Nodule | place: USA... | reverse complement strand
GAAAAATTTTGAGAGAAAAAATATTACAGTAATTTTTTAGAGTATGCAATGATTTGAACAGAAAGGATGAGGATGTTTGGTGTATATAAATATGGTTTCTAGATAAGAATGAGGTTTAAGCATTTTACACATTGTGCTTAATTATTATATGTATTTTTTTTTCATATATTATATTTGTTAATACATTAAAAATGAACGTTGACTCTGTTCATTTATTTACTGGCATTAACATCGAATGCATTGAATTGAATGCAAATGGTCCTAACATTACTAAATGCCAAAGTGTCATTAACAATAATAGTTTATGGTTTTGATTCGTTGTTTTACCTGTGTGTGTATTAGGTAAGGCATGGATCTGAGGTTTTCATTTTACATGTGAATGAATGATGCAGAACTAAGAAAGTACTAAGAATTGGAGCAAGAGACAGTATCTCTTGTAATTAGAAAATGAATTAAGGTACCCAATTTCACCTCAAACTCTCTTTGCATCATAGAAGACAAAGTAATCCTTTTGTGTTCATACTATGATGTTTCTTTCACAATTCACTCAAAATAACTGAATAGGGCTCAACGCGTGGATCTTCATGCACCTTCTCATAGGTTCGGTTCACACGTTTTTTCTAATTCAGGTCTACACGTTTAAAAGTTTCCACTTCCTGAAAAAAAAATTAGGAATAGATGACATTATGTGGCATATATGCCAATTCAGGATGTTTAATATAATGTATAGATGTAAAAGACAATGCAAAAGAAGTTAGAGGTGACGCATAATTTCTCATGAATAGACTCCGATTAAACTAAACTAGGCTATGGATGCTGTTAGATCTACTAAATATTTTTTTATAAACATTTTTTTATTTTATTTTATAATCTCTCTTGTCTGTGCATTGTTTCTCCTCCAATCAGATCTAATATTTAATATATTCATTTTCTTTTTTCAGAATGTTTTCTTTGGTAACTTTTATTTTAAAAGTTTATCATAAATAATTATATTTGTAATAAAGAAAAAATTTATTGCTGCATTCTCTGTAATTAATATTAATTTTATTGTATGTACTTAAGAATCAAATCTATTACTTGGTAAAGGAATAAACTTATGGACATTATAACTTAAACACTAAAATATAATTATCAAATTTTTTATGTTATAGATTAATATTTGAATTATTTTACACTATTTCATATATCGTAACTTAAATGTGAATTTAAAATATAGTTTGACATATAAAAAATATTAATATTATTGGAGATGACTGTATCAAATTCACGTCTAAATATACAAAATAAAAACATATTTAATCTTACATTAAACTTTGAAATATCTTGGTAAATTTTTTTTTTTTTCTCACTGTTTCTGTTTTTTTTTTCAACAATATATTTGGATGAGTTGATTATTATGATCAAAGACAAACAACAAACTCTTTTTTTATAAATTTTATACTTTTTGTTTATAATATATATTAAAAATATTATTTATATTTTTAAAAGATAGATTAAGAGAGTGACTACTTTTACGTTCTAAGTTATTTAATTACCGTTATAAGTGTAGAAATGATCTAACCAAAAGGTTTATATTAGATTAAGGAGAATTGTTGTACTTTTAAAATTTTAATAATTATGTTGGTTTTATGTATCAACTTGTATTAATATTTTGAAGTAAATAGTATAACATGTTTGAAGAAAAAATAATAAATCTAAAACTTAATAGAGAATTATACAATTTTAAATTGAAATGAAGAATGAAGAATTGAAAATCTTTTTATTCATTCTTTTATATTTACTTTGTAATCTAATTTTAATATAAAAAATCAAATTTTTTATACACCTATTTATGTGATGACAAATCTTTAAAAATATTTTAAAATATTAAAATTAATGAATAATATATTTTAAAATCAAGTATATAAGTATCATAAAATAAAAATAAATCATATTTACTTATATATTAATCATTTATATATTGAACAAAATTTTAAAGGACCAAATTACCCTTAAACAAAAAAAACTTTCGTGTACTTATAATCTTGTGATCATTAAAAAATATATATATATATATATATATATATATATATATATATATATATATATATATATATACTATTATTTTAATAAATCTATTATAGATGAGTATGAACCTTTCATCGAAAAAAGAAAAAAACATTAAATTTAGCAGTTAAAAAGAGAACAGTGATGTGGTCCACAAAGTTAGAAGCAGACACATACCCTCCAACTGCCACCAACGATGTCTACCTTCCTCCAATCTTCCTCTATCTGCTTAAGGCGGCGTTTTTCTACTTTTTTTTTCAATTAAAATAAATAAATAAATCTATTACACTATTATTGCAATATGCTTAAATATTCAAAATAAAAATTTAAAAAATGAGAAATTATTTTATTTTAATTTAATTTATATTATCGAACTTTTTTAAATTTAAGAAAACATCTGTTTACTAAAACTGTTTGGTTTTATAATATTTTTTATTTTTCATAGCATCATCTTACTTTTTTCATGTTGAGACGTGTTAAAATAACTATTTATAAAGAGAAAATAAAATAATATTCTATACTTAAAAAACACTTTCAAGAATCACTCTACATAACAAAGACACTCTGGAGAATCTTTTGGCTGTTTCAATGCACATTTTTAACTCATGTTTTCTTTCTTTATTCTCACGTCAAATCCAACAAAAACGCGGATTCATTAATTATTAATTAAAGACGCAACGGAATTACTACGACCTTTGCATGATAATTTTAAAATAAGTTTATTCAAAGCATAAGAAAATTATTATCTTCGATAAGAACTTATGGTGAAATTTCCAATTTATAATATATTTAAAAGGTTAAGTTAACTTTATGTGTTACTCATGTAAAATCAATTAATCTATATTTCTTAATTTTTTAAATATGTTACTTTTAAGTTTAATTTCAAAATTAGCATGTGTAGAAACTAATAAGTATTCGACTTCAATGTTTTCAATAACAACATATTAGTTTTTCACAATAATAGAAAATAAAGCTTTAATTAAGTTGTACCCTTTTATAAATATGGGTGTCTTCTTTTGGAGTTATATATGTACTCTTGTTTGTTTGTTTTATGACATATATACCCATCAAATTCAGGAACAATACAGTAATAAAACTACAAAAATGAGAATGATTAATCTATATAAATTAGTCTTTTATCATTAAATTCTTTCATTTTTTTTTGTTTTTAATTATTTTTTAAACTGGTATTTTTTTCTCATCTTTAATGTTGTGATTTTTGTTTGAACCTTTTTAAGATAAATTATCATTATCTCTTACACAATATATAGTCTTAATAGATATTATATTTTTTACCACTTCCATCATGTGTGAAAATTGAAGTTTTTACTCTAAAGGAGTAGAAAAAAAAGAGATATTGAAAATTAAGTTATGGTCTTCTTGATTAAAACAATTATAATAATTATAATAATGAGGCTGAACTAGTCCAATGATACTCACTTATATGTGTTAATTTGGTATTTGTTTGTATAAAAATATCGATCGAGTCTCAAACTTTTGAAAAATTATCTCAATTAGATCTTTTATAAAAATTTTTAACATCATTAACTTTATTCATAATTTTTATTACTACATTTTAATTAAAATATCAATACTAATTTTACTTAATAATTATAATACCTAATAATTATAATAAAAAAAATGAAATACTGTATTTCACTGAGCCTAAGGTTGGCATCCACTCATTTCCTTTACATTACATGTGGCTTGTAAAGTGAAGGACACAACACAACGCACTTCTTCCTTAAGTTGTTTGGACTTCAAAAACACGTTTTGTGAGTCAGAGTGTGCTTCTGTCTCCAAATGCTCATGCCGTCCATTTCATATTTCTATTTCTCTTGTCTTCAAATCCACACACATTTTTTCTTCCTCTCATCAACTTTCATTTTCTTTCTTTTATTGCTTTCTTATACTATGTCTATCAAAATGTAAAATAAATAAATTAATATACTCACGTGGACACAGATGTTTTTAACTAAATTTTAATGTTTTTATTTGATAGCTGTTAAAAATATTTGTAATGTTAAAGATATTTTTTTATATTTTTATTTAAGTATTTTGTTATCAATAACGTGATTGATATTTCTTTCCTTTTTTTTTTCATTTTCAAGGTTAACTTGTTCTCTTTATAATATTTCCAATTTGTTTCTTGGAAACAAAAATAGCAAATAACAAGTTAACTAATAAGTTAAAAGATATTAAATAGAAAAAAAAAAGAGTTGATCGATGAAGTAAAAATAAAAAATACAAAAAATAATAATCATATTTAATAGTAAAAATCAATTTAAAAAATACTAAACAATTTTTTTAATGCTCAATTGGACAAAACTTTTCAATAAAATCTCAGTTAAAACTACCTAAATTTACGAGTGTTTAAAATTTAAAAGAATATTAAAATTATTTTAAAATTATGTATCATAAAGATATAATATACTTTTATTTAAAAAAAAAATTCGACCAATAATAAAAAAACATTAATTAAAGTATTAACTTTATAAAAACTCGCAATTTTAAAAGTAACGTGTTACGGTGAGATTTAAAATGAAAAAAAAAAAAGTTAAAATCTTCATTTTCCTTTAGCTCCTTCTGGGAGTTTCATCTCGTATTCTACATATTTCTTAGAACATTTCTTTAATAACTTTTGAAAAATGTATCTTTTACAGTTCTCAAATTTTGTTGAAATAAATGAGATACACCGAACGTGAAGCCAAAATAAAACTCGTATAATATTGACAATAAGGCCAATAATATTGACACACCCTTGTTTGATCTTTCCACCCCTTTATTTTAGTTTTTTTTTTAAATATTCTTAAAGAAATCTAGTTTTAGTTAAAAATAACATCATGGTGTTAGGGAAGAACAGTAGAAGTACAATATTTCATGAAAAATAAATATAAGTATTTAGAAAAAAAGATTGAAATTAATCTTTATCTGAAAATTTTAAATTTAAAACTTTAAAAATAAATAATTCTTTTTTATCTCAAATACATTAAATTTTTTGACGTATGAAACATATTCATACTAATATTTAAGTTAATGTAAATTGAAAAATACATTTGATATATAAGAAAATTTAACCTTAAAATAATTACATTTATTTGCTTTTAAAAATTTTGAATTAAAATGTATTAAAATTTTAATGACATAGTAGAACCTTAAGTTAAATATATATTTGAAAAAATTGAGATGAGGGTGACGGGAGGGGATTAAAATAAGAATTTCATGTGAAACAAAAATACGGTGGTGGTGAGATAAAAAAAAAGAAAAAGACAAAATAATGGGCCTTAAAGAAAATTGAAACCGGCCTGTAGCAGTGGGCCAGTAGCATATCCAACGGCCCAAATCGGGAAAAATGTAATTTGAATTCATTAGAAGAATAAAATGAAATAAGAATGGAGGCATGTGTGAAGTTTGACAAAGCTCTTCTTAATAAATATTCCTCAGCACACTCGTCACATTCACACAACAAACAATAAAGTCTTATAATTTCAATTAATTTTTATATAATAAGCATTAATGTTTTAAATTTATAAAGATTAAATAATAGTTTATCACTTACAAAAGAAAGAAGCTACCCAACACGCAAAAGGCACCATCAAAATCAAATTCCCTAACTACACTTCCTTTTCCCTTTTCCCTTTTCCCACACTCCTTAATCACAGAACACAACAAATAAAGTGTGACACAAAAAACGATTGGGAACGAAAGCAACGTAGTAAAACCGAAAGAAAGACATAGCAGAGAGAAAGAGAGAAAGAGAGAAAGCAATATCTGTGATATGAGTTGCAACGGTTGTCGAGTGCTGCGAAAAGGTTGCAGTGAGACATGTCCTCTGAGGTCGTGTCTGCAATGGATCGAATCCGCTGAATCGCAACGACACGCCACTCTCTTCCTTGCTAAGTTCTTTGGCCGCACCGACTTAATCTCCTTCATTGCTTCTGTTCCCCAAACCACAAGACCTGGTACATACAATACCTTCATTCTACACTTCTCTTCAATATTACTCTATCACAATTTCTTGTTCTGTTTAAGGATCTTTAATTCCTAATTTCATCTAAATCTATTACTTTTTATTCTTTCGTCTGTCCTCTAAAGTCCTTGGATATTTCTGATCAACATTACGTTTCTGTTTGAGTCAAAATATTTTAAGATATATGTATAATTCAAGAGGTGATTAAGGTTTGTGTGATTTTCTTTTCAACTTTTAATTTTAGAGTTTTTACTGTTGTTTTCTGAAACAATATTGTATACTGCTCATAAATCAATTTCTCATCTAAATTTTTTAAAGTTATGTTTAGAGAAGTATTTTAAAAATTAAAACAACAATTAGATTCTATTTTTTCATCATCATCTTCTTCTTCTTTCTTTGTTCAGTTCTTCCTTTAACTTCACTCTTTCTTTAAATTTTCCGTGCTTTGCATCACCTTCTATTCCACAACATCTCAAACTTTTAAGTTATATTAAAAAAAAAGGTAAATATTAGTGGTGTCATTAAAAGTTTTTTTTTTAAATGTTAATACAAAAATTACTTCTCGTTATGCCCTATACTATAATTCAGATAGTCAAACTGTGTTGTTTTATAATTTTTAATGCATTTTTTCATACAATTTTTTAGTAAAGACGCTGTTAAATAGAAAAAAAATAGAAAATGGATTTTAACGGTAGAAAAATAAAATATACATACTATAAAATGATTAACTTTTTTCATTTTTCAGGAATCAAAGTATATCTTGAATTTGCTTTAGAGATATTTATTGTTTTATTCTTTTTTTTTTTTATTCTTTATTATCAGCATTGTTTCAGTCTCTGCTGTTTGAAGGGTGTGGGCGAACGGTAAATCCGGTGAACGGTGCCGTGGGACTTCTGTGCAGCGGAAATTGGCACGTGTGTGAGGCGGCGGTGGAGACGGTACTCGCCGGCGGCGTTCTTCGAGCGCCGCCGGATACAGTGGCCGGAGCTTCCACTGATACGCGCCGCCCTTTCCGGCCACTAAGATTGGAACATGATGCGAATGAGAACTCATCAAGAAGTTTGATGAACGGAGCAGAGGAACCGGAAACGGTGCGTTACGGTGGTCACAAGAAAAATCAGATCTTAAATTTGTTCATGTAAGATAACACGTGGTTACACATGTTGGTATCATCGTGGGAAACTTTTGAATTTTACTAAAAAAATTAATTCTTGAAATAAATTTCAGTGGTTGAAAAAGTTAATCTTTGATTTTCGAAATAAAGAAGAAGTAATTAATAAAAGAAAAAGAATCAGGAGCATGTTAATTTTTGCACGGATTGTTCATACTTTTAATTTTGTTTTCCACAAGTTTAGTGATGAACGTGTAACCTACTTTGAGTGATGTGTAATGTCGAAATAAAGAAATGGAAATAATAGAGATAAATAAATATAAATAAATACAATAAAAAATGAAAAAAAGAATAAGTATATGTAAATTCAATTTGAATTCCGTAAAAAACCGTGGCCCCCTTATTAATTAGCTCCCGAAGTGATGATAGCTTTAAAGTGAGATCACAAATTGTCAGTTTTGATTAAAATATTTAATTAATTATGTGTAATCTCTCTCTATAAATAAATATATATGTATATATACTTTTTAAAATGAATTAAAAGATCACATTCATGATACATTTTGTTGTAAAACTTAACATGAATTGAAGTTGTCATATAAATTATGGTCTATCCATTTAGCTTATGCAACTGGTATTTTTAGGATTTTTTGTTTCTTCATATGAGTAAAAGATATATTAAACTCACCTTTTGGAAATTCCTACTTATAGCTTACATTTTATTTGTTAGATCATGTTTGATATTTAATCAAATAATAAGAATAAAAAATTAAAATTAATTAAAATTAAAAAATAAATCAGAACATGTTTTTTAGACTATGTTTTCTTTTATCCGAATATTTTGTCGTGCAATTGATGCGTTTATTATATGCCAGAATTTATGCTCCAAACAAATGGAACAATTTTTATATGATCAAATTTATATAATTATTTTTTAGGGTATAGGCCACCTTGGAAGTGTATTAGAGTGTAGGTATAACTTTTGACAAGGCCCTTGGGTCATTAAGTCATAATTTCATTCAAGAAAGCATATAAAAATTAAGTAAAGATAATATATAAAAAAAGTAAAAGTTAAATATGTTTTTTATCTCTCAACTTCCAGAGAAAATTGAAATTAGTTCCTCTTCAAAATTTTGACCCAATTTAGTTCTCCAACTTTAGAATTGCGTGAATTTAGTTCTTTCAAACAAATTTTGTTAAATTTATTTAACGTTTCAAACACATTTCATGATAGCATTTGAGATGTTTATACCGTTTGACACATTTTTGCTTCAATATAACTAAGAAATTATCATGAAACGTATTTGAAACATCAAATGATTGAACAAAATTTGGTTAAAGGACTAAATCCACGTAAATTTGAAGTTGAAGAACTAAATTGACCAAATTTTCAAAGAGAGACTAATTCCAATTTTCACTAAAAGTTGAGGGACACAAATATATTTAACCCAAAAAATAATGTTAAGAATAACATAATCTACTCTAAATAAATATAATTTTTTATTAAATATCTAAATAAATAGAGAAATTGTACTCAAATAATTGAAAATATATAGAATAAGTTGATAAAAATGATGGAAAAATAAGATGATATAACTCAATCATGCTGTTTGGATGAATAGATTGGAAATGAAGGGTGTTTGGGAATAGAATTTTTGACAGAAAAGAAAAGCTTAAAAAAAAAAGGTGAAAATGGTGCGAAGCACGTCAGCTTCTTAAGTTTAGTTTGGCACGGGACTTCTCCATGGAAGTGGGTTCCACGTAATCTATTTGTATAAATTTTTTAAGCACTCACTATCTCTAGTAAAAAAATTATTTTATAGCATTTATTTTATGTAAAACATCATACCATTTGAAATTTGTTCTACTTTTTTATATATGAGATACGATTTTACTATATTCCCTCCTACTTTTAATATAAGGCACATTTTAGAAGAAATTGATTATTTCTTTCTAAACATATACTTTGTATAAAACATTAGACTTTTCCTTTGATTTTTTATTAATTATTATGACCAGGTGTATTTTTAAGTGAGTCGATTCATTAACTCACCAACCTGTGATAGATCGAGTTAGGTTATAAAATTTTTGACTCACCAAGAAGTGAATTGGGTTAAGCTGATATTTTGTAACTCAATCTGTGTCGAGTTTACTAACTTTGAAATCTCTAATTAAAAGTGAGAGGTGTATTTCATGATTAATTTTGATGCAACAACTAATTTAAATGATCACTAAATTACACAAACTGGTATTTTTTAACTCAATCCAGACCAGATTAACTCACTTTGACACTCTTAATTAGAGATTAGATGTGTATTATATTATTAACTTTAGTGTAACAACTAATTTAGGTGATAACCAAAATCCATTACAGTCTTATAAACTATATTTCAAGTCTAGTGCCATAATTAAGAAAGCTAGACATGTGCTGTCAAATAGTTTTGTATTGGAACATGATAGTTTGACACTATCAATCTTTTATATGTTCCTTTAACAATCGTAAATATCATAATTTTATTTTAAAATTTTGTTCATAATTTTTTTTTATAAATAAATTTAATATTTTGTCATTAAAATATGCTATAAAGTGAAAGGAAGAGAAAAAGGTAGTTGTCAAAGAACAATTTTTCTTTTTGTTTGCACCAATAAGACATTTTTAAAAAAGAATTATCTGAACTACTCGACCATTTTTATAACATTTTTCTAGTGGTTCCGTAGTTTTAGGGTTTTCTTTATGACTTAGATGTAACCAAAATATTTATTAAAATTTTGTGATTATGAACTTTTTTTTCTTTATAATTCACACGTTTAGAGATTAAAACTGAACTTTAAATATTTTAGAAAAATTAAAGATATTTTACTTTTAATTTGATTCAATTTTCAAATTACCGGTTCGAAAAACATGAAGAGGGAGTCAAGCAAGATATCTTGCAAGGTAACAGTTTTGATGGGCTTGATTTTTGTGCCTGAGATATAGTTCTATTGGAACGCCAGGGAAGTTTCTTCTTGCACCTCTATAAATTTCTTTCCCACTCTCTCAATTATTGTATTTTGAATTGTACAAAGAGTATAAATTTTGATATTTGAAATTTAAAATTTAGAATACATTTTTTACTTTTTATTTCGAAATATAAGACCCAAAGTATAAAAATTATATTTCAAATATGATCCAGATTGCATTTTTTATTTTACATTCTTAATTGTATAATTTAGCATACAAAAGATTATATTCCGATTTTTTATTTCAAATATAAAAAAGGTTGTGGGTGTCTAAGTTGAAATTATGAGGTGCAGGAAGAAATGGCTGAATGTCATTAAGGAGGATCTTAAGGTTTCAAAACTGTGTGAGAAGGAATAAAGTAAAAAAATTAAAAATTAAAGGTTTTCTTTTACTTGTCTAAATTATTTTTAAAAAACATGTTTAGTTCTTAAACTAAATTATATACATGTTTGTTTCTATATTCTATGAAATTTATATAAAGCAACTTTTTCATCAAACTACATAGAGATTATCTTATAGTTCAATGCAAAGCCCAATATGTCACATAAAAATATTTCACGTATCATTTGTTTCATTTGTTGAAGATGTTTTAAATGATTTTCGTAAAATTTAAAGGCGAAATAAGTATATAGTTTAATTTAACAACAAAATAAAATTTTTAGATATAGTTTGGAGATGAAAAATACTTTTGATTCAAAAACTAAAATGTTATCTTCTTGGTGCAAAATGTTTTAATGTCACGTGCTAAATTATTTTGTGGAACAATTTATTATGCAGTCAATTTATACAACAAATGTTTCATTGTAGGAAACAAGAAGAAATGTTATAAGTTCATAGCATTATTTTTTTTTTATATAATATTAATCCTCTGTTATCATTTAACATAATGCATATAAAAAATGGATAAAAATGTAACACTTTCAATAAAAGAGTGCTTAAATTGGATTATTTTTAAATTTATCGAGTATATTGGTGTAAGTAAGAGTGGTGTAAGTAAGAGTGAGGAAGTCGGTGATTTTAAAATAACTTATTTTAAATGGATAAAAAAAAAAAAAAAAACAATCTTGTTAAAGCAAATTTTTAAAAGAGGTAAAAAAATTACATAAAATTGTTAATTTTATGTCTCATAATATCTTACTATAAATTTGTATAGTTCATTAAACTATATACTAATCATTCTAACCATAGTATGATATGCTGCTGGGTTGACAGATTTGAAATACCAAAAGTTGAACATGAACTTTCTAGAATCACTCCCATAATATGTAAATATAATTTATGATAGTAGAAATGATTTAGGACATCTTTTCCTAATCTAAATTGTCACTACCTAAAATAATTTTTGTAGCTGTACTTATTTGAAAAGAAATATTTTTTAGTATAAATGATTTATTTAAGATTAAAACCTTTATAAAAAAAATACAGAGATAAATAAAATAGAATTTGTAATAATAATACACTAAATGTATTCTTTAAATGGGAATATAATTGTAGTTATAAATAAGATTTTGATCTACCATAAAGTCTTATCACTCAATATCAAGGGCCATATTCTAAACTATTATAAGGGAACTTTATAATGGTAGATAATTCAGCTTACCTCAACAAGTCTTATCACTCAAAATTAAGAGACTAACCTTCCTAAACAAGTCCTACTTCTTAATGTAAAAAAATTCAACTGGATCTAAATATAGTAGAAATGAGGAAGTTAACTTATATATAAGAAATAAGATCTATAAATCTAACCGTTCAAGGTTTTTATTAAATATGACATTAATTCTTCATGAGAGTTAAACTCATATTAATGGTATCGGTGTATGCGATTTATCTTGATAATCAACTAAAATGAGTAAAATATCATCCTCAGTGAATCTTCATAGAAAAACTCATGAAGATCCTTAACAACTCTTATTGCTCATAAATATATTCTCAAGCAAATTTAAGAAATAATATAATAAATTTTAATACAAGTTATCTGGATTAAAAATTGTAAGATAAAGTAATGATTACAAGCCCGAAAAAAATACTTGATTATAGATAAGACTGACAAAACCAGAAATAGACTAAACATGTTAAGTGCTCTAGCTAGTTACTTCTCTTGGCTAAATCAATAATATATTAAACAAAAATAAGTAATTTAGAAAATAAAAAAGATACTTAACTCTTAAAAAATCATTTCAACTTTCTTCTTTCAACTTGGCCAAAACTAAAAAAATCTTGAAAACAAATAATTCTAATGGAGGCTGACAGAGAGTAACACATAGTGAAATTGAGAAAATAACCCTAGCGAATATATCAATGAATAAATAACCTTAATGAAGGGCCAGAAATAGTCACAAGGTGACAGCTCAACCTGGGAAGAGAGAACCCACGAACTTACGTGAACCAAGTCCAGGCTCATTAAATCGGCAGCTCAGCTATTTATGAACAATCAGTTATGTTATGGGACCATATTAGAGCTACCCAGGTTGTATTTATCTCTACATTTTTACCTGAGGCAATTACTCCTAAATTTGTTCGACAACTGATTAATCAGACAACCGTACAGAAATTTAAGGGGTAAATAATAACTTCAAAATATTAACGCTAACATTTACCAAATCAATCAAATGCACAATAATGTCAGTAACGGACGATAAAAAAAACTTGGAAAGATACGAGTCATTTATGTCAATAACAGATAATTTTTCTACTTGACTCTAAATGACGAGGATGTCAGAAATCAAAGCAAGCGTATTTTCCAAGGGAGTGTAGAAAATACAGCAAATCGTATCCACATTTTGACATTTTTTTTCCCATAAGCTAATACAAACTCACAAAATACAAACAAAAGAACAAATAAACTAAAATATAAAATGCTACACAGTTTATATACATCCTCTAACAAAAAAACAAATAGAAGAATGTGTATACAAACTATCTCCCGAACGACAAATTTCAATCCTCACTCCTAGCGCGTCATCAATCTGAGAGCAACTATTTGTTACGAGTTTCTTTGTACAATATGTCGAAATCCTGTTTGACCAGAATATTTGTGCTATCTGTAATTTTTCCTTTTTCATACTAACTAGCTTTTCTCCATCAGTAATGACTGTTTCATGTATTGAATTCAAGGCCAAAACAACCATTCCTATGTTATGATGTTAGCACTGAAAGTTGGCTGGTCAGACAATGTATTATTTGGTTGTTATTTTTACTTCAGTGCTTCTAGGTTGACATTTCAGTTGAGCAACATGCGTTCTCAGGCTACATTCTCTAACCTGCTCAAGATTTTATTAACCAATTTCTAGTCATATAACCGCAACTACATTTAACGATCATCCAAGGGAAATCAAAAAGTACTTTAAGCTTCAATAACATATTTGCAAAATATGAAATTTACCTGCAAGGTTGTAATTACTGATAAAAGGTCTTTGCACTCTTCAAGCAAAACACGCTCCTTCGCACTTAAGTTGGCAACTTCGACAACCATCGAATTTAATTGCCCAACCTATCAATTGCAAACGAATTCAGACACATTAGCATCCTAATTGCTACATAACTCCGATCCATAACAAGTATTTTGAGTGATAACAGAATAAAACCACAGAAGCAGAGATAAGAGCATCAGTGATATTTATCTCGTTTAAAATTAAAGCCAACGACTTTGCATTTTCTCACCTAATTTAAATATTTTAACTTTTAAGACCTAAAAAAATAGGATTCCCCATCCCAATTTCCCTCCCTTTATCTTACTTTTACAAGTTTTAGACAGAGATTGAATTGACCGAACCTAACATAAAATGCAAAACGATTTACATTAAAAATATCATGCTCTTGTGTTCTGTGTTTTGGTTAATGTAAATATTAAGGAAAATTATACTATAACAACTAAATTTTGACAACTTTCTCTTTAAATTTGAGTTGTTATTTTTTAAGTGATTCTCTATTTTTCTATTTTTTCATTTTCCTGTATTTGAAACCCATTTAAAATATGCCAACTTAGTTGTTATAGTACCATTATCCAAATATTAATTATCCGTGAACTCCTCAATGCTTTTTTCACTAGCATTGATTGACATGAATACACCAAGAGAAGAAAAACTCGGGAAAGATAATAAGATCCATGTTTGTAAAACAAGATTCAAGTCAATAATCAACTCGTTAGGTACTGGATTTTGTTGTTTTCCTCACAAATGGATCCCTAAAACTGCACCCCAAACCTACCACGATAGATATCTTGCACTCCTACAATTGTGGAACAAAATAGGAAAATAATGAATGCCAATGATAATCTAAACAGATGCCAATGATAAAAATGAATGCCAATGATAATCTAAACAGTATAAAACAAAATCAGTTTTTTTTTTCACAATCATAATGTAGCCTCGTCGAAAGTTATCTAGAAAATAAAATAACACTATGATCACTCATCATAACAGATATAATTGAAACTCAACATCTGAAAAAGGAGGCAGGGTAAAAGAAATACGTACCTTAGGTGACAATATGCAAATGGAAGACGCCATTGCCTGCATCACATCCATTGCTGAACAAATTGCATCCTTCAAATTTAGCAAATCTGTCTGAAGCAAGTACAGAGCTCTTCATATTAGTCCCAAATATGATAATAAGAAGGTACGTAATTGCTATGTCACACACTATCCATAATTAGATAATAAAGAATAAACAAGAAGCTGAAAGGAGAAATACCTTGGCCCCACCAACAACAGGAAGACGAAGAGTGCTAGCCCTTAAGGCTTCGGTAGCTCCGGAGAGTGAAGTAGAGTAAACCCGATCCAAAGTAGCCCAATCTTCCAAATACAACATCTGCATAAATAGTTTTCATCAACAACATTATGTCAAAGCTGAACACAAAATTCTATGTCATCATAACCAAAGCAAATAAAAATATCTCTCTAACTGGCTGTTTGAGTTTCATTCTGGTCATAGACTAATGCAAACTGATTTTTTCCCAAATGAATACTTTCTTGCTTTGCCTCATTTGAGGTGTGTGTGTGTGTGTGTTTCCTGTGGTAGAAAAAGAGGTTGTATGATCTTATAAAAAGAAATGGATGAAACACATGTACTTCGCAACAATTTCAATTAGCCTGCCTACCCGGAGTTTTCTAATTAACTACAAAAAGAAGATTGAAAGAATGAGCAATGCCAATGTATCTAAACCCAAAATAAGCTTCAATATGGAATAATGACAGTAATGAAACAAGATGCCATGAGATGCCAGCTGTACCATGTAGGACACGATGAAATGGCAATCAAACTAGTGGAGAAATGATAAAGCTTCAAATCAAGTGAAGCAAAACTAGATATACACTAGTAAACTTGGAGCAGGGAAGTTGTAGATCTTACTTGATCCTTCAGGATGTTTATTAGCTTAAACTGTTGCTTCAGCAATTGAAACTCTGTTTTTTTGGCTCTAACAGATTCTCGTATTTTTGACATAGCTACCCATGCAGCTTTGAGGCTTTCCTGATACAACGAAGAATATTTACAAAGAATATAAGCAAAACACTAGCAAACAGTCTGACAAAACATAAAATCCTTCTCTACTCTGTCTTGCCTAATATGACTTCACCCTTTACATTACAAATATGATCACGTTTAAAAGACAGCCCATGGCCACAGTTTCAGCCAAAACAACAAGGCTTCGGCCACGGTTTCCATCTGAAACTGTGGCAACATTTATCTGGAATTTCCCTCGATATCAAGGATGTAACAAACCACAACAGGCAGTTTAAAACCTTAATGACATGGGTGCTCATGATCATATGCTAAATTCCATCTAATATAAAAAGTTAAAAAAGAAGTTATCAATCCACAATCTTCACTCAATACAGCTTCAACGAGTAATGCACAAGCAGGCAAATTCAAACCCGCGCAATTCAATTTCAAAACAAAAAAAATTCGAAGTAAAAAATACCTCTGCATTGAATGTCTGCGCAGAGAGAGCAGAATCGGCTCTGGCGTTAACAAAACGCCACTGGAGGAGCCTGTTATAGAAGAGTCTCAACAAATGCGCATCAGCAATCCGATTCTCCCCAACCTTTCCCCTGGAAACGTCAACCGCGAAACTCAGAACAGAAGGTTCACTTCCGGACCTACTACTCATGCCACCAGTGACGCCGTTTTGCGCACGTGACGGACTTACTCCTCTCGAAGGAGACCACACAGAAGGCGTCGCTAGTTTACTCGGAGAAGCAGGACGAACCGCGGAACGAATAGGAGAACCTTGAACAACACGGCTATTCACAACTCCACGAGGCGATGAAACAGCAGAATCCAACACTGATTTCCTCTGCACTAAAATCCTAGGACTAGGAGCAGTAGAAACAGTTCCTTTATTTCCAATTACACCGTTTCTAGAAGACGGAGCCTCTGTTTGGCGCCGTAAACGGTTATTATGCTCTTGCCAGAATCTAGCCGGCATCACGATCCCCCGGGAACCTCGAATTCCATCTCCAGAGGAACTTCCAGAGGTTACACTTTCGGTATCAGAAGCAATAGGCTCAAGCTCAGCTTCAGGCCGAAACTCAGATCCGTTAATTTTGTTACTCTCCGATCTTAGCGTCGCGTCGTGAGAAGCTCGAACATCCGCCATTACATTCTGCAATGACCTAACAACGTTCTCCGACGCGTCCGTTTGTTTTCGCCCTGTAGAATCAACACATTCCAAGCTGCGGTTCACGCAATTCACTTGTTGTGGTCGCGACAGTGATTTTGCGGGCCACCGGTGCCGATCTAGCCCCGACCTGGTATTCTCTGCATGATCCGAATTGCCATTTCTCACCGGTGTCGGCGTCGTTGCAACCTTCCTCCTCTCCGGCGTGCTCTTCCGCAAACTCTGTGATGGCGGAGGTTTCGTTGTCCTGACCTGGATCGGGAACGACTCGCCCTGAAACGAAACAGACAAGCTCCTTGTGGAAGTGAAGAGCACTTTCTGAGCCGCCGGAGCGTCTGTCAGGGTAGGTCGAGGAGTGCCTTGTCGCCGGCGCTCCGCTGACTGACACCGCTTCAACGCCGGCGTCGGCGTTTGCTTTGTAGAATTGACCGCCCTTGTCACAACCAGAGGCGAATGGCATCGTCGCGGAGGAGACGAAACGGAGGAAGACGAAGACGAAGAAGACGACATGTAGCGAGAAGTAATTTCTCGTGCTTTGGGCCTTCGTGGAGGAGCGAGTGCATTGTCCGATTCAGAAGGTAACAGAGGAGTTCTCCTTGGAGTTGGAGTCTGTGCTCGTTTAGGGTGTATCGGCGTAGAAATCGCAGCCACCATTGTTTTATTCCAAAATTCTACTAATCCTAATTACAATATTTTCATTGCTATAGTCAAACAATCAACAATATTCAATTCGAAACTCAATCAAAACTTAAAACTCATCGTTGGAATTCACGCCGAGTCTCGGAACCCTAGAAACCAACTGAAAAACGAACAAGCTACAGCAAGCATTGAACGGAATACGAACAGAGAAAAAAATTGCGTGCGTTTGCAGAGAAATTTGGTGTTGCTAATTCACGATGAAGGTTGAAAATGGGAAGGAAAATATGACCGTTACGATTTGCCGGGGATTGACCGAGTAAGAAGTGTAACTGTCGAAGCAGTGGAGTCACACGCTGCGCGATTGTGCTTCGCTTGTGAAAATTAACGCCAAAATTAGAAGAAGCAAACTCAGCCACCATGAGAATGACGCGGACACTGTAGCACACGCACGCGCGGATTTAGGGAGAGTAAAAACACTCGCGTGACTTTAAGGGCATTGCGGTAAATAGACAATGGTTTACGTCAATTTGCGGTGCTTCGTGGCGCTGGAGGCTTTGTTAACACGCATTTTTTAATTTTGATAAAATATAATAAATAAAATAAAATAGTAAACGTGAAAACGACAAGGAGAGATAGAAGAGTACGGGTGTTGAAAGTACAAACAAGGGTTGAAGTTGGAATTGGATATTTGCGTTTGGGTGAGGGAATGAATCTTCGGAGAGACGTTACGCAAACGACACTTCTCAAATTTTATAATTGGTCGTTAAGGCGAAAAATTATAAGTAGCCGTTTTTCCTTTTCAGCGTATGTAATTGGACCAAGGTACCAAAACTTCAAAGGAACTTATCGATAACTATGTATATAATTAATTCAGTTTTGGAGCACGCAGTACTTTACTTGCTTTAACTTTTCAGTTTTTTTTAACCATTATCAACTTTTCACCTTTGACGCAACACAAGGGCCTAAATAGTTAGAGTTTTTTTATTGATAAAAATGAAGGTTTTGTTTTGAAAAAAATAAATTATATCAATTTTATAATGCTATTAATTTCCATTACACAAGCAAAATTACAATTATAAATAATATTACACGAGATCTTACGAGGTTGTATTTTTACACAAAAAGTTATTCTAATACAAAATTTATTGACATGAGTATTGTACTTAAAACTTGTAAGTTCTACCATTAGCCTTATATTAATATATTTCAAATTAATTCTTAAAATATTTTTTTGTATTTTCTCTTTCAATTTTTTTTCTCAAACAAATTAATGTGTTAATTTTCATAATGTAAATCAGTAGTTGATAACCATATAATCTTTTAATAATTATGACATCACTGTGGCATCTATATGGTAATCAAAAGTGAATGTAAAACTTTCCTTGAATCCTTTTTGTCTCTCTGCCATCGGTTACTGTGGTAAGCACAGTTAAAATATTTAATCACCTTTTATTACTGTTTTGAAAACTTTACAGCTCCAACTATTTTGTCTAATTGACTTTAATATATATATATATATATATATATATATATATATATATATATATATATTGCGTTTGTGTGTAAAAGATTTAGATTATATTCCTTGCAAGAAAACTTAAACAAATTAGTTTTGATTAGTTTTTTCTAATTTTGATTAATTTCTATTTTATTTTTAGTAATTATTTGTTTAAAAGAAAATAATGATATTATAATTTTTATTTTTTTACTTTCATTCTTTATTTTCTGACTTAACTTATTGATTAATGTATTAGTATATATTTTCTTTTAAAAAAATCAATAATCCCCGTTAAACTACAATATAAAATAAAGATAAGTAAGAAAAGTAAAATTCAAAAGTATAAATTTTCTTAAAAGAAACCTTACATATATTATCATATTATCTTCCAAATAAAGTTTGAATTTGATTGGTGAACATCATTGATCATGTTAAGAATATGATATATAATATTTGTTCCTTTTTTGTCACAAATTATCTTATTGTTATATCTATTGCTGTTACATTTTATGGTTCCTTTACAAAGGATGTTCAAAATTTCATCCGAAAATTTCGTTATTATCAAATTCACTTAATTTTAAAAATTAAACATGTTAGATTTCTATAGGAACAAAAAATAAACAGTATGAAAACTATGAAAACCAAAAGAAAACTTAAGCTTCAAATTTTGAATTATTAGATAAACGGCAGGCTCATATATTTTTATACTAGTTATTATAAAATTTATATTTTAAGTGCTTTTCATTTGTTATTTTATATAATAATAGTAAGAAATACAAATTTTTTTCAATGTATGGGTGTACGTATTACGTGGAAGTGTTGTTTTACTAATTTTCAGAGTCATTAATTGAATAGGGGCAAGTTTCTTCTTCTGACCTTTTCCTATTCTTGTTTTAGTAATAAAACAAAACATAGGATATATGAGTATTACGGGCACTACAAAATGAACTGTAATCAACTACAGAAATTTAGTACATGATTTTATACTGAATTAATGTAAACAAATAAACGGCTCAATACTCTATATTATTCGAAAATAATATTGAAAACTCTAAAAAAAATTACCCACCTCATATTTCTAAATATAAAATATTATTATTATAATCTTAAATTGTTAAATGAGTTATTTTTTATATCTTAGCACATTGAATACAAGATCTAACATCATTCATTATGTTTTAATACCATTTTCTATTATTTCTGGTCCGTTCGAAAACATAAAAACAACTACCAACTAACGAACTTATAAAATATATGAATAGAATCACCCTATTCTAAATGTTTCAACTAATAACCTTAAGAACGATATTGATATTCTTTTTCCTCAACCAACATCATTGATCACTTTTACAATATAATCTTATTTAATTGCAATCATTTCATCACTTTTTTTTTTATCAATTTAAGTGAACGAGTATTTTTCAAGGTATTGTCCATTTTGGATGGAATTTCATTATGGGGCATATCAGGATGGAGGGAGAAAAGAGTATTTAAACTACGTTTGACCTTGATTCTTAAGCGACGTGAAAAACTTATTAGGTATACCGGAACAGCCTCCAGTCGAGGTAATGGGAGTTGTCGTCCCCACAAAGGACACCAATATTCCGACCTAACTCAAGTTTATCCCGGCTACATCTTTTAGGAACGATCACTGCATTCTCAAGATATTATCCGCTTTAAAACGTAAAACTTCGTTACAATTTTGTTTTTAAAACACAGTAATTGTTCCTAACGATATTATTGACAAACTTGGATTAGGTCGAAATACGCTAAGAATGGAGACTCAAGTGAAATCAATTTACAAAATGCATATCACAAAAAGTTCCAAGCCATTAGATTCTGTGTAGTGATGTAGGTGCAACAAAATTTTCAGGTATTCTTAAAGCACCTGAAGTTATCATCGTGAGAATGTACTACTAACTACCAAGTGAAAAATATGAAAAGTTTTTGCCTGGTCGTGTTTTTGTTCCTGCAAAATTTGTAATCAAGAGCAGGGTACTAGTTATAGCTCTTAATAGGTTCTGTCATGTGTGATTGTCTTAACTAAACTTTTACTTTGCATTTAATTTGCATTGAAGAAATATGACATCTCTGTGTGCATTAATAGTATGTTACAGGCAACTTTTTGGGGTCATGAGTTAATGCTTTACAGCAGGTAAATTGAAGCATGTATTTGGATTTTAGATCTGAAAATGTAGAGGCACTATTCATTTCAGAAATACTGTATTCAAAAACCAAAATCTAATAAAAATGGTGTATGAACACATGCATGCATTCACTTTTAACGCGTATAGGACCACTAAAAGCTACTTCCTTCTTCAACACTCTATGCCATTATGGTTTCTTTTCTTTCCCTTCTACCATCCCAGAATATTAAAGATCACTTTTACCATTCACCGTATTTCTTATACATGAGGGATTATTTTAAGATATTTCACGAAAAATTCAAGTGTGAGTGTAAGTTTCATATTGAATAAAAATGTAAAATTCAACATAAATTCAATATTTTAAAGTTTTAGGTTAAAAGTACTGTCAATTCTTTATATATGAATTGGACTCATATCTAATTGATATCGTATCTTTTCGGTAATTCTCTTTCAAAAGAAGACCGTCTCGGATAAATTGTGTTTAGGAAGCATAATTTCTCTACAAAAACTTGATGATACACATCATTAATAATTATAATAAGACTTGAAAAACATTAATAATTCAACAGAGATATGATGACAACTCTCTAGAATATTTAGCGAGGAACAATGATGTTGTCCACAGAGTGAGAGAAAACATGGGCAAGGAAACAAAGAGCACAAAGGGGCTCATGAAGAATAAAGAATCAGGAACTTTATTACCCTAAAAAGTGATGGTAATGAAAATGCTAATTGTTTCATCGTTGTGATTAGATAAATAAGTACCCTTTTAACAACAGAAAGAAGGGACAATGATTTTGCAAGCTAAGCAGAAAAGCAGCACTTTTGAGGATGCTCCTGCTTCAACTGTCTTTGTTCATTCTCTTCTCTTTATATCTTTCCCTTTGCTTTAGTAGTGCTTTGTCTGCTTCAGCTTTGGTAGGTCCTTGACCAAATCGATTCACAACTTCTCTCCAACAAACTACACACACTAAAATACTATGTTAAACTTTTTCATCTCATAATTTTATTTTAAAATTTGTTTTTCTTTTATGTTCTTGAACTTTCATGTGATTAGATGCCAATTATCGTGCTAACTTTTAATTATTCATACTCTTGGTTAATATAAATCTCATATTTTTAGTCCAAACTTCCTTTCGATGTGTTTCATTAATTGTATTCTTCTTACTTGCTAAGAAAAAATAGAATTTTATTTTTCCTAAAAAATTGCCAAAAAAAAGCTCAGTACATATGACTCACTTTCTATTACCTCTTGAAGATTTCTTGTCGACTAAAATTTGAAGGGAGAATACAATTATTACGGACAAATTTTAAAAATTCAAAATTGGTTATAATAACTTCATACCATTTAATTTTGTTGATACAATCATAAATTCAGTTATAGATTACCTAGTCACTAGAGAATGTTTCATGGTAGGACCAAAACCAACTCATTTGTAGCCATGATTTTCTAAACCAACAAACTCTTCCGTATTAAGGAGGATAAATTAATAACATATCAAGTGATTCAACAATAATTAGACTTCAACCAAATTTTAGAACTTATATAAAACATTTTAAAATAATAAATTTATAAGTCTTCTTTATATATTATTATATGTAAGACTTAAATTTAAGGTTGTATTCCAAACATGATTTTGTAATAAGTTTAAATGTTAAAAATCAATTTGTGTCGAGTCATGTATGAAAAAGAAAACTCACAATATAAGATGATATATTTGGTGATGAAATTAGATAACTTTTCTGAAAAATCTTGCTGACTTAGGTAAATTTTATTATTGAAGCATAATTGATTATAACTTTATTCAAGTTGAAAGCATTACAGAAATTTGACCAAAAGATTGGTTGAGAACATTGTAAGAAACGGAGAGTATCAAATCACGTTGGGAAGAAAAAGTGGGGTTGGTTAATAAGAGAGGTCCACTATAAAGCGTGTGATGTTAATATTTTGATGATGACTTAAATTTAACCAAACCCACACTACAAAATTGCACTGGCTAGAATCATCACTTGAGAAACACTTCAAACATTAATCATGGGTTTGTAAAAGCTTAACTTTTCATCTAACTAATATTTGTTCCTTGAAGTACCACCCAATAGGACTTAAAAAAATTATTGAAAAATCATATTTTGACTTTCATCTTCTATTCTCTGACATAATTTAATGTAGACTATTAATTCTTTAAAAAAAATAGTATATTAATTAATTATCCATATTAAATCATGTAAAAATAAATAAATAAAATGAAAGTCAAAAATGATATTATCATTTTCCAAGATTATTATTATATATGTATTGCTTGGTCCCATGTTATATGGTTCCATTCATTCCCACGTACAGGTGTTACATCTTTGGAAGACCAAGTTAGCATGACATGCTAGGTATTATTAGGAAGTCAAGAAAAGTGAAATGGGAAAAGAAAAAGTTGATGGGACATGAATTGAAGCACCTCTTTACTTGTAATGGTAGGAATCCTAGTGGCACTGGCTGCTCAAAAAATTTCAGTCATCAAGCTACATTAGAGACAATAATTCTATCTTAAGCACCAAGTGACTCAACAAGTTTAACCCAAAAAATGTGGTATTATTCTTAATCAATTTTGGATTTCAATGGAATGCATACTTGCTTTCACTTCTGATGATGGTTATCTTCAACAACAACTACCATTTAATAATAACTAATATGTATTTAGAGAAAAGAGATTTTGGATTCAATTTTCCTGTTAACAATTAGCGATTGTCGATAAGAAAAACATAAGAAGCTAAAAGAAAAAATAAACATAGGTTGCAGAAACACAATTTGGCATGATCCTTAGTTATAAGTACATAGGATGCTCAAAGGCACAACTGTTTTAAACAACACTAGCACACAGAATATAAGGACAAGAAGGCACAAAAAAGTGAGTAAACAACGTGTGAGAATGAGTCCTATCTTTATTCTGAGCATGAGCAAATGGTCCAGAAAGTTAGTCAGAATCTCCAGGAGGTGAAGGTGCAGGTTTTGGGATGTATGGAATCAGAGGGGTTCCATGCTCAATAGGATCAGGATATAGAGAGGCCTTTGATCTAGAACCTGGTGGTGGATCAACGGGACTGTAATCAGTCGGAATCATATCATCATTGTTGCTCATAACACTTTCAACATTGTTTCCATTTTCCTGAAATTTCAAAGGGATTCATCTTAGTTTTACATAATCAACCACTAAAATTCATTTGTAATTAGGTTTTTGCTTCCTTAACTACAAAGGTCAAGGGCCTTTAAAGGATTATAAAGCATTCATACCTTCAGTTTCCTGCTCACTGCAATCACTGTTGCCTTATCACCATAATTGGTCCCTGTGAAATCTTAGATGGTATTACAAAATGTAAGGTTAATAATAGATTAAGTTCTCAACAATAAACAATATAATATGCAAAATAATCTCCTTAGTCAAAATGTTAGAAAGAAAGTTGAAAAAAGTAATATGTAATTTGGGCAGAAAAAATAATTGATGCATGCGATATTTTGATTCAATTATATTATACTGTCACACACAGTGTCTTTTACTAACTAATATATGAGCAGTAACATACTTAATACAATCAATTTATCCTTGGAGCAACGCTACCATGTTGTCCGAAGTTTCAATTCAACTTAGTGGATCATGTTGGTAGCGAGAAAACAATCAACAGAATAATAACAAAAACAGTTTGTCTACTGCAGAAAATCGTACACCAGAAAAAAAAAAGAATGAGATTTTTTCAAAGAGTTTGTGGATTGGAAGCTGCCATCACTAACGCATGCATACCCTTATCTCTTCCAAAGAGAAAAAAAAAAACTGAATGAAGCACAAAGAAACATAACTAGTTCAAACACAAAAATTCAAAACACCCCATGTGTCTTTTAACCGACGAGCTTGTCTTACACGGTGATAAATAACAAAACACTTGACAAACAAAGGAATCTAAGATTTACATCATTGGAAGAGATCTAAGTAATTTTCTGAAATAAGAAAGGAAGAAGATGTGTACTATACCAGGTGTTGCAGTAGTAGGAGTTAAGATGTTGAAGAACATCAAAGTTGCTCCAACCACCAAGAGCAAAGCAAAGAAACCAGAAGCCTTCATGTTAGCAACACAATGAACCTGAAATGGACAATGTCCTAGGAATGGAGCACTGGTATAATATAGCCCTTGTCCGAAGAAAGAGGTTTTAGTCACCGCCCGCTGGTTCCCAATATTTTATTATTAAACATTTTTGTGAATTGCTTTACTGTGATGATAACGTGCTTGGGTACTCGAATTCCGCAACAAGAAATAGTGACTGCATTAAAGACTCATCAGTGATGACTGATGAGCCTCTTCGTTCCCCAATGGTGTAGTTACAGCTCCAGCAATGGCAATAAAATCTCAACGGGCACCGCAGAGTGAATAATGGCAATGAAACTTCCATGTTGCCCTCTATCATTTACTGGGCTATCCCAATGAATTCTCTCTACACACTTCCCAATCTGCTAACACCACTCCTGCAGTTTTTTTTTTTCTTTTTTGAAAGGAAAAAAGGTTTTTTCTTTTACACCATTTGACAATCATAGCTTCTTCATCACAACCATCTTCATCTTTGCATCTTTCAGAAACAAATGAGTGAGCCCAGAAGCAAACAGAGAACCACACCCATATTCATTCGCCAAATACAACACAACATAGACTTCATTCCCACAAGCGGATCGACTCAAGGGTGAAATACCTAAATTAGTACTGAAGGCTAAAACACGTAAAACATCAGCTCTGGCCTAACTTAAAAAAGATAATATTTAATTTTTTTAAATACTATTATTTTTTATTAAATTAGTTATAAAATTATATTTTAAAAAAATTAAAAATAATTCTTTTAGAACTAATATTTCTATACTAATTAATTATAAAATTATTTTATTACAAATGTATCTTTATTAAATTTACTATAAAAATAGGTTTAATAAGACGAATACCTTAAAAAAAATTTAGTATTAATATATTTCTATTAAATTAATTATAATTTTATGTTTGAAAATAAAATATAATTAAATTATTAAAGTTGAATAAATGACTACAGGGATAATTAGCTAACTTTGTTAAATTTAAGTGTATGATATTTACAATAGATAAATGTTTTTGTAATAAAGGAACACAGTAAAAAAAATTCTGTAATTTTTTATATTAATATATATATATATATATATATATATATATATATATATCTTTTTTTATAAAAAAAATATTTATTAAAAATATT
>Ga0214545_1004424_pt1 | contig 26300 bp, 17 predicted proteins | sample CNSS4metaG_FD_160064 | JGI IMG/M metagenome (GOLD analysis project Ga0214545, IMG submission 160064) | Root nodule microbial communities from cowpea collected in UCLA plant growth center, Los Angeles, California, USA - CNSS4 | ecosystem: Host-associated > Plants > Roots > Nodule | place: USA... | reverse complement strand
CGTCTACGTTTGGAACGTTCACATGATTCAATCAAAGCATCTTCGAGATACCCAGTTGAGAAATCAGAGTGTTGAGGGGAGAGTGATGGTGTACTTCCCTCCATAGCTTCCACTGCATATTGAATATCATCAATCATTGCATTGCAACACTTAGCTAGTTATAAGCATTAGTATCGTTATCCAACAAGGTAGAAATATAAAGAGAAAGAAAAGTATAGTACTTAAAGACATTTTGTCCGCGTTGAGAACTCCAAGGTTGTGATAATCCCAACCTAGGGAAGAACCACAGAGGCTAGTCGTAATGTAATTTTTTAATGTTCAGTAAAGTCTAATAATATTACTCTTTTATTTGTTAAAGCAATGTCAGTGTAATCTGTTCATCTGTTATTTGCTAACCATTTTATTAATAGTAGATTGAATTGAATAAAATAAATAACAATAATAATAATAATACATGATTAATTAATAAAATAGATATTTTTTTAGGCAGTTTAGATATTATTTTGTGGTATTTATTTCTTTTGTAATATTTATCTTGGTCGTTGAGAGATTAGGTAAGCAAATAATTTCTTGAACAATGAATGAAACATATGGTCAAACCATTTTTAATCTGAAATATCTCAACTACAGAAAATCGTTATCCATTATCTGTCTATTATTTGTTCAAAATGAATAAACATGCCTTCAATATCGACCATGTTCAGATTTGGCGATAACCAGTAAACAAATATATGTAATTTTTGTACCAATTATTTTTCCTTTATTTTCCCTAAAATAAAAGTAGAGTTGAGTATTTTTCTTTTTTACCTTTATACAATTTCTTCTAAAATAAACAACTTAATGTGACTTTTTTTTTCTCATATATTTTTTCCTATTTCTTACAAAAGTCTTTCGATCTATTTACTAATCTTGTGTTTGGACGATGAATTTTAACAATTCCAATAAATTAAAATACTTAGTAATTGAATTAATTGCAATTAAATTTTCTTTATTTCTTAAATAAATAGTTTGAATGAAATAATTGAAATATTTTAAATTTCATTTTTTTTTGGACAAGGCAATTTAATTTCTAATTTACTGTGAACTCAACTCTATTTTTGAATTTAACTTAATTTAGTTCGATCCTTAATTCGATATAACTTCCTCTTGACTTCTGATTCAAGTCAACCTTCGTTCCCACTTGTATTGTTACTTTCCATAAATGTTACCACATAATATTTTGTTACAAGAAACCCTAATAACCAGATCTTTTTCAGATATTTATTGTATTTAATGAAAATAATTTTTAAATTTAATTAAAATTAAAAAATAAAAAAAAGATTACAAAAATATAAAACATCTACCTATAAAATTATGAAAACAAAATTATAAAATTTAAAGTTATAAAATATAGAATTACAACAATTAACAAATTATAAAATTATAAAAACATATAATTTTAAAATTACAAAATTATAAAATATACAAATATAATTTTTTTTGTAATTTTAAAGTTTTATGATTATAAATTATAAAACTATAAAATTCTAAAATTCTAAAACTATAAAATTATGAAATAAAAATTATACTTGGTTATTTTATAATTTGGTAATTATGAAATTATATATTTTTATAATTTTGTAACTTGTTGATTTTTCTAATTTTATATTTTTTCAGTTACATATTTCATACTTTTGTAATTATTTATATATTTATTTGTTTTTAATTTTATAATTTTAGTTAAATTTAAAAACTATTTTTGTTAAATACAGTAAATATTTGGAAAAGATCTCGTTATCACCGTCTTTTGTAACAAATATTATGTGGCACTATTTATGGAAGGTGACAATGCAAGATAACTAATACATTATATAGTTATGAGTCACACTTAAGTGTAAAGACTCAATTGAAACATTTTAAAAGTTTAAAGAGAGACCACAAAAATTTATTAAGGACTCAATTGAAAGTTTTCAAATTTATAAAGGACTTAAAACATAATTAAGCAATTTTTTAATGTATAAAATTTTTAAATTAAATTTTAAAAATATTAGCGAACTTAAAATATTTAAATAATTTATACTCTTAAAGGTCCAGAGAGTCCAGAATGTGAGGTTATGAGTGAGAAAATTTTCAAATTCCACCTTTTTCATTTTAAATGTTTTTTAGTTTCTCTATCCAAACAAAGCATTTCATTACAAAGAATTTCAAATTCTCCAAATAAATGAATTACCGTCTTGAATTGCTTCATCCAAACACACTATAACCTTGTGTTTGGATGAAGCATTTCAACAATGCTGAGAAATTGAAATGCATTGTATTTGAATTGCTTGCAATTAAATTTCCTTCATTTTTTAAATAACTTGTTTGGATAAAAAAATTAAAATAAATGGGTAGCCAAGGGAGGCTGAAAAACGGACCATAAAAAATCAATGAATGATAATAAACATTGCCATTAAACCTTAAATTCGTTTTTGGTAATTATCTAGCTTTAAGGCACCTTTAAAAGGCCAATGTGAGGTAAGAAGAAGGGTTTTGGCAAGCTGTGAGTGTACTCAGAAAACAAAACACGAAATTTGAGAGTAGTAAGGTTGGAGTAAGCTTTGAAGCTGAATTGGGAGAGAAAGTCAAAGGGAGATCATTGAGGATCAAGAGAGAATTCACAACAATTCCAAAATTTAAGCCAAAGGAACCAGGTTAGGGCAACTGATTAACGTTATTTTAATTGGTTAATAATTAAATGTATGGTGTATCGTATGTTATTACAAGATCAATGTCTATTTTTGTTGAATTTCGCGTTTTTGGGAATTTTTCCAGAAATCGCCTGGCAGGTGATGAACTGCCGCCAGGCGACACATGCATTTTGCCTATTTTTCTGGGTTCCTAATAGGAACCGCCTGGCGATGAGCTTAGTGCCGCTAGGCGACGCAAGCCCCGCCACCCAATTTTCTGGGTTGATCATGAACTGCCTGGCGGTGAAGAACACCCGCCAGGCGATGCTTTTCGTTTTGATTCAATTTTCGGGATTTGCATGTTCTGGGTTGCTTTGGTTCGCTGGAAAAGGAATTTTGACAACATTTGGACCAAAAGAAAGGGATTAATTGTGAAAAGTCATGGTAGTGCGAAGGAATCAAATGAGATTGGCTATGAATGAATGTTAGGGTGGAAGAATTGGGGTTTTCGGAAATTGTATAACAAATTGCGTAATAAACTACAAACTTATTGGATGAATTGTGATCCTAAACCTTTGAGTGGTAAGTATTGCATCGAAACTGAAGGAAATCGGGATGGGTGGGCTGGTTGAGGTTCGTAGGCGCAAGGGAAGGGTTGCTGGAACTGTAGGAACCGCCTGGCGGCAGCGAATTGGCCGCTAGGCGCCAAACCAGAGGTGCGGGGTGTGTTGATTCCCAAAAAATGCTGTTTTTCGTACTTTTTGCGCAACAGTAACCGCTGGGCGGTAGTTTAGTCCCGCCGGGTGCCAGTCGTCCAATTCTGGGCTCCAGGCGCCACCAATTTTTCTAGTTCACGCAGTTTTCATAAAACTGCATTTATTGGTTTGTTAACCGTACTATTTAGGTGGAATTTTGACAGGTGTTCCATAACATGTGGTTCTTCACTTTGAACGGTGGAGATTGGATTTGGAGGTCAGTAGCTAGAGATATACATTGCTTAATATTGCTGATTTTGGAGTTTGTAAAATACATGAATAAGCCCTTGATTAGTTCAAGTAACTTCTAATGAAGCATAATTGGGTTATGTGGTAAGTATTTATCAATTTGAATGTTCCTTTGGGTTAGTCACATGTGGAGAATTGGTTTAGTGAAGGCATGGGTGTCAATATTAAATTGCATCGGTGCATAAGATCATGTGCTTAAAATTGTTAGAGTGTCGCTGCTTATATTTTGTTTGAGCATGCTTGGGATGGTCTATACAACTGGGGGATGAATGCACATGTGAGATGCTATAAGGCCTAGAACATTATAGATGGCAATGCTTTTCATTAGGGGTACTCTAGAATGAGAGCAAATGAGAGCAACCTGTGTGAAGTGTGCTTAAACCTGAACTAAAACCAGTAATGTGCAAGTACTGGTGTAGCGACTGACGCTACGTGTTCCCTGCCAGGCAATCTGAAAGCCGCAGCGCCTAGTAGTACGTATCCCCCGCCAGGCGATTTTGCTGTAACAGATTGGTGTTATGCTTGCTATGATGTGCGTGATCTACAAGGCTTCTAGGATATCTTAAAGGTCGGCTTGCTGGTGTTCCTTGAGTTGTGGCTCAGAACGTATCCCTTGAGTTGTGGCTCGAGATAGGGGTTAAGCATGTGGTATTTCTTGAGTTGTGGCTCGGAATAGCATCTCTTGAGATGTGGCTCAGGATGGCGGATGAACACGAGGAACCCTTGAGTTTTGGCTCGGGTTGGCGAGTGTTGTCGGTGTGAGTGTGCTCGTTGTGGCCAGTACGGATGGGTCCAGATAGATTGCCCTCCTCAATAGTTAGTTGACGAGTTTGGTAGTCCTGGGACGTTGCGAACTATGTTCGCATTTGGGAACTCCACCTGACGCTACGGTGTATGATCTGTAGCAATGATTTCCAGCACGTACTCTACCGGTTGTGGCCGATAGGTATGACAGCAAGTCACCTCGAAGTAATCACTAGAAGATGTAGAACACAAATAACATGGTGGTGGCCATGTGATGTGATATCAAAGGATGGAATTCCGTTGGTGTGATTGTGTGATTGGTATATGTGTGCCATATATATATGTTTATTTTCTTAGCTCACCCTATCTGCTTGTGTTTGGCGATGATCGTGTACGCGGTACATGGGAGCAGATAATGTTGCAGGTGGATCTGGTGAGGCTTAGCAGCGAAGCGGGGAAAACTCATGGGAACAATTTTATAGAGTTTTATCATTTATGGTTTTGGAATAAAGATGTAATCTATTGTGAGACTGTTTTGGTATTTTATTGAATTTTGAGAAGATTTGAACTTAGTGTTATCTTTATTATGAAATAAATTCTTTGAAATTCCCGCATTTTTGGGAAATGGATTTATAATAAATGTGATTTTATTATCTTATTTTATATAATATTTTTAAACCTGTAATATCCGGTCGGGATGTTACATTTGGTATCAGAGCAATGGTTTTCAAAAGATTTTTGGGCCTTGGGGAGGGAGCTTGACACATTTCGGTTGTAACTTGTGTGTTGTGGTTAAGTTATACTACTTAACTCTATATGTCTAAGCTTAGTAACAATGTCCTTGCCGGGTTTTGTTGAGCGGGCAGGGAAAGTTGCTTGTGAGGCTTAGGAAAAGTGACACTCTTATCGGGTTTTGGTGAACAGGTAAGGGTGGGGCTCTTGTCGGGTTTTGTTGAACAGACAAGATTTGTGTTTGTGAGGCTCAGGGAAAACAACACTCTTACCGGGTTTTGGTGAGCATGTAAGGGGTGGACTCTTGTCGGGTTTTGGTGAGCAGGCAAGGGTTGTTGTTTGTGAGTCTTAGGGTAGGCAACGCTCTTACCGGGTTTTGGTGAGCAGGTAAGGGTGATACTCTTGCTGGGTTTTGATGAGCAGGCAAGAGTTTTTGCTTACGGGTCTTAGTAGAAGCAACACTCTTATTGGGTTTTGGTGAGCAGGTAAGAGTGGTACTCTTGTTGGGTTTTGATGAGCAGGCAAGGGTAGTTGCTTATAAGACCTAAGGAAAGTAATGCTCTTACCGGGTTTTGGTGAGCAGGTAAGGGGTATTACTTGTCTTTCCCGATGCGTTGGTGCGCAAGGGGAGAGGTTCTTTCCAAGAAGCGTTGGTGCGCAGGAAAGGAACTTGTGAACTGGAAGTATTAAAAACAAAAAGTGTCTCGATAGAGTGATGAGGGTGCACACTCATGACTATATCTGAGATAATTTCCTTTCTTAATTCTAAAGGTTTTGGTAAAAGAGAGAGAAGTTATAGGTTGAGTTTCTTTTCTATACCTTTTCTTGTTATGTTTGCACTTCTGTGGTATATGTTTATTATTTATGGTGGTAAAGGAATGCAGATTCAAGTTTAAACTTGATCTGTTTGCCTTGCAGGGATTAGAATAGGCCTTTGAGGTAGTCTCTTGATCGAAGATACAAATATGCAGAAGGTTGTGTATCAGTGTACAAGTGAAGTTAAGTTGTGGATTGTAGGCGAAAAGCACTAGAGGAGTTTAGAAACATCAAGTTAAATTGAGGGCAAGAATAGGTTCTTGGAATGAATACCACAAGTTTTTGCGAGAGGAATCAAATTCAAAGGTTAGAATAAGGAGAGGTGTTCAGTGCATGCTTGTACAACAAAGTTGAGAAGTCAAATGGGTACTACACCCTAACATGGGTCTGAGGTCGGAGTGGAAAATAGTGAAACTTATGAGGCTAAGGCTAAACTAAGGGGTTAGAGACAAAAAAGTGAGAATCTCAAGCGGAAGGTAAAGTTGAGGCAGAACTCGAAAGAATAGGTCGACCAAGCAATGTTCTAAGAAAGGGGGAAAACCAATCATGTGGTAAGAGTACCGTATGTTCAAGGTTTTATGCCGGTCAACCTCCATGAAAGGCAGTTAAATCTTCTCGGCCATAACCACAATTTAAATCGGGAGTAGAATGGATGTTCTAAGTAAGGGGCTCACAAGAGATAAAGGTTTAACTTGGGACATGAGATGAACGGTTTCAATTATTGAAAGAAGAAGTACTTCGTTAAGTTGTTCTTGTGGGAATGAGGGAATGAGGCAGTTGGTAACATCATGGCACAAGGGAGGATGAAAGGAAAAGAGAAAAGTCTTATGTAGCTGAAGTAGTGTCTCTACTAATTGGTGTTGGATCAGTTAAAGTAAATAATTAAAAGGATACAAGATAGAAAAGTGGTGTTTAGGGTATACGTTTTGGTTTTAATCGAGATCATATACTCCTTGGTATTGCCATTAAGAGAATTGGGTTCTGGTTGTCTGCAAAAGAGAGTTGGTAGTGAGATGTTGGTTTACTCTACAGTTGCGGCTAAATGCGGAATACTTGGGTTTGGTGGTGTCTCGAGATGATCGAAGAATTCATACTCAAGGTTAATTGGAATTGACTCTTTTGTGAAACTAGGACATCAACACAAGAGTGGATAGGTTATTTTCCAATCTCATTCTGGAACGGTGTGGTACTCAACAAGGTGGCGTTCGATGATCCAAAGATATAAATCAACGACGGTGTATCAATTGTAAATGGATCAGAAAGGTGAGGCCAGAATGTCGTGTGAATTAGAGTTACTTAGCAAAGACTAGAGAGGAATAAATGTAGAGCATTAGATGGTGGAAGAGTCATAGACTCATTTTCAAGTAGATGCTAGAATTTCACTTTGGAGTGGTGAAGTTCTTTATCGCATTAGTACCTGAGTAAGAGCTGATGTCAATAGTTTCTAATCGGATGGTGTCACAGGGAATGCGAAGAAAGAGAAGCAGAGGAATAGATACTAAAAACTTGATGACGAGGACTTAGTGTAAACACTATAATGATTGCAAGTTTTAGTAGATCGCTAAGAAGAAACCAATGAGTTAAACCACTTAAGTGAAGTATTAATCAAGATCAGAATCAGACTATATGAGGCGATGAGTGGTAAAAGAGGCAAAATTTAGATGTGTGAATACTAGGATTGGGAGTTGGCAATTATTAGGCTGAGTTGCTGTAGCAGACCATGGAGAAATCCTGTTTAATCCAAGACTAGATGAACGCGTCACAGAGCAGACAAAAGCTGTATGCAAATATGGGGAGAAGGTCGTGGAAGTTTTAGGATGGAGATAATGTGATTCTCAAGATTACTCCAATTACTAGCAACGAAAGAACGATCAGACTCAAAAAAAAAAAAAAATTCTTTTGGACCTTAGCAGATAACACGAAAGATAGGTCTACCAGCCTATGAGATCACTTTACCACTACACTTGGCAAACTTGTATATAGGATTTATAGTTAAGGAAGTACATTGCAAGTTTTACACTTGTGTAAGAGGAGGACAACGTTTAAGTACGTGAGGATCTAATAGTGGGAGTTGGATCAATGAGAATCTTGGATTCTCAAGTCAAGCCACTCAGAGGAAAGGAGATCTGGACTGTGAAAGTCCTTTGGGACGAGGCAACCCAAGAAAGGACTTGAGTGATGGAAGTCCTCACGAGGCAATCCTATCCGCACTTGTTCCCTAATCAGTCCAATTTTTGAGGACGAAAATCCTTTAAGGTGGGGGGAATGTAAGACCCGAGAAATTTGAATAATTAATTAAATAATTATTTAATAAATGCGGGTAGTATGAGAGTACTTTATTATGTGAGAGGATTTTGGTTCGAGTCCTATGTATGCCAAATGTGTGTTATTTATTTGTTTTTATTTTTAAATATATGTTGAGCATGATTATGAAATGATATAATCATTTAATTATATTAGTCATCATGAAACATGAATTGGTTAAATGGTTGAACATTGATTTGGCATTTGTATGGTTATGGGTTCAAGCCTTGGAGAACCCAAATTAAACTTTATTTTTGCTATTTTGGGTTTTGGCTTGAATTTGAAGGGTTAAGGGAAACCTAGATGCATGGGCAGCCAAGGGAGGCTGAAAAACGGGCCATAAAGAATCAATGAATGATAATAAACATTGTCATTAAACCTTAAATTCGTTTTTGGTAATTATCTAGCTTTAAGGCACCTTTAAAAGGCCAATGTGAGGTAAGAAGAAGGGTTTTGGCAAGCTGTGAGTGTACTCAGAAAACAGAACACGAATTTTGAGAGTAGTAAGGTTGGAGTGAAGCTTTGAAGCTGAATTAGGAGAGAAAGTCAAAGGTAGATCATTGAGGATCAAGAGAGAATTCACAACAATTCCAAGATTTAAGCCAAGGGAACCAAATTAGGGGAGCTGATTAACGTTGTTTTAATTGGTTAATAATTAAATGTATGTTATATCGTATGTTATTGCATGATCAATGTCTATTTTTGTTGAATTTTGCGTTTCTGGGAATTTTTCCAGAAACCGCCTGGCGGGTGATGAACTGCCACCAGGCGACACATGCATTTTGCCTATTTTTCTGGGTTCCTAATAGGAACCGCCTGGCGATGAGCTTAGTGCCGCTAGGCGACGCAAGCCCCGCCACCCAATTTTCTGGGTTGATCATGAACTGCCTGGCGGTGAAGAACACCCGCCAGGCGATGCTTTTCGTTTTGATTCAATTTTCGGGATTTGCATGTTCTGGGTTGCTTTGGTTCGCTGGAAAAGGAATTTTGACAACATTTGGACCAAAAGAAAGGGATTAATTGTGAAAAGTCATGGTAGTGCGAAGGAATCAAATGAGATTGGCTATGAATGAATGTTAGGGTGGAAGAATTGGGGTTTTCGGAAATTGTATAACAAATTGCGTAATAAACTACAAACTTATTGGATGAATTGTGATCCTAAACCTTTGAGTGGTGAGTATTGGGTCGAAACTGAAGGAAATCTGGATGGTTGACTGCTTGAGGTTCGTAGGCGCAAGGGAAGGGTTGCTGGGTTCCTGGAACTGTAGGAACCGCCTGGCGGCAGCGAATTGGCCGCCAGGTGCCAAACCAGAGGTGCGTGGTGTGTTGATTCCCAAAAAACGCTGTTTTTCGTACATTTCGCGCAACAGTAACCGTTGGGCGGTAGTTTAGTCCCGCCGGGTGCCAGTCGTCCGATTCTGGGCGCTAGGCACCACCAATTTTTCTAGTTCGTGCAGTTTTCGTAAAACTGCATTTATCGATTTGTTAACCGTACGATTTAGGTGAAATTTTGACAGGTGGTCCATAACATGTGGTTCTTCACTTTCAACGGTGGAGATTGGATTTGGAGGTCAGTAGCTAGAGATATACATTGCTTAATATTGCTGATTTTGGAGTTTGTAAAATACATGAATAAGCCCTTGATTAGTTCAAGTAACTTCTAATGAAGCATAATTGGGTTATGTGGTAAGTATTTATCAATTTGAATGTTCCTTTGGGTTAGTCACATGTGGAGAATTGGTTTGGTGAAGGCATGGGTGTCAATATTAAATTGCATCGGTACATAAGATCATGTGCTTAAAATTGTTAGAGTGTCGCTGCTTATATTCTGTTTGAGCATGCTTGGGATGGTCTATACAACTGGGGGATGAATGCACATGTGAGATGCTATAAGGCCTAGAACATTATAGATGGAAATACTTTTCATTAGGGATACTCTAGAATGAGAGCAAATGAGAGCAACCTGTGTGAAGTGTGCTTGAACCTGAACTAAAACCAGTAATGTGCAAGTACTGGTGTAGCGACTGGCGCTACGTGTTCCCCGCCAAGCAATCTGGAAACGACAGCGCCTAGCGGTACGTATCCCCCGCCAGGCGATTTTGCTGTAGCAGATTGGTGTTATGCTTGCTATGATGTGCGTGATCTACAAGGCTTCTAGGATATCTTAAAGGTCGGCTTGCTGGTGTTCCTTGAGTTGTGGCTCAGAACGTATCCCTTGAGTTGTGGCTCGGGATAGGGGTTAAGCACGTGGTATTTCTTGAGTTGTGGCTCGGAATAACATCTCTTGAGATGTGGCTCGGGATGGCGGATGAACACGAGGAACCCTTGAGTTTTGGCTCGGGTTGGCGAGTGTTATCGGTGTGAGTGTGCTCGTTGTGGCCAGTACGGATGGGTCCAGATAGATTGCCCTCCTCAGTAGCTGGCTGAGGAGTTTTGTAGTCTTAGGACGTTGCAAACTATGTTCGCATTTGGGAACTCCACCTGGCGCTACGGTGTGTGATCCGTAGCAATGATTTCCAGCACGTGCTCTATCGGTTGTGGCTGATAGGTATGGCAGCAAGTCACCTCGAAGTAATCACTAGAAGATGTAGAACACGAATAACATGGTGGTGGCCATGTGATGTGATATCAAAGGATGGAATTCCTTTGGTGTGATTGGTATATGTGTGCCATATATATATGTTTATTTTCTTAGCTCACCCTATCTGCTTGTGTTTGGCGATGATCGTGTACGCGGTACACGGGAGCAAATGATGTTGCAGGTGGATCTGGTGAGGCTTAGCAGCGGAGCGGGGAAAACTCATGGGAACAGTTTTATAGAGTTTTATCATTTATGGTTTTGGAATAAAGATGAAATCTATTATGAGATTGTGTTAGTATTTTATTGAATTTTGAGAAGATTTGAACTTAGTGTTATCTTTATTATGAAATAAATTCTTTGAAATTCCCGCGTTTTTGGGAAATGGATTTATAATAAATGTGATTTTATTTTCTTATTTTATATTATATTTTTAAACCCGTAATATCCGATCGGGATGTTATAAGTGTTGTCGGTGTGAATGTGCTGGTTGTGGCCAATACGGATGGGTCTAGATAGATTGCCCTCCTCAGTAGTTGGCTGACGAATTTGGTAGTCTTGGGATGTTGCGAACTATGTTCGCATTTGGGAACTCCACCTGGCGTTACAGTGTATGATCCGTAACAATGGTTCCCGCACGTGCTCTATCGGTTGTGGCCGATAGGTATGGCAGCAAGTCATCTTGAAGTATTCACTAGAAGATGTAGAACACGATTATTATGGTAGTGGCCATGTGGTATGGGATCAAAGGAATAAATTCCTTTGGTGTGTTTGTGTGATATATATAATTGTGCAATATTTATATATATGTGGAATTTGTTAGCTCACCCTATCTGCTTGTGTTTGGCGATGATCATGTACTCGGTACACGGGAGCAGATGATATTGTAGGTGGATCTGGTGAGGCCTAGAGACGAAGCGGGGCTAGTATTGGGAGAAGTTTTTATCAGTTTTTATTATGTTTTGGAACAATTGTAATATTTTATATTATTAAACTTGGTTTTTATTATGGATTTTATGTTTCAGTTATAGTAGAGGTTTTGAGATTATTTATTACTAATATACAGTTTTAATTTTCCCGCGTTTTGGGAACATAAGTTATAATAAATGAAGTTTTACTATTTATTTCTTTATTTTATTATTTAAATCCGTAATATCCGGTTGAGATGTTACATTTGGTATCAAAGCTTTGTTTTCAAAATGATTTTTGGGGTTTAAATCCTTCCAAGAAAAACTTATTTCGTGATAACAAATTTTATTAAAAGATTCCAGAATGATTAATTTAAAATAATTAAAAAGTAATTTTGAATTATCCATTTTGAAATATATTTTTAAAAAATACTTTTAAAATATAAAATCTGAATATTTTTTAATATATTCTAGATAACATTTTTTTTTGTTTAAGATTTTTGCTTTCAACACCTCTGTACATTTTAACTTGCATTCCCATATCGTTTGTAAAATGATTTATTTGTCTTTTTCTTTTCTTTTTTTATATTCTTCTTTCTCCACATCTTGCTCTCCCATGTTTCACCTGTTAGAAAAATAATTTAAAATGAAAGTTGCCATGATAAAAGAGCGTGCCCTTCAGATTCGTAAATAAATAAAAATATCTGGCTTGAGAATAGCGGCTTATCATGTAATCATATTTCCAACAATTTCCTACAAATGATTATTTTTTAAAAATACATTTTTTTGGCAAAGAAAGTATCTGAGTGTTGAGTTGCTAAAAATAATATGTTTTGGAAAGTTTCATATCGCCTATGATAAGTTAGGAAGTGAGTATCAGTGACTATGTAATGAACTCTAAATCCATGATATTTCTTATCTTAGTCAAAAAACACTTTAAGCTTGTATTTGACTTTTCTTACACTCTTGTAGTAGAGTGTTGTGGGGTTTGAGTTAAATTATTTCTTTCGAAAGTGTAGGTATCCTTTAGGTCAAAAGGCATGGGTGAATGGTTTATGTGTTTTACAAATTTTCGCATAGTGTTATTCTCTAGTTGTCACTAGATAACGACCGTGGTTGTGGTTTTCTCCAGATTTAGAGTTTCCATGTTATATTCTTGTGCATGCTTGTATTGATCTTATTTTTTTGTTAGTAGGGAGATTCTCAGGATAAAGACGGTAATGTTTTTAATTGATGATGTGTTTTCCCTAACAAGTGGTATCAAGAGCTATGGGTTAGTAGGATTTTTTCTTAGTATGCTTTGTGATTGGAACTTAATCTAATCTTCCACATAAGAAAAGATTAATTCTTTATTATTGGAGAATCATCCTTGTTTGTTGAGGTTAGAATGAGAAATTTGATGGAAGGATCATTGTTGGTATTGTATTGGCACGGTGAATTTGCAATCGGGTTTTTGGAGATGCAATGACTATGAGCCACCCTGGATTTGTAGTAGAGTTTGTGTTTTCCGGCGAGGGTACTCCTGGATGTGTATAGGAGGCTATGGTTAGTGCTCTTGGTGGATCGTATATTGCGTTTCAGATGTCTTTTGCGTGATGGAGGTTTGATATGTGTGAGTCGCGATATGCAATAGGTTCGTGGAGGATATGCTTTGCGATTTACATATATGCTTCAGTTGTTTGTGTGGTGAAGGTTGGTTGTGTTTACAGATCTACTTGAGGAATAAGAAGATGACATGGCAACTCTTGGTTGGTCAGATCTAATAGTGGAGGATTGTGACATGCAACATTGGTTGGTTGGGTAGACTATGAGTGCTAGGATGAGTTTTTCTAGCGGTAATTTTATACATGGGCATTGGGTAATATTGATGCAAGGTGTGTGGGGATTATGCACAAGCATTGGTTAGCATTGATGCAAAGTGTATGGTGTTTGTGTATAGGCATTGGCTAATATTGATGTAGGGTGTGTGGTGATTATGCACGGTTAACAATGATGTAAGGTGCATGGAAATTCTATAGATGATTTAATTCCAAGTTAATATACTCTCTATGGTGGAGTATGATTGTTGGTATAGGCAATGAAGATGTGTTTATTTTAATCAAGGTGGAAAATGTTGGACTGATCAAAATAATTTGTCTTGTAAAGCCCCGCATCGCCTAGGATAAGCTAGGGAGTAGGTGTTGGTGACTATATAACGAATTCTAAGTTCATGGTGCTTATTGCCCCAATCAAAAACACTTTAAGCTTGTATTTTACTTCTCTTATACTCTTGTAGTAGAGTGTTATGAGGTGACTTTCTTCGGTTTTTGAAAATTTGTTATTTTGCGATACAATCAAAGCGCTATTAAAGGCCCTACGCATAGGAGTGGCAAAACAGGCTAGCTCGGTCCGTTTTGGCCCGGCTCGCCTGTGGCCCGCCAAAAACGGGTTGGGTCGGGCTGGCCCACCATCAATAAACGGGTCGAAAACTGTAACTCGTCCCGTCTTCGGGTGGGCTGGCCCTTCTCTCTCTTTTTTTTTTTACTTTTTTTAATTCTTTTTTAATTTTTTTTTACTTTTTTTTACTTTTTATTAAAAATTTGTTTATAAATTTATTTATATAATATGAAAAAAGTATTATTTTTTAATTATTTTTAATTTTAAACATAAAAAATTAAAAAAAAAGAACGGGCTGGTGGGCTGGCCCGTTTTGGCCCGCTAAACTAGCGGGCCAGGCGAGCCAGGTAAAAGCGGGTTGACAGGTTGGAAATTCCAACCCGACGCACCCTTTTTTGGGCGGGCTGGCGAGCCGGCCCGGTGGGCCTGGCCCATTTTGCCATCCCTACCTACGCATATACCTTGGTTCCATGAGCATTTTAGAAAGAAAAATTTTGTATTCTTTCATAGAAAATGGCCCACCTTCACACTCATTTGAACAATAACTTTATCAAGTCTATCATAACAATAAACCACTCAAGAAATAGAGCTATAAAGTTATTAAGTCCTTTAGACTTATATCACAATCATCCATCAAGTCCTTTTAAGGACCACCTAACACAGTTATGGATTTAAGAATCACCACAAATACATGATAGATTGTAGTGCACCACATATTATTCAAGCCAAAGGCTTAAGTCTCATCCCTTTAATAATCTCTTGAATGACACTCATAGTCAATCCCTTTATTAAAGGATCTGATAGGTTTCTTTCTAATCTCATAAACTCTAGACAAATTACTCCATTCTTCAAAAGTTGTTTAACTGCACCACGTTTGGCAACTTCAATAGTAGCTTGGGAATACCAAAACTTAATAATATAGCAATTATCATTTCTTTTAGTGTCCTATTTTTTTGTTCAGCTATGCCATTTTCATCATAGATTTATTAAGGAAATTCTTACTATATTCACCACATCTACCGGACATAAGCCTTTTAATCTTTTTATCCAATTGATTTTCTACTTCAGCTTTATATTTTAAAACACTTGAATAGCCTCATTTTTTGACTTTAATAAATAAATTTTAGTATATCTAGAAAATTCATCGAAAAAATGTATATAATATTTTTTCCACCTTTACTCGTGTGTTTTTAAAATCAACTTAGTTAGTATGTATCAATTCAAGAAATTCAATGCTTTTGGAAGTGACATGTTTAAAATATTTCTTTGAAAATTTTGCTTAAACACAAACAGTACATTTAGAACATTCATTTTCATTAGACGCATTTATAAGATGCATATTTTTCAATCTTTTAATAGAACCAAAATTCACATGTCCTAAGATGTCATGCCACAAGTTAACAGATTCAACAATATAAGCAGAACAAGAAATACTTCCATTAGCAATAACACGAACAATGTTAAAAAAAAAAAAAACCCCATTAACCAAATATCCCTTACCCAGAAAATTCCCATTGTTTGCTAAAATCACTTTATCAACCTCAATCACAAGTTTTAGACCATCCTTATTAAGCGAACTACCCGAAACTAGGCTCCTACGAAGGGATGGGACATACAACACATCATTCAAAGCTAAACTTTTTCCAAAGGTAAGTTTCAGGAGTATTTTGCCTTAACCAAGAACTACAACAGTGTCTGAATTACCCATGAAGACATGTTCACCATCTGTCGTATCACAAAATTTTTGGAGCCTTGTTGGAGCAGAAATGTCTGGTGGCACTTGTGTCCAATAGCCAATCAACTTTGTTTTCCAACAAGTTTGCTTCTATTATCACAACAACAATTATATCATCCTTTTCAACAACATTGACTTGTAGAGCAAAATTATTGTTAGGCTTACTGACAAGTTTCTTATCCTTTCTGCCTAGCACGGGTACGACTTATGACCTGGTTTTCCACATTCAAAACAATCCATCACCTTGAATTTTTTATTCTTTCCATTATCTCCTTTGGAATTTTTTTGGTGTCTGCTCTTTTTGAATTTCTTTCCTTTGGCTTCGTACTTGTATTCAGAAGTAGTAGAAGATTCAACTAAGCTAGCCTTAACACAAACTGAAGAAACATAATTTTTCTTATCTTTCAAACGATTAGCCTCCTCAATTTTCATGTGACTTATCAACACCTCAAGTGGCATGTCCTTCTTTTTTGTAATTCAAATGGTTCCTGTAATTACTCCATAAAGGTGGAAATTTTTACAACAAAACATCAGCCTGTAGGATATCACATATTTTCATGCCTTCTCTGAGCACATCTGCAACCAAGTTCTCATACTCGTGAACTTGCTTCATGATAGGCTTGTCATCAACCATTTGGAACTCCATCCATTTTCCTACCATGTATTTTTTTTTCTGTTAACATCATCAGTACCTTACCTTGATTCCAAAGTATTCTAAATTTCCTTTGCATATTTTTGTTCAAAAAAAAAAAATCATCAAAGATAGCATATGTCATGTGGTTGAAAAGATGACCTCTAATAACTTTATTATCCTTCTCGTATTTCGCATTTGCCTCCTCATCAACTTTTTTTGTTTTGTCCGTTGAAGGTGTGACAGTTTGAGTAGCAAGAACAATCAGTTGATCATCAGGAACATAGGTGAACAAAACGTAATCAACATTAAGTTGTTCGAAGAAGATTAAAAATTTCTAGTACCAACGTATGTAGTTGATTCCATTCAAAGGATTAAGCTTGGAGATATCAGGCAATGACTTGAGAAAGCAACCATCATTGAAGAAGATAGAAAAAGAAAAGAGTTTTCTTCAGACCCAAGGTTAACACAACAACTCCTTAACCCGTGCACTCGTGGAAGAAGTTGGAAATAACATACCGAGAACCAAAGAAGAAAAGTTTCTTATAGTTTTACATTTTAATAATCCTTTTATAATTATTAAAGCATAATATAGAGATAGAGAGAAAACTACCTTTCAAAACGTAACAAAAAAAAATTGTTGAGAAAATTTGACCACGATAAAAGAACGTGTCCTCTATATTCGTAAATAAATGAAAATATTTGGCTTGAGAATAGCTACTTACTCATATTTCCAACATTACCTTCTTCATTCTCCACTAGCTTCTTTCTCCATCATGTTTCATCTTCCTCTTCCTACATTAACCTCTCACATCTCTCCCTCACTCCTCATCTTTATCCTATACCATTCCCACACCTCTTTCTGTAACCGTTAATTTTCTTTTTTCTATTTAAAAATATATTTTAGATTATGTAATTCAAAATATATTTTTGATTTTTATATTTAAAAATATACAATTTGAAATATAAAATTTATATTTCAGATTATACATTCCGCAACATATTTAAATTATGCATTTCAGGATTCAAAATGAAAAAATAAAATTAGAAGTTTCAAGTATATGTGGGTAGAGGTTAAAATTATGGAGGTGCAGGAAGTAACAGCCCTTTATGACGGTGTAAAGATCTTGAAAATAATTTTTGACACTGCACTATAATATAATCAGCAAATATAATAAAGCAATTATGAATTTGACAAAAGAAAAAGTCCATTTTAGTTTTTGAGTTGCAGTGGTACTTTTTGGACAATTGATTATTGTAGTTTACAATTTGTATATGCACCACCTCATTAAGCTTTAAAAAGAAAAAAAACATAGGCTTCACGTTTGTTTTAAAAAACTTCATCCTAACTCCCCGTTACTTCTTACACAAAGGTCTCTCTCTCAACATCATTGGAAGAGTTTTGGTGTTTTTGTTCGTCAGAAATAAGAGATACTTGCTCATTGGTATTATAGTTTTGCAATCGGGATTCTGATTAAGTGTTTGAAAATGTTTCAGAATAGGATTTCCAAAATATTTTCGAAATAGACAATCTTAAAATGTGTTATGGAATAATCCATTCATAAAATAGTTCTAGAATATAAACCTCATTTCAGAATAGTGTATATGATTAAGTAATCTGAAATAGTTATTTAATTATTTATGACATTATACATTATATTATGAATTGTGTATTTTACAACCAGCAATGTTTATGTTGTCTGGAAGGCTGAATTATTGTTCTAAAAATGGCATTTTAGAAAATTCTATATAAGCGATTTGTATTATAGTTTGATTGTTCTCTATATACATATATAATAAATTAAGTATAATACTTAAAATAATTTAAATTGATAATAAAATAAATAATCATTATATTAAATTTTAATAGGATTTGGATGTCTATCACTCGTTTTTAATAATTGAACTTTTCGGTACGCAAAGAAATAATTTTTACTAAGAGTTAAGTTTGGTATTTCCGCGGTTTAACCCCACCGAAGACATTACTTGTGGTTTACTTCTTTTCAGAAAAAAATCAACTTTGTTAACAGATTACTAATGATATTGATTAATCTCTAATAAAACAATACTTACTGGCGGTTTGGAAATTCTCGTTAGTTATCGATGATTCTGAAACTCATGTTATTTATTGGTTCTTATCGGTCATTTAGAAACCTATTTTACTTACCGGCGGTTCTAGAATCCCTGATACTTTATGGGTTTTCAAACCTCTACTAGTTTTCAACGGTTTTAAATTATTGGTGGCGTTTCTTACCCCTGCAATGCAATTCATTATTTATCGATGTTTATGAATTTTATTTGTTGTTCTTACCACTCCTTAATGTTTTAAATCCCCTAAATTTTATTTGTTGTTCTTTTTTAATGCAAATAATTCATGAAATATATCAAATAAAAAACACAAATTCTAAAATTCTGATATTTGTTTATAACTAGATATAACATTCTTAAAAACAAAGAACATTGTCTATAGGTTCAAGTTAAATAATAAAGTTTAAACATTCAAACTAGTGAAATCTTACAATATTTTTGTTTCTTCATAAAAATAAAATAGTGAAAGTCTAATAACATTATTCAACTATCAATCTTGATTTGAATCATTTGTTTCTTCATTAGGAACACTCCTTTGATCAAATACCTAAAATAAAAAATATTCATAATTAGTAACATTCTTTAAAGTATAACAAATATATTAATATATTAAATATTTAAATATTACCGGTGATGGATGAAACATAGGAAAGTCATGGTTTTTTTTTTTTACCAAAGTAATGGAATTTTGTACTAAAATTGTCAAAATAGACAATTTTAAAAAAAATTACATAAATGAGTAAAGTCATATATGATAAGTACGATTTTAAACTATTAAAAATAATGAAGTCGTATTTTTCAATGACCGCACAGTGAGCATTGAGATGAGGATCTTCTCCTATCTTGTTTGTGTTTCTACATTTTCTCATATTGAATTGAAGCAATGACTGACTGCACAATAAGCATTGGTTCAATGTCTCTTCTCGTTTGTGCTATCATTGTTCCACTTCTCAATTTCTTTTCTGCCATAATTGGGTTCATGATTAAGTTTTGAGTGGTTGAGCCGTAAGATTCATTAGATACTTGGATTCCATTGGTGAAATCAATGAATTCAAGTAGATGCAAAGTCATCTGGCTTCCCTCAAATGTAATTTGAGAAGAATCTCATGCTTAATCAACCAAAATGGCATCATGATTCTTAGTTCTGTAAAACCACGCGTAACTATACTATTCCATCAAGTTTCTAATTGATTCCTGTTCTTTGATGTGTTTTATGTTCGTTGCTTGTTTCTAAACAAATCGTGATGTTATATGTGACATTTTCGATCTATTTTTATATCCAATTCATGATTCGATTCGTTTAATTTTGTGTTTGCACATTTGTTCGTTAAAGTTCGTTGGCTAGGGTTTGCAATATAGGATCTTGCATTTTACTCAACCATTTCACATGATTCTTGTACCTATGTTCTATTGAGATCATTCTTGAGCGTTATGTATCATCACATCAACATTTCATCCATTCCATAGTAAAATCTGACCATGCCTTACACATTTCATATTTGAGCATTCTTAAGCAATTTCAAGATTTCGTATTTTATGCAGATTAATTTGTTAATTCGTTTTCCGTGGCTTTGTGTAGGTTAACTTGCATGATATTAGCATTTTGCATGTTTAATTTGTGTATTAGATGATCACATTGCATATTGACACGCATTAGTAGTTTATCCAATTCATCAAACACATTAGGTGCATTCTAGTTTACTTAACCATTTCATCAAACACTTTGCATTCATATACATTCATACAATTTTAGGTTCATTTTAGTTTCAATTTTAATAGAGTTTGTATATATTTCCTCCAATTTCACAAAGCACATTCAAGAAATCATTCATTTCTCTTGCCTATGTTCGAATTGATCCTTTGTTGATCACTATACTATATTAGTTAGTGAGGAAATCGAGTTTTGACTAAATCTCTACGCGACAAGAGGTTTATCACGGTGGTTGTGGCATGTTCAGCACTACTCTTAATGGTAGCAAAATAAGTAGTGAGTTATAAGGCATGATAAAACCAAATCGAAAGAGGGAAACAAAATCGAAAGCAATGACACAGGGAGATGAAATCGAATGCAATGATATAGGGAAATGAAAACGAAATTGAAACTGAAAGTAGGGAGATGAAATCAACAGAGAAAGACTAATAAAAAATAGGGAGACCAAATTGGAAGCAGAGAGAACGATCTTCATTACCTTGAACTTCAAACATTGAGAACAGGTGTGGAGGCACTAAGGGAGAATTGTGGAGAAGGGTGTTCTTCCCCTAAGATAAACACTGCCACAATGAAAGAAAGAGTTTGTCTAATTAAATTTTTTAAAAAATAATAAAAAAGAAGGAAAATGAAAAGGAGAGAAAGTTTCTAAAACTTCTAATATATCTATTATTTACTAGAGGTTATTATAACTCCACGAATAAACTCCTACTAAAATTACATAATTTTGTAGTGGTAATTTGTTTACAATTTTTCGTTCATATGAATGTTGGATCTTTTTTTCTAGTTATTTAAATAACTAATTTTATAAGGTTAATTTTGATGTCAAGTGAAAAGAATTTTCAAAGATTCAAAATAAAAGAATAAGATAGCAACTTCATCACATAAGCCCTAATCTATAACTTCTCTAAGTTATGAACACTAATATTTTTAGGTTTATTGAAGAATCTCTTAGATATTTGAAATGAATATTATTAAAAATTGATATATTTTCTACTCAACTTCACAAAAAAATCTATAAAAATTAATTTAAAAAAAGTATAATTGACTATATATATAATTAATAAGTTTAATTAAGTAAGTGACAATACACTATTTTATTCTAAGATGATTATTAAAACATCATAGAAAGAATTTATTAATGTTTTACAATATAAGGTTATTGATCTCGAAGACACAATATTGACAACCACCATTGAAATGAATATGTTAGACCAGAGGATGAGCATTTTAGCATTGTTTTTCATGTCTTTTTTATGGTTGTATTTGTTACTTAATATATGTATTTGCAATCTTATTTTCTATTGAGTTCATTAAATGAAATAAAACAAACAATTCTTAATACTTTGCTTCATGTTATGATTTTAAAAAATTTTAAAGAAATATTAATATAAAAACCAACTTTATAAAATTATTCTCCGTGTATCCCTCTCGAGATAAAGATTGTAGCTTCTTTAAATTAAGAGGTCAATATTGGATTATCTAATAACTAAGTGTCAGAATAATGGGATCAAACTTTAGAGATATTGTGCTTCCACTTAAACGTCTTGGTTTATGCTTTCTAGTCACGTGTGCATGGGTCGTTGCATAAGTAGCTCAACACGTCACGTACACACAGACCTCACCCTTAAGCCTTTGTATATGCACCTTTCTCTTTCTCTTTGTACACATAACTATTATTCAATATACAACTTTCTTTTCTTCTCTTTCTTTTGTGCTTCTACTTTTTATGCTATGTTTTCGCGAATACGTAACTCTCACACTGCATGTCCCATGCATTGTTGCAACGTCAAGTGGTTCTGTCATGTCGATACGATTCTAAGATGGTATCAGAGCACTTCATTTTAAGTGTTCTGCTGCGCATCCTGGTCGTCCTTTCCTTCTATGTTCTTTCGTCTTGCATTTCTTATATCTTCTTTCTCTCTTTCAGCATGAGCAAAGATTCGTCTAACATCATTTCTATTAATAGTTACCTATACTTGCATCCAAATGAAAGTCCAGTTGTTTTGTTGGTCTCGCCGATCTTAGACATCAACAACTATCATTTGTGGTATAGGTCCATGACTACAACTTTCATTGTGAAGAACAAGATCGAGTTCGTTGATGGATCATCATTTGAAACAACAAATATCAAGTGTAAAGAAGGTGCAATAACATGGTGGTTTCTTGCCTCGTTCATTTGGTGTCGTCGTCCATTCTTCAAAGCATTTTTTGGATGAACAAAGTTGAGGATATTTGGAAAGATCTCAAAGCAAGATACTTTTAAGGGAATTTTATACGCGTTTCTAACCTTCAAATGGAGGCTTCTTCCATCAAGCAGGGTGATCTTACAGTAACCGATTACTTCACTAAGCTTCGCATCATTTGGGATGAGATGGAAAACTTTCAACCTGATCCTACATGTTCTTGCAAGTGTTCTTGTGGGGTAACGACTTTACAATCGGAAGTCTCATGTGCTTTTGATGGGTCACATGCCTTTGATGAATAAGATTTTTTCGTATGGTGCTCACCAAGAGAGACAAATCATGAGAAATAACGCATTCAATAACATGGAGGTGAAAATCAACGTTGTCAACAATCATATAAGTTGTACAATCTATGGGAAGAAAGGCTGTCTTGAAGCCAACTACTATAGAAAGAATGGGTTTCCCCATAATGGTGACGACAAGGGTTTCCAGAATGTGAGTAAGAAGGTATGTGTTCATTATGGACAAAACATACACACTATAGATTTTGCTATAGGAAAGACAGGTTCTCACCAGGGTATAAGTTCTCCAATAGTAAGGCCAACATTGTTAGGACTGTGGATGATCAACATGAGAGTGGTCAAGATAATGTGATTCAGGAGCAAGACTTTTGTCTGACGCAACAACAGTATTTGGCCCTCATGATTTTGCTTCAAAGCAATAACAAAGAAGGGTAAACAATGGAGGCACATGTGAATAAGATCAATACCATTTGCATAGACTTGGCGCAACGAGGCAACCGTTTTGTCGACACTTGCATTCTTGGTAAAGATAACGTTTGGATCTTAGACTCGGAGGGCAACAAATCATGTATCTTACTCTTTTAAATGCATTGAATCTTATAGTAAAATCAAACCCATTACTGTTAACCTCCCAAATAACACTTTTGTTAGTGCCACACATAAAGGTAATGTTAGATTGAAAGATAAGTTTCTTTTGAAAGATGTCTTGTTTGTTCCTTCGTTTGACTATAATTTGATATTTATCTCCAAGCTTATGTGCACCCTCAATGTTGAGATTATCTTCACTTCTAATCTTTGTATCATTCAGGATCAAATTTTCGAGAAAGAAGATTGGTATAGCTAAGTCCAATCATGGCCTTTATATCTTCGATGATCAAGTTTCTTCTCTTGTCAATTCTCACAATTGTAATAGTATATATGTTAATCTTTGACATGATAGATTGGGCCATTTGTCTGATGATAATTTAGCTATTTTGAATAAAAAAACATTCATATATCAGTTATAATAAGACTGATAGATGTGGCTCTTGCCATTTTGCCAAATAGAAAAAGTTTTCGTTTCCCAGCTCTGTTTCGTATGTGAATAAATGCTTTGATATTTTGCATGTTGACATATACGGACCATGCTCTATACCCTCCTTACATTCTCATAAATATTTTCTCACTATTCTTGACAATTATTCTGCTTTACATGGGTTTATTTAATGTACAACAAATTTGAAACTCAAAAACACCTTTCGAATTTTATATCTCTTATTAAGAACCAATTTGAGATGTCTCTAAAGACTATACATGTGATAATGGCCATGATTTCAACATGAAAGATTTGTTTGATGTTGAGGGCATCGTGCACCAGACTAGTTACATGGAAACGCCAAAATAGAATGGGTTAGTTGAACGCAAACACCAACATTTGATGAACGTGACTCACGCTTTCCTTTTTAGGTCATGTGTTTCCTCTACGTGAATAATGCATTTATTCATGGAGAGTTAAACGAAGAAGTATACATGGCTCTTCCACTTGGTGTAAGTTCCACTAAACCTAATCAAGTTTGTAAATTACATAAGCCTTTGTATGGCCTTAGGCAGGCTAGACGTTAGTGATATGAAAAACTAACAAATCTTTTACTAGCACATGACTTCAAACTTACTAAAGGTGATAACACCCTCTTTGTGAAGAAATCTGACACCAGCATAACTTGCCTTTTAATAACATCACCAAAACTCTATATGATACTTTTAAAATTAAGAATTTAAGAGATTTGACCTTTTTCCTTGGTCTTGAGGTGGCATGGAGCAACAAGGGAATACACCTTTCACAATGCAAATACACTTTGGATCTTCTGCGAGAGACTAGTATGCTCACCCCTATGAAATTTTGTAAACGTGCTGCAGCAGATCAAGGCGTCCCTCTTCAAGATCCTACTCTTTTTAGAAAGCTTATCGAAAAGCTCATATACCTAACCAATACTTATCCCGACATCACATACATTGTCACAGTTTAAGTTAGCATGTTTCCTCACTAACCACCGTACATCAACAAGATGTTTTTTAGATCTTGAGATATTTAAAGTAACTGCCTATATGAGCTCAAACTCAATGGCTTCAGTGTCTCAAACTAGCTGGATGCCCCGAAACGCGAAAATCCTTTGCTGGATACATTATTTATCTTGGATGTTCACCTATTGAGTGGAGATTAAAGAAGTAGAATACTGTCTCTAGGAACTCTTTAGAAGCCGAACATAGAGCCCTTGCTTCAACCACGTGTGAGCTACAATGGCTCCTTTACCTACTTGAAGACTTTCACACTCAAAATGCACAACCAACGCTTCTTTTCTGTGATAATCAATCAGCCTCGCAGATTGCTTTAAATCATGTGTTTCATGAGCGAACGAAACATATTGAGATAGATTGTCACGTTGTGATAGAGAAGGTTCAACAAGGGATCATTAAGCTTTTTCCCATCATCACGAAGGAACAACACGCGGACATTATCACAAAAGCCCTTGCTCCTTCTGTCTTCCATTTCATACGTAGCAAGCTGTGAATGCTCAACATTCACTCCCAGCTTGAGGAGGGGTTGTCATAATAATGGGATCAAGCTTCCAAAAGAGGATCGCAAAGTTACAAACGTTGTTTAGTGTGCTTCCACTTAAATGTCTTTGTTTATGCTTTCTAGTCACGTGTACATGGGTCGTTATTTAAGTAGCTCAACACGTAACGTACACATGAACCTCACCCTTAAGTCTTTATATATGCACCTTTCTTTTTCTCTTTGTACACAAAACTATTATTCAATATACAATATTCTTCTCTTCTCTTTCTTCTATGCTTATGCTTTTCATGCTATACTTCCACAAATACGTAACTCTTGCACTATATGTCCCATGCATTGTTGCAACGTCAAATGGTTCTGTGATGTCGATACTATTATAAGACTAAGTTCACATAAAAAAAATAAAGTTAAAACAAAGTATCTTACAAGGTATAAAAGTTTTCGTATCATTTACTTTCTTGGAATTGACCATGATTAAAATATGATTAATTAAGATTGGTTTACCTGAATTTTCTAGTTTATAAAGGTATGCTTAAAAGTAAAAATTTTAATATTATAGTTCAATATGTTTGATAAATTTATATTTTAACTTGAAAATTGATATTTTCAGAAGTTAATATTTCTTTAATTAGATGTTATTAGATTTCAAATTATAAATAAAGGAGAAGAAATAGAAGTACTGTGGCCTCAAAGCCTATTTTTTAAAATATTTTTTTATTTAATAGCTGGTTTTAATTTTTCCTTTTCTTAAAATCTCATTTCCTCGATCGATTTTTCCATTAAGAAAAAAAAGAGATTAAACATCATTTAAGAGGAATAAAGCTCTCTTTATAAGATTTTAATATAATTTTGTTGGTGTTGAGAATATTACTTAATATCTTTTTTATTTAAATTAGTTTTTAGAAAATATTTCAGTTTCAAATATATGTTTCAGTTTTAGGAAATTTGTTATTATTTTAGATTAGGAGTGAGATATTCTAAAC
>Ga0214545_1004419_pt1 | contig 26331 bp, 13 predicted proteins | sample CNSS4metaG_FD_160064 | JGI IMG/M metagenome (GOLD analysis project Ga0214545, IMG submission 160064) | Root nodule microbial communities from cowpea collected in UCLA plant growth center, Los Angeles, California, USA - CNSS4 | ecosystem: Host-associated > Plants > Roots > Nodule | place: USA... | reverse complement strand
TATTATTTTATTTGTTGTCTTCTCCCATATGCCAAGTCGAAAAAAAAAAAGGATAAGAAATAAAGTATAAAAAAACTTTAAAAAAAATATAGAGAGAATATAAAAGAAAAATGTTATGATAAAATTTATAAAAATAAAATTCTAACTTATATTAAACTTGACTTAAAATTTTAACTTGTTATTCTTTTTAAAACTACCTCTACTATTGATAGTTGTCACTAAATTCTCCCAAATAGTATATTAGTATTATATATAACTATTTCAACATTAAATAACATTCATTAACAACTTACCAAAAAAGTTTTAAAATACCTACTTGAAATTAGGATAAAAACTTTGTAGTAGGAGAGACATTTCATCTAAATTTATTTGCATTGACTTTTATTCCCTCGTCTCTTTCTAAACTTAAGTTGCAATGCAAGCGATGGAATTGCATTAGTTTCTATGTGCATAAAGAGATTTTATATTCTGATCAAATAAAATGTAAAGTTTGTGCACCTATATAAGTTGATCTTTTTTATCAAATCATGACACTTGACTTTTCTTTTTTTCTTTATTCTTTTCTGTTTATATTTATCTCTTTTTACAGCTGTGTACAATGAATAAACACTTTACTTTTGTCGTTTTCATACTAAGTGGAGACCCTCTTTAACTACTCTTTCTGTCTTTACCTCACTAAATTTCATGCACCACCGTGGTACGACAAGAATCTTAAGATTAACGTTTATTTTTTTATCAGCAAAATCAAGATAGAACTCAGACAAAGGTAACAGAGTATCCAACTAATATACTCTAAGATCTATACTTAAGCTGATCACAATGTCATAAAGCAAGTCATTAAGGATTAATAATATGCTTGCTTAGTCGACCCATCAATTAATATCAAAATCACAAAGTTCTATTATTCAGAGTTTTCACTACAAAACATCACACTTTTTTTTTTCTCCGTTTTACATTCGTGCATCCATGACACCCTTATCTTGACCACAACACTGTAAACAAATGATTAAAAATAAACGAAGACAGGAGGAGTAATCCTTGGCATGATTTGTAAACTAAACTACATATTCTGAGCTTACAGCTTTTATTTATCACATACTTCAGACACAACTCTTAACGTACTTCAGAATCGTTTGTCATCAGTTGGAGCTTGGAGGGTACTTTGGGTGAGGTGGCGTGTACACTGGGGGCTTGTAAACGGGTGGTTTTTCAACTGGGGGCTTGTACACCGGTGGCTTCTCCACTGGAGGCTTGTACACCGGTGGTTTTTCAACTGGTGGCTTGTAAACCGGTGGCTTTTCAACCGGGGGCTTGTACACCGGTGGTTTTTCAACTGGGGGCTTGTAAACCGGTGGTTTCTCAACGGGGGGCTTGTACACCGGTGGTTTCTCAACTGGGGGTTTGTACACCGGTGGTTTCTCAACGGGGGGCTTGTACACTGGTGGTTTCTCAACTGGAGGCTTGTAAACTGGTGGTTTCTCAACGGGGGGCTTGTACACTGGTGGTTTTTCAACGGGGGGTTTGTACACCGGTGGTTTCTCTACTGGGGGCTTATACACTGGTGGCTTGTACACGGGTGGTTTTTCAACTGGGGGCTTGTAAACCGGTGGTTTCTCAACTGGGGGTTTGTACACCGGTGGTTTCTCAACTGGAGGCTTGTACACTGGTGGTTTTTCAACTGGGGGCTTGTACACCGGTGGTTTCTCAACCGGAGGCTTGTAAACCGGTGGTTTCTCAACAGGGGGCTTGTAAACGGGTGGTTTCTCAACCGGAGGCTTGTAAACCGGTGGTTTCTCTACCGGGGGTTTGTACACTGGTGGTTTCTCTACCGGGGGCTTGTAAACCGGTGGTTTCTCAACTGGAGGCTTGTAAACCGGTGGTTTTTCTACTGGTGGCTTATAGACCGGTGGTTTTTCAATGGGAGGCTTGTATACAGGAGGTTTTTCTACTGGGGGCTTCTCATAGTTAGCAAGCCCTTGAGGGGACAGAACCAGAACTGCAAGAAGCAGAACTAGGGAGCTTAAGGAAGCCATGTTTTTCTGTTGCTGAAGAACACAAGCAGTGCATGGTATTTATACTAGTTTGGGGACTTACTGTTACCTATACATGTCTCAGTGTACTAGTTGCTCTATGATGCGGTGGCTAGTTAGCACCTTTGTAAAAAAGGTCAATCTTTGGTGTTGAATTTCAATCAGTGAGAAGGTGATTTTGTCTTCTTGTAGTTGCAAAAGTGGAAAATAAACATGAACAGTGACAAGTCTTTACCGGTTGAATATTTTCTTCCTTTTTAAATTCACCGACGCCCTATATCCGTTTAAATTAAACAGGGATCATTTAGTTGCCATAACAAATAATTGAATCATTTGACTCACTGTTGCTATGTAAGAAATAAAAGCATTGTCTTCGAATGGGAGCCTTAATTTAATATACCAAATTATGGCCAAGTAATGCTTGTAGAGTTTATTTCGATGGATCTGAATATATGTTTTGCTGGACTAGCTCAAATCACTTTCCAGCAAGTTTTGATGTAGATAATGGTATATGTAAATAAAACATATGAGTTACTTCGATACTTGTTTTTTCAGAAAAATCGACCTCTAGCGCAGAGCTGCTGGAAGAGCTTGATTTCACGCGAAGAGGAAACACATTGGAGGTGTAATTTTCCACCATTTTTTGTTGATCAAGTAAGACATGAAATATGTTTTCAGCTTTGTCCATTATAAAAACTAGCTATAATTACTGGTATCCCAATCTTTTTTGTTAAGTTAAGTTCAATTTGGTCCTCATACTTTTAGTTTGTTCAATTTAGTACCTGAATTGTATAAAATGATTCAATTTGGTCATTTCCGTTAAGTGTGAGTTAATACCGTGTCCATACAGGACACGTGTCAAGCCGTGAAATTTTTAATTTTTTAAAATTTTTTTTAAAAATTTTTTTAAATTTTTTTTGTAAAAATTTATAAACTGTCACGTGACACTGGTAATAGTTGTTTTCAATCTAGTCTTCTATTTAAATTTCTGGTTCAATTTAGTACCTCAATTCTTTAAAACGATCGAATTTTGTCCTCTCTAATTTGAAACCAAATTAGTAAATAAGCTTAATTACAACTTATGTATACATGTTACAATAACTTTTTTTAATATACACATTAAATCGTTTCACCTAAATACTTAAATTATTTTATTCTTTACATTTTTTACCTTTGTAATTTTTTACACATGAATTTTTTTACCCTTGTAAAAAATAAAATAATTTGAATATTTAGGTGTAGTGATTTAATATATAAATTAAAAAAAAATATTTTAACGTGTATATATAAGTAATAATTAAACTTAGTTACTAATTTTGTCTCAAATTGGAAAGGACAAAATTGAATGTTTTAAAAAATTGGATACTAAATTGAACAAAAAATTTAAATAGAGGACTAAATTGAAAACAACTATTACCACTGTCATGTGTCATGATTGTAAGCTGCCACGTGGCACGATGGTAAACTAACACATGATAGTTTTTACATTTTTTGAAAAAAATTTAGAAATTTAAAAAAAATTAAATTTTTTTTTAAAAAATTAAAAATTTCATGGCTTGACACGTGTCCTGTACGCACACGGTGTTAACTCCAACTTAACGAGATGACCAAATTGAATCGTTTTAAATAATTGGAGTACTAAATTAAACAAACCAAAAGTATGGGGACCAAATTGAACTTAACCCAAAAATTGAGTACCAAATCCGTAATTATACCTAAAAACTAACATGTTTCTTTAATTCTATGGAGTAGAAAAGGTTGTAACAATAAGAATAATAAAAAAATATATTTTTGTAATTTTAAATAACAATTTTAATTTTATTTTAATATAATTTTCATTATTTATATTTACATTTATATCACCTTTATTCTCAAAGATAAAATGATAACATTAAAATTTATTCATTAAAATATTTTTTTAATGTGTCACATCATATACAAACTTTCATATCAAATTATACTATTTTTTTCTTAATCCAACTAACACCACAATTCTCTTTTCATTTCTCAAATTTGTCCAAACACACCTTAAATCTTAAGTAAGAAGTAAGAAATCATATATAAAAACTAATTATCTTTTGTTTTTAGATTATAGTAAAAGTACTATTATCATTTTTATTTCATTTTTTATGATTTATTAGTGTAAAAATAATATTTTGATATTCATTAAAAAAAAATAAGGGTCGCGGTGGTAGAATTGTAAATAAAATAGTACTTACTACTTTCATACAAGGTCATCACATTATTTATTATAAATAATATAAAAAATTTTCATATAGGTGTTAATTTAAATATTAAGTAAAAAAAAAGTAAGAAATCAGAGTACAAAAATTATTTATCTTTTAAGTTTTTGGATTATGATAAAAGTACTATTATCAATTATTTTATTTCTTTGTGATTTATTAGTACAAAAGTAAGGTTTTGATATTCCTTAAAAAATACTTTCACTTGACAAAAATTTAATAATATAAAAAGGCATTAAAATTTTCAATTAAAAAATAAAAGAAATAAATAAATATAATTAAAATATTATTATTTTGAGTTGTTAGGTAAGTATTGTTTTATTTCGTGGTATAAGCATATCATCACTCGTATTAGTATTAAATCTTTTATGTGAATCTCCCTTGAAACTAGACACAAATTTGTGTAGAGAGTAGATTAATTCAGATCATTCTAGCCTAATTTTTTAATTTAAGAAAAAAAATATGAATTTATGAAAAAATTTAAAAATTAGAAAATAGAAATATAAAGATAAAAGTTGTCAAAATTTTACAACATTTGTAATATTTGAAATTTATTTTTGTAATAATTTAAATTAACTATTAAATATAATTACTAGTGTAGATTTGATATTTTAACTCGCCTTATATGCATCGATTGTCCAAGAACCGAAGCATATAATGGCGCGGTGACATTTTTGCAATTCCAAGCAACTTTTATGCCTCAGTTCAGTGAAACCTCGAAGCCAAAAAGGGTTGTAGGCTTCAATTCATCAACAATCGGTGTCAAAAGGGGTTATATGTCTCGGTTCCAGAGACCCGAAGCCAAAAACGTGGCTGAATTTTTCAAAAATATCACTAGCCGTTACGTCTTTGGCCTCGGGTGACAATGAAACGGTGCCAAATAAGGCAATAGGCCTCAGTTATTAATTGAACCGAGGCCATAGATTTTAATTAGGGCTAAATTCGTGAACTCCTTTTCTTCTTCCACGCACCGTCTATGCATTTCTCATCTCACTCTCTGCAACCACGCTCCGGCCACCACGTTTTCTCTACAACCACACCGTGCTGCCACCATGTTGCTCCGGCCACCGTCGCGTCGCCTCTGGTTATTCGTTGCACCTTCATTTCGTCGCTCTTGTATCTCTCTCTGCACCGTGCACCTCCACCGTCGCTGCCACCATGTTGCTCTGGCCACCGTCGCGTCGCATTCGTTGGTTCACTGCACCTCCTTTTCCTGCACCTCCATTTCGTGCACGACCATTTCGTGCACCTCCTTCCCCGTTTTTCGGCAACTGTCATGTGGTCGTTCCTCCAAGGTAAATTTCCAACGCGTTTTTGTTTCATTTTCCGTTTTGTATATATTAATTTTCAATTTTGATTATTGTGAGTATTGATTTGCATTGAGATTGAAATTGTTTGGAGTGTTTTGAGTAATTTTTTGAGAGAATTAGGTCTTAATTTATTTGTTACTTATGACGTTCTCTTGTATTTTTTGTTGTCTCTTGTAGCTCTCGAACGTGTTGCATCGCATCATCTTCCATTGTCATTCGCTTTTTACGCTCCCAGGTTCTTAATTCTAATATTTTTCTATGATGCCAATATATTGTTTGTTTTATATATGTGGTTAATTATTTGTTTAAATATGTTGTTTGCTTTTCTTATAGTGTGAGTTAGTCTTAGTTTCTCGTTTGAGATTCAATACGAAAATTATGTATTGTTCCCGAGTTTTCATTTTGAAGAAGCTACATTTTTTTTAAAATTAATATAAAGGGATACAATACTGATAATTTAAATGTATTGAATCTTGAATTGTCCTATTGGACAGTTTAAGAAGATTAATCACTTTCTAGTAGTTTATTAGTGCATATATATTTTAAAATACATATATTAAAATTCATGAATATTTGTCAACTGTGTTTTGTATTGGGTGTATATTTGATTGTGGTTGATAATCACTTTCATTTACAACCGAGGCATAAAATGACGTCTATGACTCCGGTTCACTTACAACCGAGACATAAAGGCCCCTCTACGGCCTCGGGTGATAATCGAAGCTAAAAGGCACTCCATTTGACCTTGTCCCAATATACTTCGGTTATAAAACTGAGGCAGAATAACAAAAATAACTGGGAAAAAAGGCTTTTGTATTGGTGAATTGATATTGAACTTTTATTAAAACGTCAAGTTATTTGAAAATAAAAATTTTAAATTTTAAATATTCATTTAAATTAATGATTTTTGAGCATTGAAATATAAAATAATAGATACATATTTTGAAATTAAATTTATTATAATATCTTGTTTGTAATAATTAATATATATATATATATATATATATATATATATATATATATTTCTATTAAGTATAACAAATATTTTAATAATATATAAGTATATTTAATTTAAGTGTACTCATATTTGTAAAAAATATTTCACTGAATTAAATAATAAATGAGTATCTAAAAAAGAACAAACTACATAAAATATTTTGTAAAATAAAAATAAGTGATATAATAATTAAATTATTAGCATTTTATATAAAAATTAAATATTGTAATTATTTTAATTATAATATATTTTTAAAATTTTTAGAATTAAGAATGGTTTAATTATGAAATTTTGGAGGTTGATAATTGGTTGTAACACATGGGCTTTTCTATGATTAATTATCTAAGAAACGTGGAACAATAAATTACTTAGCTATTATTTTTATTTTTGAATATTTTGGATTTGAAAATGAGGTTGGATTAAGCCAAATCAAATGTGTATATATGAGAGTTGGTATTAATTAAGTAGGAGTAGGTAGGTGTTTTTAAATGGATAAATTAAAAAAATGGAACACAAACTCTAAAATAGAGTATTCGACAAGAAAAAAGAAAAAACTCCACATCATTTATATTGTTGCGTCAAAGTTAGGTATTTGTGTTCAATTGGTAAGTAAAATTTTGAAGAAAAATCCAAATACTAAATTTGACATAGAACACACCACGTATTGGTATTCTATTTAGTCAAATTTTTATAACAAAATTAAAAATAGAATGGTTAGTACCAAACAGATTGTACCACTCTATTTCGAGATATTCCAAAAAAATTTATAACTAAATATATATAATAAAATATTTATATTTAAACAACTTTTATATATATTGTTTATTTTAATCTTTATTTAATAGGTTAAAAAACTTATAAATATTTATGATTTTAGATATTATCAATTATTCTATACTCATATATTTCGTAGTTCTTACTAATTTGAATGTCAAAAAATTTCAAATAATTAAAGTTTTCCTTTCATTTTCATTAAAAGTTGGGTGATCAACAGAAAGATCCAGCTCTAACTTTTTAGGAATCGCTCCTTTTCAATATGAACACAAATCTCTGAAGAAAGTGAAAGTTTAACTAACTTTAACATTTATTCCTAATTCTGCACTTAATAGCTTTGAAAAAATATGGTGACTTCTGGCCAGCAAGAACTTTCACCACATGTATAATTTACTTTTGTTATTAAAATTTGTATATACTATGATTTTATTTTATTTTACTTATGCTAAACGATCATTGCCTTTTCCAGCATATTATTTAAATAAGGTAAGCATATATAACAATATTTTATATTACTTAGTAGATTATATAATTTTCACTAGAAAATAAATTATATATGTAAATAAGGTTAATAATAAAATATATTTAATATAATATGGACAAAATCACCTTTTAGACTGAAATATAGAAAAAGAATATTGATTATTATTTTTGTATTAATTATATAATTGTTAATCATTACGATCAGTAGTTTAAAACTACAAGCTGCATGCAATAGTTTTTTATTTTCTATAAAGAATTATTATATGTGGTGTATTTTATTGCATTCAGAGTTAGTTATAATATCAAAAGTAAATTATACATGTCTAAGTATATTATAACTTTTTAAACAAGTGTTATGTTGAAAAATGAATCATTGCACACAAAAAGTGAAAGTGACATTAAAAAAACTGAGAGATAATTAAGAAAAAATATTATTGATAGTAAGATGATAAATAGACGATAAATAGACCTGTTAAGTATTTTCTGAATCTGACAAATAGATTATAAATAGATAATAATACAGATTTATTTCATATCAGCATTTGGAAAAGGTAAATTTTCTTATTAAAAAAATTTTATTCTGTGACTTTATTTTAAGAAAAAAATACATAATATAATTTGACGATTATTTTTAATTTATTTATGTATGATACTCGATGACTATTTTGTAAGATGTGATGAAATTTGAAAAATGTACTTTGAATTTCATTTATATAAACATCAAAGTTAATAATAATAATTTTTAATTATTTGAATATAACATCATGGTTAACTTCAACTTTAATTTCGTCTATAATAGTTTTAAATTTATTATTATCGGATTCCATTTATGGTTTGTTTGATCTCTTATAGAGATTATTATATCATTAATTTTTGAAAATATTTACTTAATATCTTTTTTTATTTAAATTCATTTTTAGAAAATATTTATGTATTTTTAAAAAAAAACATCTTTCAATTTTGAAACTTAGTTATTATTTTAGAATTAAAAAATAAATATTGAGATATTATAAATACTTTATATTTTATATTATATTACATTTTGTTATATTTATATATAATATACTAATAAAGTAAAATAACAAGTTTCTTCTTATAATATTTTATATTATAATTATATGATTTCCAATATTTCCTAACATCTTAATTAAATTTACATGAAACTCCTCAACTCAATATTCTCACATCTAATTTTTATTATGTAATATAAAAAAAAATTATCTTTTTTATTTTCTTTTATTCTTAATTTTTTTTATTAAACAATTATCATTATCTTTCAACGGTTTAACTAGTTCAATATTTTATTTTTATAATTTTCTAACTAATCTTTTTAACTTTATCAACTTTATTTCATTAACATTTTCAAATTTAAAATGTTTTTGATTGTTATGAAATTTTATTTATGTGTGCTTATATAATGTTTATATAATTATTTTACTTTTATTTCTAATTTAAAATTTATACGATTATCATTTATTTTTAATATTTAACTTTGAATAATTATTTTTATATTGAATATTTTATATAATATATAATATATTTTTTTGTTGTAAATTTTTTTTCATAAAAGTTCGTTGATTAATATTGAAATAGTAAAAAAAATTACATTATTAAGAAATAAATATATCATTTACATAATAGAGATGAGATGAAAAACAAATTTTATAATCGTGGAATATAAGAATTATTCACGTCGAGGATGGAACGAGATCATGAAACTCGTGGGGTGCGTCCCATTATTATCCTTCATTCATAGAATATTGAAAATTTTGGAATTGAAAATTTTGAAGTTAAAGTAGTAAATTATTTTATTTAAGTAGTTGAATAATATATGAAAAGATTAATATAGATATTATTGTTATCTTAATTATATAAATTTACAGTGTAATTTTGTTTAAATTTTTAAATTAAATAAGTATTGTCAATTGAAAAGAGTAAAAAATGACGTAGAAAGTTTCAGAATTTAATAAAATTAAAATAAAAAAATGATATCTGCAGAAGACATAAATATATTAAAGTCCAAAAATATTATATTAATAATATAACATGGAAATTAAATAAAGTCACTATACAAGGTTTTTTTTTTTTTTTTGTTTCAAACAAAAGAAGATCTATAGTGAAGAAACTAATTACGTTTGCTATTTTAGAAATGAAAAAAAAAGGTCTTGATTTTTTAAATAGAAAATACAACATTTATACCGTGAATTCATTGGAAGATGATTAATTTGCACACATTTCAATTATATTTAGAATTTAAATTTTATATATTATCAACCATGAATCATATACACTTGAAACTCAATCAAATAATTAATTAAAATGATTGTTGTTATAAATTTTAAAATAAAATCATTGTAGAAATTAACAAATCTTTAATTTTTAATCCTAAATTGGTTTTAGTTTAAAGTTGTTCATACTTATGAATAACAATTTTACTTATTGATAATAAATCACTATTTAACATATTGGAAATACAAACTTAATTAATAAATATTTGAAATAAATCAAGAATATAATAAATACTTTATTAAAACCTTGAAAGTTAGTTCATTTTTTTATAGTCATTTTGGAATAACATATTAGATTAGGTAGTTTAATATTAACTTATACATTTCCACTTCGATTAACGTACCAATCGAGTAAACCACCAACATGTTGGTACAAGTTAACTTGTCAATCCATTTTTTAAATTTTTCTTAGACGTTTAGGTTTAGAATTTTCACTAACTGCTTATTTAAGATTTTATTTTTCTTATAATACCAATATATATATATATATATATATATATATATATATATATAATTTCAAAGTAAGTCTAAATCTCACATGAAGTAAAAATGAGAAAATTGAACACTATATAAGAATGAAGATTCATAAATTTATTAATTCATCGCTTTAAGATTTTGGTTTAAGAGTAGTGTCAATAACTTATATGTAAGTTGAACTCATGTGTCATTGGTGTTATATCTCTCCAGTTATCTATATATTGATTCTATTTTACTTCATGAGTTAAATTTATCTCATTTGAATTAAAAACTATATTTAAAGTAATTTTAACTAAATTATTCATATATTTGAAGTCTTATAAATTTATTTCTTAGCGTAACATAATTAACTTTGTTTTATCTCGCCGTCACTTTGAAGACAAGTTGATAGAAATATATGTGTAAACATTGTTTATGATTTCACGAAAACCTCATCAATAAGCTTTACTTTGTAATATGTTATAATTATAATAAACTGCAACAAGTCACTAAATTTTTCATTAGTGAAGACGATTATACTGATGAAATTTACCCTGGGAACGTCGTTTTATCTCTAGAAGTTGCTTGTGAAATTTATTAATGAATAAACTTATTATTTTAAATATAAATTTCATAAATTTTAAACATAATTAATAAATCCAAATCGTTGATGAATAAGTTAATTCATTAATTACACTTTTATGTGTAAGCATTCTCAATTGACAATATTTGTATTGTAGAAGATTTGATGATTGTTAAGAGGGTTAAATATGTTTTTGTCCTTCAGAAATTTGGAATTGGTCCCTTTTCAAAAAATTTTGATCAATTTAGTCATTCATCTTTAGAAATATGTGGATTTAGTCCTTTTACTCATATTTTGTTAAGTTTATGTAACATTTTAAGGACATTTCATGATAGTATTTGAATTATTTACATTTGATTATTTTTACTTAAATGCTAACTCAAATATTATTATAAAACATCTTTGAAACTTCAAATAACCTTAACAAAATTTGATTAAAATGATCAAATTCATGCATTTCAAAAAATGAAAGACTAAATTGATCAAAAATTTTGATGAAGGATTAATTTTAAATTTTACTAAAATTTGAGCAACTAAAAATATATTTAACCCTTGTTAAAATGGCCCTAGGAGCATGGTTTTGTAGCATTAGCATTTTTTTTATGTTTAGTTTCCTTTATATATGTATGTATCTGGGCTTCCTCTCATCCATGTACATTATGGATTTTGGTGCAAAGAAAATGGTGAAGGAGTATGGTTGGTGGAGAGTTCCAATCACAATTCTATTCACACTCAACATTCTTTGGTTAAAAACAATAAATAGGTTGAAAAAGAAAATAGAATAAAGATAAAATGCTGAGATAGTTTGATTTAGCACAAGTACATCAGATATCATATTATGAGTATTTTTTTTAATTAAACTAAACAATATTAGCGGTTTAAACCTATAAAAAATAACTTATTTCATATTTGAAATAAAATTTAAATCAACCAAAGGATAGCATGTGGGGGGTACCAATAGCTTTCTCTAATATTTTTTCTGCTTTTCTAAAACAAATAAAACATGAGAAGAGTCATCAAGCACCGTATGTCGGATCGTGGGCCCTTGTTTCTGAATAGTTGGCCCAACAACAAAAGGCCTAATATGTTCAAATTTCAAAACTTACATCTCCTACCCGCGTCTTCTTTCCCAACGATCAAATTAACAAGTTTGGGTGAATACAGATGATTGAGTAGAGTTTAGTCCATTCGTATTCCTTCATATTTTGTTATTGTTCGAATCAGAAAATGCCGAAGCGTGGTAGACCGAAGAAATCTGCGAAAGCACGCGAATCAATACCAGACTCTCAAATTCGGATGCAACCACCTCAATTCATGGACCTCGAAATGCAAGGTTCACGTTCACATTTCAATCTTTGTTTTCCTTTTTCTTTTGTGTTTTGAGTTTAATTGAACTTCTGTGCAGCGATGGAGAGAGAAATTGGAGCGATTAGGGAGCGTCGCGAGACGGATATCGAGCACTGCCTCACGGAACTCCGATTGTTGCGCTCGCGTTTCAGCAGCGAGGAGCTTCGGAAGCTTGTGTTGCAGGTTTTTGAAGAAACCCTGCCTAATCTCTCTATTGTGTACGACGAACGCAACAAGAATATAGATGTGAAATGGAGAGAGAACGAGGGTTGTAACGATGGAATGGATGTCCGCGCTTCTTTGCTCCAAAGTTTGTCCATCGAATCCATCCGTCGCTTCCCTGGCTTTGACTATTCTGCCAGTGCAGGTACTCTCGAATTCCGGAAATGTTCCACACTTTCGCATTAGTTCTGAAATTGAGAAAATTAGAGTCTTGTTCTGCGTTTCCTTAGTTTAAAGGGTTTCAACAAATTTATCCACAGATACTTGTAGAAGAGATTCTATATTGTGCATTGTTGAGATTCTATGTTGGACTCAATATCAGAAATCAAATTCTTCTTTCTTTCTCTGAGTCTTCATCTTTTATTGTCATCTTTAGATTATGAAGAAATTCATTTAACTTTTTTCTCAATCTTTTCTGGTACAAGCACTTATGAAGAAACTTATTCAAACACAACGTTTCATGCTCTTTGGAATCAAAATGTGTTTCATCCTATCCATGCCTATACATGGTTGCAAAACCTTACATATTTTTATTTTTATAATTGACAATTGACAATTGACAGTAGTTACTTCTTTGGTGGCAGGGAGAATGAGCTTTATCGGTGCTGGTAACCTTCAATTTAAGGACATTGTATGTTTGTTCTCCTTTTACTTTCTTTATTAGCTATTGTCATACACCTTTGCAGCGCGATTCTGAAACTATTACACTTAAGATGAATGTGGTGTTATTAATTCAAAAACATAAATCCTGACATAAAAAGAACATCTCCTCAATGTTTTCCTTGTTACCAATGCCCTTATTACTCTTCAGTTGTAGAGTATGTGCTAATAAACAGGGTTTAACTCCAAAATCGGTGCAACAACATTATTCATGTTCATCCATCTTATGTATAAGTGCTTCGAAGAATTCTTCAATTTAAATGGATATTGTTTGGTCCTGTTTAGATCTAAATTTCTATTATTAATACAGGCTTTGGACGAGCCATCTGACACTCACACTCTAGCAGTACAGGAAGGTCTTCAGACTCCCGGGGTTGGTATCTTCTTTCTTGCTACTTTATTATGTGTATATATTTGTTTGTTTTATTATGAACTCTGGTTTGTTTGGCTAAGTAAGAAATAAGGATATCCATGTTCTCCTAAGTTTTAAGAGCTGAATGAACCGGATCTAGATTCATTTGAGTTAGTTTTTCTATGCATTGACACGGTCAACAACTCTTGAGTGCTGGATGAAGATTGGAATAATTAGAACATTTATTTGAGATCTGAATTGTCTGATTTTCATCCAACTATTATAGTGATTTTGTGATGTTTAGAAAAAAGCCAACTGCACCAAATTAATTCTAAAATTAATTTGGCACTGTAAGCATTTTGCAGATGACTAGTCAGAGGTTGTCTGTTGGGATGACACCCAAAACACTTAGACTGCCCAGACCTGGCGAGATGCTTTTCTCTGTTCATGGATCACCTGTAGGTGTTTTCAAGGAAATGGAAGCCATAAATGGTAAGACAAATGGTTGAATTGAAAATTGAAACTGTTTTTCTGTATAATTTCCATATGTCTGTTGTTTTCGATATTGTATGAAAACTGGTGGTACCCAACCTATTGCCCCCTTGTTAAGTATGCATGTGTATTCTTTTAACAAATCCTTGCCTGGTATCTATTCTGATGTGCAGAGTCGGAGGAAGGTTGAATGCCTTTTAATAAATCTATTGTCCTCCGAGAACAAGCTCTAGAAGTCTTTACGTGCACTGAACAATTCAATATCATGGTAGATGAGGGTTACTTGAAAATTATGGCCTTCTATTTTTTTCTCAGTCCGCATTGCATACTTCGAGTTTTGCCAACGACAGCCTATTTAGATGCTGGGTCTATGCCAGAAGTGACGTGAATTTTTTCTGCAAAAAATTCAGTTCAGTATTTGTGAAAAATCGCGCAATGGAGTTGGAATTCAGTTTTCCGGAAACTAAATTCTTACATGTTCCGGGAATCATGCTATCTGTGTAAATATAAGTAATAGAATGCTACCTATGGAATAAAAAAAATAAAAAACAAATTGTGCTGCTGCAGAAAAAATTTCAAAGAGACGCATATAGTTAGTTTTCTGACCACTGGTATGTTGTATATATATTTTTTTTTCTAAATTGTAAAAGCTTGTGCAGAAAAAATTTATAATCAAGCAATAACATTTATTCTCGAAATGTAATTGTTTGACTATAGTTTCTTGTCAATTTTAGTTACATTGACTTGGGTAAAATTTAAATTTTAGAGACAAACCATTCGAATGGCTCAATTGACACCACAAGAAGGAATTAAACCATTCGAATGCTATACTTAAATATAAAAAATACAATTTAGTTTTAAAATTATGTTTTTTATATTTATATTTAGTATTTATGGAAGGATACATGTATATGAATAAAATTCATTTTGAAATATTTAGAAGTATATTAAATAAAATTATATTAAGATTATTTATATTTTTAATTAAACATAATATGGTAAAAAATTAAGTATATTGAAATAGTAGTTTGAATTTGAGTATTTATTTTTGTTACTGCAAATTTTATGTTTACATGTATTAACTTTTGTATGCTGATAACTCATAATTAACAATATATGAGGAAGATTTTATTTTTTGTGTTAACGGTTACTATTCTTATTTTATCCTTTGTAATTTAATTATTTATTAATTTTTTGAAATATTAATAATTATATTGATATGTATTTTCTATAAGACAGTCACGGCAATTTCTTTTTAATTTATCAGTAATTATTTTATTTTTTAACCAAAAAGTAAATAACTCATAATTATGAGTTTTTAATTTAATAATGAACAATATACTTTATCTTTTATTTGTAATCAAATTACAATATTATAGATAAATAAAAAAAGTGCATACAACTAATACTTTTATAATGAATATTTAATTTTAATTATGTGATATTATCAAAGTTTTAAATTAGTTAATACGACGTAAATTAAACATTCTGCATGCACCGATGTAATCGGAGACGCTTATTTTTTATGATTATTTATGAAGGTGCTTATTAACAATTATGCTTATATTTCAACAAGTAATTAAACTAAAATGTTATAAATGATTTTATATTAAACCATTTTCATGTATAAAATGTTAATATTTAATATTAAAATGATCAAATTAATGTTTGACTATCAAAATTGTATATATCAATACTCATTGTAACAAATTAGACTATTAAATTCAATTATATCGGATAACTACTTTTAGAATTGAAAATTTTATCAACCATCAGAAAATTTGTATGTCTCAATTTACATAGATTTGAAAGTCGTGCATTGGACAACTTTTCGTTTTAGACGATGAGTTTGTTTAAATTATACATTTTTTAGTAATTTAAAAAATATGTGCACATAAATAAAGTTTCTTTAAGACATATATGAGTCTAGTAATGATAATAACAAAGATCCTAATTACTCTAAAGGTTGAAATTATTCTTCTCAATCAAGTTTTAATCCTAAAAGAAATACACATTCTATCTTCCAAAAATCATATACAAATAACAAACAAAAATCAATGAAGCTAAATCTTACAACATTTTATTGTAAACCTCGTGTTAGAAAGAGCCCACAAACTATAATAAAACATTGAGTAGAACATTAATTGACATTCTATTATGGCTAAAATCTTATTCTCTAATTCTTATAAAAAGTTTAATTATATGTCTAATTTTTTATATGGTTAAATTTAATCCTTTAGTTTCAAAATTTATATAATTAGATCATTTTTATTAGATTGATATTAATTTTTTGTTAAAATTTATACATCACACCATTCTATTTAAAAAATTTAAATATTCAAATTGATTTTTTTTTAAATGGGGTGGTTTAATATATAAATTCTAACAGACATCTATTGTCAAACTAATTAGATTCCTAATTTTTTATTTGATTCAATTTGTTAGATTTTGGTTACAATATATACATTAAATCACTTTACTTACAAATTTAAATATTTAAATTGATTTTATTTATTAAATGGAATGATTTGATATATAAATTATAACATAAATATATTGTTAATTTAACGGAAAAAATTAAATCACTTTTTTAAAACTAGTACTAAATTAAATCAAATAAAAATTATGAATCTAATTGAATTTTTTTTCATCTTTATATCCATCAAGTGAGAACATGGCAATGATCACACTTCTTTTTATTATTTTAAATATTAATTAAATAATTTTTTATAACACAGTAAATAAAACAGTATATTATTAAATATTAAATGTAAAAATATGTGTTACTTTTTTCCTATATTAAATATAACAATAGAAAAAACTATAATTATATAGATATTAAATAACAAAAAGTCTATGTGAATTCTCATGAACCTTCGTTATTTGTTATATCAATTTTAAATTGAATCACATGATCTCTAATATCAATTTAATTCCCATAATTCTTTCTCTTTGATCCTAATATACAAAAATTGTACAAAAAAAAACGATAATAAATTAAGAAATGTAAACTTACATTATAATTAGGTTTAAACTCTTAAAATGTCTTCATTTTGTTCTAAAATCTTAATTAGATCTTCAGATTTTAAGTTGTACCACTTGATAAGGGCGATCTTGGTTAGGACAGAAGAGAGTCATGATTCCCTCAAACTTTTTTTATTTTCTTTTTTATATGTATTTTAATATTATATTTATATATTATTATATGAAATTTAAAATTATATTTATATTTATATATTATCTATACCAATTTTGGATTCAACTGCTTAGGTTTATTTTATATTAGGTAATTTTGACATTTAATGATAGTTTTTTATGGTTATCTTATAATATGATAGTGAATGACATTAATAGATATTTTTTAGTTAAAAAAAACTAATTTATTTATAAAAAATCTCATTCAGCACTCTTGAATTTTTTGTCTAAGTTCCATCAGTATCAATTGGATATTCATTTGTGAAAATGTGTTCCAATTTGGCCTTTTCCATTAGTGTATCAGGGATGACGTTAGCTCTGTGTCCCAGCTCCTATTTTTTTTATTATTATTTTTTAATTCTTTTATTTTTATTTTTAAAAACATTTGCATGACATGAGACACATAGTTAATGCGGTTAGTGCATTACAAACAAAAAAAGACCTAATTACAACAACTTTTCCAAAATAGGAACATACTTAAGGCAAAAAAAAGAAGGTGACCTACTTGAATTTTTTCTACAAAAATAAAGACCAATATAATAATTTAACCTATAATTTATTAATGATAGTTTTTAACCAACTTTAGATATGTATTTTCTTGTAAGGAGACCACCTACATTACAAGCAACAAAATTATTAAATAGTTACGATAAGGGAAAACTCAATTATTTTCATTAAATTAATTTCCAGTAAAATATTAAATTACTACATTTCATTAATAAGAAATAAAAAATAAAAGTAATTAAACAAGTAAGAAATGAAACAAAACAAAATAAAGCACAATTTTTCTACAAAATATAATATAACAAGGAGAAAAAAGCAAAAAAAAAAGAAAATCTATTCTAAACTTAAAAATATTAAATTATCATTAATTCAGTCTCTCTCGAACCAATTTATTCCTTAAAGTAATAAATTTATGCAAGTATGTTCATATATATATATTTTATGAGTCAATTTAATAATTATTATAGTTTTAATCCTAAAAACAATAAGAATTCTAATAAGGGTTAAATTAAAATTAATAATCTTTTGATTTCATATTTTTTACACCGAGATCTGGAATAATTAATTCCATTAATTAAAATAACAATTAAATTTATATAACATATATTTTATAAAGACAAAAATATCTTTTAAAATTTATAATTAATATTTTTGTTACATAAATAAATACTTTAAAATTTTTAAGGTCTCTACTAAAAAGTTAGAAAAAATATTTTAATTACTTGTTTTGTAAAATTTTTAGATGTTTAACACTATTTTTTTTGTTAATTTAAACTTTTTCACGTTTAATTATATTTTAATTTTTAGCAACATCAAAATGAAATTATTTTATTATTTAATTATTTTTTAGGTTTAATTACAGGGAAGGTCTCCATTTTCGTTATAAAATTTCAATTAGGTCATCAACTTCTAAATTATCTTAATTGGATCCTATTTTTTGAAAATTTGTTCTACTTTAGTCTTTCGATTAGGGCATCAGTGACAACGTTCACAGTGTGTCACGTGTTAGTTCGTGATTTTTTTAATTTTCAAAAAATTTTTTTAAAATTTTTTTTCTTAAAGAAACAACTTACATGTTTCAAAATGGGATTTTGCCACATGTCAGCTTGTAGTTTTTTTTTTAAAAAAAAAACTATCACGTGTCAAATTATAATTTTGCCGGTGTAAATTATTTATGTGAAAAATCTCGATTTAGTCCCTGTATTTGTTATTTTGTCTCAATTTAGTCCTAATTTTTTTTAAACTGAATTAATTTCATCTTTCTCAAAATGAAAAGAAATTTAACTTTTATATAAGTATTATAATTTTTTTTTATTATAATAGATATTTATAAAATTGAGACTAAATTTAATTTTTATATAAATATTTACAAAATTTATAAAGTTGTTTTATAAATATTTGCATTAAACTTTATTCAAAAAATTTGTTTTAATAATATCTAAAACAACTTTATAAATTCAAATGTAAAATTTTAAAATACTTTTATATAAGTTTTAAAATTCAAATGTTTGTAATTGTTATAAAATTGTTGGAAAATTTTACATTTGAATTTATAAAGTTGTCTAGAAATTATTAAACAAAATTTTAAATGAAGTTTAACGTAAAATTTAAATTTGACACGTGACAACTTCTTTTGTTAAAAATTTAAAAAAATTAAAAAATTAAAAAATTAGAAAAAAAAACTACAAGCTAACACGTGGCAAGACTCTATTTTGACATGTGTCAACTATTTTTTAAAGAAAAAAAAGTAAAAAAATAAAAAATAAAAAAGATTTAAAAAAATAAAAATAAAAGAAATCACACTACAAGAAAATGCTTCATTAATAACCAATTTTAGTGACCAAAAGTTGTTAGTTACTATAATGACTAATTTAGATACAAGTTACAAAGTAAAAAAATTATTGGTTACTAAAATAGTTACTATTAAGAATAAAAAACTATAATTGGTCACTAAATTGGTTTTAAAATTAACTACCATAATTTTGGCTACCAAAGAAAATTGGTCACTAAAAATTAGCTACCTAAGTTTTGGCTACCAAAATAACTTAGTTACTAAATTGGTCTCTAATTAATTAGTGACAAATTTAGTGACCAATTATAATTTTTTATTTATATTAGTGTCTATTTAGTAACCAATAAATTTTAAGTTTGTAAATTGATATCTAAATTGGTCACTATAGTGACTAACAACTTTTAGTCACTAAAATTGGTTACTAATAAGATATTTTATTGTAGTGTCACGAGCTGACACGTGACACACAGTTAATATCGTCAATGATGCTCTAACAGAAATGACCAAATTGGAACAAATTTGTAAAAAATAAGACTCAATTGAGATAATTTAGAAGTTCATGACCTAATTGATATTTTGTAACGAAAACGGTGACCTTCATGTGATTAAACCTATTTTTAATTTGTATTGATGTGCATTAAATTAAATATTAAACACAAATGTAGTTATTAAATAGGATATTAAATACAAATGTAGTTATTTTATTATTTAATTAATTTTTAACTTTGTATTGATGTGCATTAAATAAGATATTAAACACAACATTAATGGATATTTTTGTCTTCTAATAAATAAAGTAAAACTACATTAATAATTATCTTGTCAAAATTCGTCTAATATTATAATTAATTGTGAATTTTTGTAAAATTTAATGCATATTAATTACTTTTAATTAGTGTCTTTAATTAGGATGAAAAAAAAAATGTTAAAATCATACTTGAGATAGAAAGCAAGGAAGAAACAAAAAAGGTGGTGTACTTAGAAAGCAATGTAACGTACGTCTTCCCTTAATGAGTATTATAAATGATACACTTATCTCAGCCAACTCTTTTCTCACCTACTCACCAACTTCAACTTAACAAATCCTCATCTCAATGGTGAGTCCTCTCTAATTTTCCACTCAATTTCGTTCTCTTTTTCTTTCTTCAGTCACAAATCACAAATGTTGTTCAATTTGAGTTTTCTTTTCCTATTTTGTTGCTTTACTATTGTTATCACTATTATTTTGGATCACCAACTTTTTGTGTTTCGCCTAGACGAAGATCCCTAGTGTTCCGTTTCTTGGGTTATAAGTTATCTATGAGGTACTACTGTAGATTAAACTCAATCGAGAATGACTAACACATCCTCTATTCAAATTATAGACACTCTCCAATATCACTTTCTGATTCACTTCTCCTTCACCACAAAAAGCTTTCTTGGAAGGATTTTGGCTCGTTGCAAACCATGATATCATGGTGCAACTCTTATAACTTTTTATTTAAAAATAATTTTAACAAAATCTGACAGAAGTGAGCTTTAAGTCTAACTCAATCCCACAAAATTAGTCTGTAAAATGAGAATTGTACTCATTTATATATCGTGAATTGATCTTATCTCTAGTCGATGGAAGACTTCCAACAAAATCAGAAAATACGCTTGCACACCCTTACCTACACATAAGCTCCGTCACTGATGAAAAGAATTGACATCTTTCCATGAACATGTGCAGGAACGTATTAGGCGGCTTCTTGAAGTAGTAGCCTGGAGAGGCGAGCAGCATGAGAGTGACGCGGAGGTTGGAGAAGGTGCAGCGGTGAGTGGGGATGAAGTGGAAGCAATGCAGCAGCAGAAAGATGAGGAAAGAATAGACGAAGGTGGGAAAAGGCGCATGATGATGAAAGGAGCGAAACTGGTAGGTAGAGCATTGGAGGATGTGGAAAGGTGTAACCGTAAGAAAGTTGGTGGAAGACCAAGTTTTTTCGACTGCAACATATGCCTGAGCACAGCAGAAGATCCTGTGTTGACTTGCTGTGGTCACATCTTTTGCTGGCCCTGCTTTTATCACTTGCCATGTTCCTATGCAAATGCAAAGGAGTGCCCTGCTTGTGGCGGAGAGGTCATTGAAACAAACATTATTCCAATTTATGGTAATGCTAATGCTAATGCTGATTCCACTGCCACTCACAGTGATGATCCTGATCTACCTTCTTCCATACTTCCTCCTCGACCTCCTGCACCCAGAATTAGCCGTTTTACTTATCATTACTTTTAGCTACCAACACATGGATCTTTCATCTCATACTCTAAAACATCTCACATTACTCACTTTTCTTGATGTTCTGTACTGGAGCTGTGTTATTCGGATAATGATAGTATAACAACTAAATTTGGAAAGTCACTTAAAAAATGATAACTCAGGTCTCTAAATAGAAAACATTTATAATGTCAAAAATTATACTATATATGATTCCCATTTTTTTCTGACGTGGTTTATTATTGGTCCTTGATTCTTTAAAAACAAAATAATAATACATTAATCAATGATCCACACTAAGCTATGTCAGAAGAATAAGAGTAAAAAAAAAAAAAAGAATTATAGTATCATTGTCTTTATAATATTCTTATTTCTTTCTATCTCAACTATATTATATGTCTCACATTATTTTCTTTTATATATATATATATATATATGTTTGAATTTATTTTTAGTTTATGAAATTTTGAATGAATGCGATTTGAATTTCCAAATTTTTAAGAAAATATTTTGTTCTCTCAAATTTAAAAAGATACAATATCTTTTTGTCTCTTTTTATTTGAATTTAGAGCTTAAGAAGGAAAAAGTATTAAAAAGAATATCAGACTACAATATTCTGAGACCAAAACTAAATTTATTATAGATTCAAGGGAATAAAAGCTTAACTAGTTTTTGTTTATCTCCATTTTGTTTGTAATTTTTTTTATCAATACACTTTACGTTATATATAAATATCAGGACAAAGATGCCCCATAGAAACTAGAGAAAATCAGTTTGACCCATTTTTCCCATTCTTAAAGAAAAAGTGCTTATTTTGTTGGGTACTTTATTGAAACTTAGATGCATGCATACGAGAGGAACTTGTTTTATGATTACACGATACATTTACTTCCACGTCTTAGTCTAAAGAAATTGGTTTAATTAATCTTTTGTCACTCTTTTTTCTAAAAATATTATGTTAGTTTTTCAATTTTTTCACTGAAATTTTAAAAAGTTAATACAATTTAATTATTTTTGTTAATTTTTTTAAAATGGATAAAAAAAATCATTAAAATTAACATTAAATTATATTAATTACCACAACAAAGTAGATTATTCGTAATAACAACTAATTTATTTTTAAAAATTTAACAAAAATATCTAATTGTATTAATTTTTTAAAAATCAAGATCAAAATCAAGAGTAAAAAAATCCGAAGAACCAACTTACCATTTTTTGATAAAAAAGAAATTAAATCAAATAATTTTATCATTAAAAGGTTATGAAAAAAAACAATAGAGAGGGGTTCTCTCAAGGAGAAATTGGTAAATGTGAGGAATGCTAATACTCGCCCCTAAATTACTTAAACAACCCTTGAGCCAACTAGGAATTAATTGGGAACTAAAAAAAAAGGTGATGAATGTATTAAATCCATTGAATCTCCTTGAAAAGCTTGACGATGAAGCAGAACCTCCCATTAGGGAAGTCTAAAAAACATTCCAAAAAGAGAAGTATAAGCTTTGAATTCCATTCCCTCTTGTGCTTTGAACTATTCTATGGCATCAAAAGTTGCTCCATCAATTCCAAAGTCCCGATCTCACACCAAACGTGTATGCTTGTGTTCTCCCACCACACACCCTGGTTCCTTCAGATGCAGCCTGCACAAGAGAAAGCCCCTAAGAACTTCTCTTCCCAGAAACTCTTCCAAAATTTCTCATCTTCTGCACTCATCTTTGCCTCCAAAACCTCATTCTTTCAAGGCCTTTCTCCAACAACTTGTTAAGCCTTCAATCCGTGTTTTTCATCGGAGGAAGACTTTCCATCCAAAGCCTACTCGGTTTTCATTGATGAATGCTAACAATCATGCACTTCAACTTTCTTCATCTGCTTCTACGTGTAAATAATTAACTTAACCTCTTCTTCTTTTTTCTTCTTCTTTTCTTTCTGAGGTTAAAAACATTATGTGAGGAGATATATGTATACGCATGCATTGGTATAAGATGTGTTTTCTTCAATAAAACTCATAATTAGGTACAATACAAGATGTGTTTTCTGTTACTAATTTTGGGTCATATATATATATATATATATATATATATATATATATATATATATATATATATATATATATGATACAAAATTAAATGTCTTACAGTCATTATTTATGTAAGCCAAATAGTAAAATGATCTGATTAAATTAAAGTTTTGGCTAAAGACATACATCATGAAAATAAAAACTGTGTAGAAATCATAAGGTAATTTCTAGTTTGATGAGGGTTCAAATTAGAAATATTAAGTCTTAAAATAATTAACCTAATTAGGTTATTTAAAGTCATGATTCCCTTCTGAGAGCACACAGATAAAACGTAAATTTTCTATTCCTGTTTCTTTCTCTCTATCCCCATCAGGAGAAGAAAAAACCATAAGAAAATACAGAAGGAAGATGGAAAGATCAACAGTGCTCTAATAAGATCATCATAATGTCTACTTCTGGTAGGCTTTCACATTTAATTTACAGCATGTTTATAGGTATGGAGTAATGTCTATGATTGATTGTTAAAATTAATATTAGGATCATAATTATAATTATGATAATCTATCATTTTCTTCCATTTTTACAATTCTGCAAATCTTAGTTAGCAATAGTCTTTAGCAGTTAATTCAATCTTATAAAATTAATTTAATAAAATAATATATATATATATATTATAATTTGATTGATATTATATCTCTAATAATATATACTTAACTAGAATGAAAGATCTTTTCTTCTCCATAACATTTCCGAGTCCAGAAAAGTTTTGTTATCCTAAGATATTCAGGGTTATGAATTAAGTGCGTGTTTGGATAAAATGTTTAGATTAAACATAACTCAGGTTTTTTTTTTCCAATCCAGCAATAATATAAAACTTATTGGATATACCGAAATACAAACTATTTATTTTCTTGAGGGTAGGTTTCAATAAATAATACAATATATTGAAATCCAATGGCAAGATGTTGATTGAGTATTATGTAAGTATATTTGATAAATAAAAAAATGGTAAGGAATGATTTATCAGAATGCCACTATGTATGAGCACTTTGATTCTTTGGTCACCTGTCTCTTTTTCCTTGACACAACAAAGTCGTCTAAAACCCTAAAATTGAAATATTCTAACAACCTAAAACCTAGTCATCATGTGACAAGAATCTTTCGTTTTCTCCCTGTCATCAAAACTCTTCCAATTTTGCTGTTCAATTATTCAACTATTGTTGCTTCGCTGGTTTAATCTGTTTCACATTATTAAACTTTTACCCTAATGAATCAATTAGCCTATACACAAGAATATTTTATTAAGAGAAGAAAAAAAAAACAAAGGGAAACAACAGCAATCACAGATGGCATTTTGAAAATGGTTAATGTTGGTAACGTCACGTTGAGGATATTAGGATCTCAACTACTAATTAATATTTAATTGGACACGTCAATTAATAATATTAGTAAAAAATAATTTACTTTCCGTAAAAACAAAATGGAGGTCAATTTTATAGTGACACAAACTCTATATAATATCAATGTAGAAGCTCCTTCACGTTTATTCCTTTTCAATCACATAGAATATATAGAAAAATGTATAATTTTCATGTAAGATAGGATTAGATGCAGGCCAATAATGTATACAAAATTTAGATAAGATCCAAGATACTGTTACACTTATCATAATATCTGTTTTGTACTATCTTAATTCACATGCCAACTTGCACACAAATTTAATATAGTTTAAACAACTAATGGTTTTGTTCATTGTGGAACAAAATAACAAGTTTTTCTGTTTAGTACGCATACTATGTTAAGTATCTGTTTCATTTTAAGAGATTAATATATTCAGTGCCGTGTTAATTAAACTACTTAATTAGAGAAATTTATTAAGACCTATATTTCAATTTATAAAATGAATCATTAATGATTACCACATTACTTGTAACAAATATTGTTCAAATACAATATCTAATGTGAAAACTTTCTATATATGAGCTCATGATATTTGAATGATTATATGTAAGAGCATTTATCTCACACTTTTAAAAAGGAAAATACATATTATTTATGACATTTTATGTTGTACCTTGTTTCTTGTTTTACATTGAGCACAAGAACAAAAGAAAACTCAACCATTCATTGGACATAAGCTTATAGACTCAAGTTAAATCAAGTCATTTTATACCATGAGATTGAAGAAATACAATATTCCATAATAGCAATAAAGATATCTCGAACAGATTTATTTACAACCGTCAAAATATGAACACTATATAAAATTCATGATGCAAAGATACATTAAGTACTAATATAAATTTAGTCTTAGATATCTTTTATATAATTGTGTTATACTAAATAGTTACAT
>Ga0214545_1004418_pt1 | contig 26345 bp, 14 predicted proteins | sample CNSS4metaG_FD_160064 | JGI IMG/M metagenome (GOLD analysis project Ga0214545, IMG submission 160064) | Root nodule microbial communities from cowpea collected in UCLA plant growth center, Los Angeles, California, USA - CNSS4 | ecosystem: Host-associated > Plants > Roots > Nodule | place: USA... | reverse complement strand
TATTATTTTTTTTTTAATTAAAAAAATAATTTTAATATTATATATATATATATATATATATATATATATATATATATATATAAATATAATGTGAAAGCGTAACATAAATTTTATCATCAATAATAATATATTAAAAAAAAAACAAAAGGTGCCTCTGATGAGAGTGTTCCTCTACGTTTTTCAATAACTTAAAATCTTCAATAATTTAATCAGAACTAAAACTTGTTGCAATATTTATATAGATTATCATAGTGTTTGCTAAAAATTCAACCTCCGTCTTATGTAGGAAAAGATAAAATTATGAATATTTCAAATTAAATATCAAAATCAAGAATCAATATTTTAAGAAAATTAACAACTTCTAAATGATTAGCTTTCTTTACTTTAAAATATATATTCTTAATATTGTTCTTCCTTTACTCAACTTCAAAATCTAAAATAGCTCTATTTATACAATAAAGAGTTTGATAAATAACTAGAGCATGATTTTATAATCTCTAACAAATAGAGATATGCCTAGAGAATAGAAAAACTACATACAAAAAATAAAACATATAGCTTCGAAAGAAAAAAAATAAAAAATGAACTTAATCAAAAGAAAAAATGATTTAGTTCAAAATATTGTTTAACTCCTTAATCTCGTCATAGTGCAATTTGCTTTTAAAAATAATAAAAAGTTAATGATGAAAATTAAGATAAAAAAAGAAAGAAAATAGGAGATGGAAATACAAAAGAAAAAAATCAAATAAAAAAGTAAAAAAAAAATTACAAACAAAAGTCAAAACTTCATTTTTAAATTTTAAAAAAGTTTTTTAAACTAAATTTATATAAATATAAAAATATTTTCTTAAAATATATATATAAAAAAAAGGAAAAAATATTGGGAGAGCCCCTATCATAACAGAGGTCCGTCTTTACGCTAATATATATACAAAATATATGTTTTTATTGTGTACATAATTTATTTCCATTTTACCTTTTATAACATAATTATTAACTGTTTTTAAAAAAAAAAATATTTGTTAACTGATTTTGTTGTAAATAACTGTATTTATCAAAGAAAAATAAGATGATAGATTTTAACCTTCTATAAATTTAAAATTAAAGGATAATATCAGATTATGTGTTTCTATATTTTATAAGTTAAGGAAAAAATATATAATAAATAATAAACATTTTATCATGAAGTTGAGAAGCTCTATTCAATTTGTCGTATGAAAAAACCTTATGGATTAAGGACAAAAGCATCATTATCATGCAATTTTTAAAAAAATTATTGAAATAGGGATTTGAAAATAAATTACAAAAGTAAATAAATTGAATCGTGTTACCCTAACACGCTTTCTCAATAAAATCGATGAAGATGACACAACTTATCCAGTCATAATTTGTTTTCAAATCTATCGATTTCCTAATCTAAAAAAAAAAAAAATTGCATGCACGGGGAGCTTTTGCCTTGGATCAAGTACAATCATATCTATATAGGAAACGGATACAATTTATATTATGATATTTCATCATCCTTATTTTTTTCGTAACAAATTACATTCCTTGCTTAAGGAAATCACGATTTCAGGAAAAAGGAAAAAAGAAAGAGACTTTTATACCTTCATGAACCAGTTCCTATTTCTATTTGTTTTTTTTTTTCGGAAGAAAAATCTTACTTCCGTTTACTTATAGTTGAGCGTTTTCATTAATTAAAATCAATTACAAACTCAATGAAATTGAATTAATTTTTTTTATTATAAAAATTAAGTATTCAAATTGATTTTAAATTTGACATAAACATAATTCATTTTATTTTTATTCTATTCTTAGAAGAAATCGTCATATACTTACTTCCAAAGGAGTATTATTGCGAGTAAATGCACAAGCAGTGTGAAAATAACTCCCTCGAAAATAACCAAGCATATACTACTATAACGGTGATTTATTATTTATTGACACATTATTTCAACTCTTATGATTGTATTGGGTAATAATCTCATACCATTTATCATAAACAGTGTATTTATACCATTTCTCTCTTTCTCTCGTAAACATTCAAATGAATCTTTTCAATGGACAGAAGAATCAAGAATATCCACACATGCATTCATACACTGTAGGTACTGGTGGACATAGAAAACAACATCTATATATGTTGCTCTCTGTGCCCTTCTTAATTCTATCAGAGCAACGTCATACTCCAAATTAAGACCACACAAAATAACTCACTACTTTCGACAATGCCATTACTAAACATTATCCAAACACATTACCCACAGAAAGATCTAAATATTCTCATCACAGTTTTAAATATACGTTTGCAATGAGTTGTATGAAGCGCAATACTCACATCTGCATGCCACTCCACAAACAAAAAAAACGAAACCAACCACACTCCATTCATAACATTGTTGAAACTTACACATACTTAAGCTAACTGAGAAATGAGATACTTTATATCCAGTTCTTCTTCACTTTCGTTATTATATTCTGACATGGCGCCACTCCAAGAAGAACACTGTGGTTCCCTCTGCCCTAGCTTCCTTTTCTTGTAGTTGGCCTTGAAACATGCCTGTCTAAGTCTTTTTGTATTATCTTCCAGTTCAATATCTGGCATTTCCTCCAAAAGTTTCTTCTCATTTTCCAATGTCTCAATGGCAAATCTTAACTTCTCTTCACTCTCCGGCCCCTCCTCTTTCAGTAGCTCCTGCACCTCACACCCCATTCCCCAAAATTAGGAAATAGCTATACCCTCTTTTTATCACCATAAAGTGTAGTAAATAATCAAACACAACGTACACATCACAAACACAACGTACGTACCTGTACATTATTTATCAGAGTTTGCAAGCTCATCAGCTTTCTGTGGGGCCATCTTCTGATACCCAACTCTCTGCACCTTTTCTTCAAAAGTGTCAGCCCGACATTAAGTTCTCTGGCCGCTTGTGTTATTGGCATGTAAAAGTACTCAGATATGGTCTTCCGAGATAACTTTCTGCCATTGCTAGGGTTCCTTCTCTCTTCTCTCTCTTCGTTAACATTCCCACCATCCACCATCATCTCCTTCAAACTTCCTCCACTTTCATCCTTCTTACGAAATAAAATATCGACTTCCGAATCAAACACAGCGTTCACTTCTTTCCAAACCGAAAGCCCCTTATCGATATCATAAAAATCACAGTCTGCTGTAACAACACAACCAACATCTAAATAAGGACAAGTAATATAGTAGTAGTAGCATCATCGTAAAATATAAAAACTATGATGTTGATGTCGACGTGTATATAATAACCTCGCAGGGTTGGTGTGGGTTCGATGGCGAGTGTTTCGTATAAAGGATCCGAAGGGTAGAACTCCATAAGAGGAACGGCATCAACGGGGTAGTCTTGTATGGGTAAATCGTGTAGTGGAGGAGGAGGATACACTTCGCTGTTTTCGCTGAGAAAAAGGTATTCCAATAAGTACAATTGAAAAGGTGAACGAACATGCTAACATTTCGTCATGGGAAGGTGTATAGAAGAGAATGGTTTACCTGTAAGAAAACTGACACGTAAATGGAAGTGGATTTTCTTCTATCTGATAATAAGAGCTCCAACTCATAAGAGGCTGAGAATCCATGATCATGGTGAAGTAACAAAGGGATGTAATGTAACAGTGTGGGAATATGAAAGGAAGTTAGCAATATATATAAGAAATATGGATATGAATTTACGACGTCGTTGATGACGATGATAATGATGATGATAGTGTATCATTTGTAACAAATGGAAGCAATTAAGTGCTTGGAGAATGTGCGCCGTCTTGTGTGCATGAATGCATTTTAATGGTAAAGAGTGTGCCTGTGAGAGTTACAAGATCAATTTAATTATCAGCATAAATATCCAAGGGTTCTAAATGCTCAATATCTCAACCTTTGGATCAGATGAAAAATTAAATTTTGTTGCCTTCTTTTTTCTTTTTTTAGCAGCATTATATGAATATTGTTTGTTCTCTATGCACAAATCGAAAAGATATTATAGCTATATAGTAGATAGTGGCTGCATGAAGGGTTTCTTAACATAGACTCTCATAATTAATCAAGTTCTGGAAATGTTTGTATCAATTATCAATTCGCAGTCAGTTTCAACAAAATTTGGTTGGGAATGAGCGATTAGGCATGCTGAGTTTGCAGTAATTGATATGATGTTGAATTAAATCATGAGTATGATGGTGATTGGGCCATATTCATGGTTGCATGCTGCACGTTTTCCCGTTTTCTTCCAAGCAATAGAAGGACCTGAAAGTTTAACAAATTACTATGAAGCAATAATCATAATCATTTGCCTCTCTGCAACTCCATCTACCAATAATCATTACTAATAATATTTGATTTGAGGCCATAATTAATGATACAAAGCTGCTTATATATTTTTACCTTTTGAATGCCCTAATTCATTTATTCATTGATTTATTCTACAGTTTTAATTAATTTCTAACTGAAGGCTAACGAATTTAACTCACCAGTTATATCATATTCATTGAGCTGTAACGGACAGAAGAAAAACACTAATTATTTTCCCCCAACTGTTACGAAGTAGACAACTACTTAATATAGCTGCTTTCATATAATTCTTTTTTCTTTTTTATATTTGTAGTTAATTATATATGATAGCCAATAATTTTATAACATTATGAACCATTTGTCTGCGTAACATGTTTATTTATTTTTAATCATTTTTGTAAATAAAATTAATCATATTTATATACACGGTTAATCACGTAAATGAAAGAAATTTAGGTGTAAAAACTTCGAATTTACGATACCTTTTTTTCGTTATGATTCAATAACAATTTATCACATTTATCATATACAGTAAATACAATTATTTTTATATTAATTATCTTGAAAATGGTGTTGAACACAACTTTTGTTTGATTGGCATGTAAAAATATTTCACTATGCTTTCTTCAATTCTAACTTAAATATAGAAGCTTGAATTTTATTACCTCAAATTTATTATATAGTTAATTAATTAAACTAATTTATTACCAAAGTATTATAATATTTTTCACGAAAAAGTGGATAGAAAGTTCCTCAAATGAAAATTATATTTCAATCTCAAATTATCGTCAAATTAAATGCGGAATTCAAGTTAGTATTTAGCTTTCTTTAAATATTAACACGTTACATATTAATTTCATCAACAATTAGATCAATTTATTAGAAATGATTACATTATCAAATAAATTTCAATTAATTCTTAAAATATTCATTCTGTATTATTTTATTTTTTTTATAAATGAAAAATGTTTATGGTTAGCATAAGAAAAAAACTGGCATAATTAACTGGTGATAAAAATATTAAGAAAGTATAATTTGAGAGAGAGGGGTTCAACTTTACAGGGTCGAACAAATAAATTTATTACTGTTATTTTATTCACTCGTATCAATCTTATAAATTCTATTATAAGATATTTTTCTTCTTTTTTTTTAGGTGCTTATTTGATGAAAAATATTAAATATTTTTTATATGTTTAAGACATACATCTATTATTATTTTTTTCATTTGTTCCTTTACGAAATATTACGATAGTGCATACTAGTCAAATCCTATATATCTCTTTTATGTTTTACATTTAAAATGATAAATATTGTAGTTGGTGAAGGAGAAAAAAGGATAAAACCAATAGAATATGAAACTTTTCATAGTATCGTATTGTAAAAAAGAAATAATAATAAAAAACTTGATTAAATGGTGTACTTTATGTAAAATCATTATTTTTTTTTTATAAAAGATATATATGGTGTTACACATGGACTTTGAAAAAAAAAGTAATCAAATGTGTAAACCATACATGTAAAGATCGAGATACATTTTGTATTTAATAAATATGTATAATATGTAATCAAGTGAAATAGGCTCATCAAATATATAGAAACCATTTTAGAATATCAAGGGACAAATATCTTTAGTCCCCAATGAACAAAGATTTTCCTTTTATTTCCTTCTTTCCTTGCCTTTTCCAATTTCCCTTTTACTGCAAATATAAATGACCTAAGAATACAACTAGGACTTGCATTGTTGGCTTAATTATGCAAAATATAACTAGGAATCATTAAATAAGCTGGTAATTTATATGAATTCTGAAGTATACAGTTAATGTAGGAATCATGAAATAAGGTGGTAAAGGATACAAAGAACATTTAGATCCTAAAATACAACAAAGACCAACATTCACATTGCACTCAATGTCTAGATCCTCCTTTTTTCCCATGGCCATGCCCACCTTTCCCACCACCACTCTTTCCTCTGTGATTTTTTGCTCCTCCTCCTAATGCCCTGTTTGCATCAGCTTTCACTTGCATCTCTTCTGGCAAGGGAAGAATATGATCTACACACTTGCGGAAGCTAAAATCATCAACAGATTCATCATCCCTTATGAGGAAGAAGCACCTACTTTTCCACCTAGGATGGTTGCGGACTTGGAAAACTCGGATTCCCCCACCAATCTTTTCATCGGGCTCTGTATGGCCCTTCTTCAGCAATTCCAGTAACATTGCATGTTCATACTGCCACCAAAAACAACCATAGTTTATTCAAGGTTGTTTCCACTGCTTATCAACAAACATAGCTGAGGCAACATTCTATTTTAAGATTGACAATGCATTTGCATGCAGTTCTATCTTGAAATGGCCATGCATTATTTAAAATAACTGTTTTCAGTGCATTGCTGAAACTATTTGACTTCGATCAGCCAAACATGATAAATAAACAGAACAAAGGCCTTAACCAAATCTGAAGAAACAATGTCTTGCGTAATCTCTTTCTCCCTTGGCACTCAGCTAAAAATCATCCAATATAGTAACTTTTTGTGTAGCCACACCACCTTCTTAGCATAAAGATGTTTCATATATAAACACTCATCTATTCATTAAAACTTGTTAGGATAAATCTGATGGATTGGACAACTTCAATAGGTTTTAAATGGATTACTTGTTTGTATTTAACAATGCACCACAATCTAATTCAATTCAAATATATTTGCCATTTGATGTGCTAGAGACTAAAATGTATGAAGCCACATCTTTCGAGGAAAGCAAGGAACAGAGTGCTCACTCATATTATATTGAGTCATATGAATCAAAACCCATATAAGACAAAGTAAGAGCACAGTATGTTTGAAATGCAGTAGTCACTGAAAAATTAAAAATTCGATTTTTTTTATCCAAGAAAAATAGGAAACATAAAAAAGCGAATTCTGTCACGAGTGTTGGATTACCTGGTTAAGATTGAGATAAGAGGGCCAAGTATGAAGGAGATTGTTGAAGTAATCGAACATTTCAACGGAAGAGGCGAAATTTATGAAACCCAGTTTCACGGGACCCGAGGGTTTCTTCTCTTCTTCATCCTCTCCGTTCAAATGTTCCCTTTCCTCTTCTGCCTCCACCTTCTGCTTCTTCGAAATACCGTCTACTTCGTCATCGTGGTTCTCCCTACTCCGCTTCTGGTTGGGCTCACCGTTCGATGCTGAGTCAACGGCGGCGGGTTCAGAACTATCGACAGCCATATCTACGGCGGCGTCAGTGGCTATGGGGTCGACAACTTCCGGTTCCGCCATGGTGTGCGAACGTGGCTGTTGGTCTTGTTAGTTTGAAAACTTCATAAAAGCAAAATTGGGAGCGGGAGGAATGACCTAATTTTTCTTTGTTCACAGGCCAACCAATTGGGCCTCACTGTTGTTTTCTGGGCCTAAGTTTGTTTAAATTCGGTCCTCTGGCCATTCCACAAAATTAAATGGTTATATTCACCCTCTTTTTTTTTTTTTTTTTTTTTTTTTTTTTCCTAAATTTTTTTTTTTTTATTTTTTTTTTTTTTTTTTCTTTTTTTCCACTTTTTAATTTTTTTTTTTTTTTTTTTTTTTCATTTTTCTACCCAAAATTTATTCCTCTAAAATTCTATCTCTGTGCTGCTTTAATCCACAACTTAAGACTAATACCTCTTTATACTCATAAAATATGATTCACTGTAGTGAATTGGCCTCCTTGAACATTTTTTTTTTTGCATTACTAAAAATCTGGTTTCCATTACGTTAAACTTCATTCTTTTACTGGTTTCACCCAAATTTAGTTCGAATAATAAATAACCAATGTTTCTCGTCAAAATATTTAATCAACAACATAAATAAAAAATATTTGTCTCGTATTATCTGAATAAATTTCATTTTAATAACATATTTTTTAATATATTCAAACATCAATCGTATTATTTTAAACATTTTTTCTATCAAACTTAAGGTTATGAGATAGTTTTAATTCATGTTATGTTTGAAAAACGTGCAATTAGTATTTTGTAATTATTGATGGATTTTTGTGGGTGAAAACGTTGGGAAATCAAGGTGATGAATATTGCTAAAGTTAGAATGAGGAGAACAATTAGAGTCCTAAAAGGTATGGATGTATCAAGTTTATTTCATATACTTAGTAATTGTCGGTGATGAATTAGAGTATGTATCTTCTAATATATTCTCTACACTTACAATTAAGGAGAAAATTGGATTCGAATATGGAGAAGAAGTCAATTTATCTTTATTTTATCTTAACAATATAAAATCTAGTTTGTAGACACGTGGATTCTAAGTTGATATGTTGCAATAGGATTTTTAAACGTAAAGATAGTATTTCAAATACTTGTCAATCAAAATTCAAGGTGAGATTGTTGACTAAGGGTGTATTTATTTATGAAGATTAATTTGAGAGAGAAAGATAATGAATTTGAGTAAATTTGAGGGTGAAGTTTGTGTTGTTCACTTAAAGGATCCGAGATGGAAGTGAGTAATTTTAAGGTGAAAGTTACTCAAGTTACAAGCAAAAGTTGGTGAGTGATTTAATTAATGTGATAGATTAAAAAATTAAGTTTAATTGAAAGAAAAACAAGATTATCAAATTGTCCGTGATATTAGAAGTAATCTAAAATTATATTTATATGAGTTAGATTTATTTTATAAAAATATTTAATAAATAAATTGGAAAAAAAATTATTTTAATAAAAATATAATAAAATACAACATATTAACATGTTGAGATTTTTTTTATAAATAGTGTAGAATTTTGGGTATTAATTATTGTTATAAGCCTAATTTTAAAAGTCATATTTTTACATTATTATTATCATAATTATGTAACATTATTAGTGATGATTTGTGTCATTAATTTATATAAATTAAGAAAACATGTGTGTGAATTAATTTGAATTAAGAAAATGAAATAAATAAATAATGGAGGACATTAGAGTTATCTTATACAAATCATCTCCAAATCTTTGCATATGAGAGATGATGGGAAAATAATGGAATCCTTCAATTCCTTCTTTTCCCTCTCCCTTAAATCCCTACAAATGAACACTTCAATTACCAAATCATTTATCCTCACCCCTCTAAAAAGTAGATACCCTCAAGTGAACATAGTGTAAATAATTAATTAGAGAGAAGGAATTGATTATAATGACTTTCCTCGCTTGTATTAAAATACATATCTATACATATATTGCTAGTCATACTATATATATATATATATATATATATATATATATATATATATATATATATATATGAGACAAGAAGGCAATGAAATAAGAGAGGATTAAGTTTTTAAAAAAATATCATTTTACTACTATCAAATTCACAAGTGTTTAATGGAAGTTAGTTACAATAGTTACATGATGAGTCTTTTTGAGGGAATTCACCTAAGAGATACAAGAAGGAGACATGGATCCAACACACATAAGTGATTAACACCATCTCTAACCCAAAACCTTAACAAAACATAGGAGATATCATAACAATAAGACAAGAGAGAATTCAAGTTTCCAACGAAATATCATTTTATTAGTACCAAATTCATAAGTGTTTCATGGAAGTTAGTTAAAATAGTCATGTGATGGATCCTTTCGAGGGAATTCACCTAGGAGATAAGTTAAAGAGACATAAATCTAACACACATAAAAGATCATCATCACTTTTAACCCAAAACCTTAACAGAACATAAGAGATACAACAATAATGAGACAAATAACAAAAGATTCAAGTTTTTAGCAAAATATCATTTTATTGTTATCAAGTTCACAGGTGTTTAATGGAAATTAGTTACGTGCTAAGTCTTTTTAAGAGAATTTACCTAAGGATACATGAATTTAACACATATAAACATCATCTCTAACTTAAATCTTAACAAAAGATAGAAGGTACAACAAACACACCCGAAAAATCTTTAAATAATGAATTTATAAAACTTTTTTATTTATATGATATTCAATGTGAAACTTAGAATAATTGGATTGTCAACGTTATGTCGAATAAAAATAAACATGTAAAATGAATTATTTTTAACTGAGAATTGTAATTCAATTATAATAATAACAATACTAAAAATCCGAAGAGTTGAGCAAGAGTTGCCTGAAATGAAAAATTTGAGTTGTAATTTCTATTCACTTTGTATTGGAGACAGATTGAAGTTTATTATCACTTTCATGTTATTTCTTTGTGTAATTCTTTCTTCCGTTATCTTTCATCTGTTTTGTTTGTGAAGTCTTTCATGTAATTTGAGTTTAAGTGTTGTTTGCGCATTCTCCATTGTTGTTTACAGTTCGTGGTAGAAGCTTCTATACTAAGTTTGTTTATAGCTATTACACAACAATCATGTCAAACTTGGTTGGAAGTGCGTAATCTACTTCGATATTGCTATGCAAAATGCGAGTATTATTTTACACTCCTCCCGTTACCATTAAGTATCAATGTCTTTTGTCTACTGCGGACATCCTCTGGTCTCAAAGCAGCTAAGGGAAATTAAGTAATACTCTGACACTTTCCATTTTCCATCTTTTAAGAAAATTATTTAAATCTGCCACTATAGCAAAGTTCTCAAGACTTCATAACGAGGAAAACTAGGTAGTCGATGGTGCTTCTAACTTCAAAATATCTTCGTAGCAGTAGCATCTGTCTAATTTTTTTGTTTTCTTCTGCATCACTGTTTCTGTTAGTTTTTCATGTTCTAATGTCTGTTTCCCTAGGTTGCACTTCTACTCTATTCCTCTGTCATACTTTAAGACCATCTGCCCCAGAAGAAGGTCTATCTTCTTTTATGTGTAGCAGTTTAGCTTTCGAGTATTTACCAATTCCTTAACATTTAAGATATATATCTAAGAATTAGTACAAATGGAGCACTGCGAAAGATCTTTATCCTTTTGTTGATCAAGCATTGTAGTCAATGTTGTAGTAATAGGAGACAACCATGGGGACAGGGACCACTATTGACAGATTTATACAACATTAATAAGATGTTTTTCCTTACCAATTTCAGTTTGCTTTTGCCTACTTTGTGCTTTCATTTCTGGTTATTTACTTATTTTGGGTCACTGCATTGAGTCCTTAGGGACCACGTGTCTGTTGCATTGTAGCCAAGACTCGACAGAAGCATTTTTTCATACAAGTTTCAGGCGATATATAGAAGCTCCATGTCTGGTTTTCAAAATGGTTTCTTAAAATAGAAGTGGTGATTACAGTCTATTCTCTTCAGCACAGGGTTAAGATAAACTACAGTATAATGAACCCATGAAAAGATGAAACATAGAGAAGCATATGCATGGTTATAAGGTGTATAGCAATTATATTAGCAGTGATGATGGAACTGAAAAGCTGTTACTGACGACGGTGAAGGATTATTTTGTAAAGCAAAAACTCATTTATTTCTTTTTCTCTTTTCCTTAAACAATGGTCAGTTACTTCTTTTACTTTAATACATTGCTCTAAAGTGGTGGGTCAACAAGAGGATCTAAGTAATTGACCATGTTCTTAGAACAAGATCCTATTCTTCCCTCACTGATTCCTTTTTCCTCTTAGGGTGGTGAAACATGTGAATTATCCTGTTTATTGGAAGCATAAATTTGTAATATATAAAAAGAAAAAACGAGGGTGATGATCGGTGATATTTGGAAGTTAACAAAGGTTTTGTTTAAACTCCCTATGAATGGAGAGTTTTGGTGAGAAAAAAAGCATAAAGGAATATTCCATTGGGCTGCAATATATTTGTGCATGGAGAGAAGAGCTTGGAATTCTAAAGATAGTGGTGGGAACACAAAAAGACAGTTATTGGTTATGTTTATTTGGAATGGTTGGTATTCCTCACCTTCTCCCAAAATGCTCTACTTTTAATGCCTTTCTTGTCTACGTTGCATTACCATTCTAGATCACTCACTCAACTTCTTCTACCTGCTATTTCTAGTGCTCATGTCATCTTCTAATTCGCTTCACCTCTCTTAACATAACAAACAAACCAAATACAAATAATTTCTTCAATTTAGGTGATTCCTAATTTAAGGTCATTTGAATAAATGAAAAAAAAAATCATTAAGTGTCTTTGTTTCTATAAATTTCCTATATAGTATGTGCCTATCGTGTTCGTGGGGGAGAAAGTAATCTTCTTTGCAGTGACGATATTTAAACGAAAAATCAATTCACTCTCCATACAATTATCATTTAGTCTTTTTTTTTTTTTTACTTTTTTACTTTTCACTTTTATAACAAATTTAATTAATTATATTTTAATTTAAAGTATTGAAACTGTAACTTGCTAGTGCTCTACTAATTATAGATTAATAAATTTTTAATTAGTTAAAAGTTACATTTATGTTTAGGTTAAATTTGTTAATACAATTTTTGTTAAAATATTATAAATTTGTAAATCTAGTATGTGCTTGGAGTGTTATTTGAACATCACACAAAAGATGTTGTTATCAATTCTCAATGTGGACAGTTTTATTTAAACTATTCTCATCTAAATAAAAATGTTTATAACAAAACTACCCGGTTGAATTTATATTAATTTTAAACAACCACCTCCCAATTTAAAATAATTTTATAATGTGAAATTATTACTTAATTTTATTTAAACTAATCCCCAAATTTTATTTCATCTTAAATTCTAAAAATTATATTATATTTTAATTTAATGTATTTTTATCATTATTGATTTCTTTCAGTTTAAATAATCACTCATATTTCATTATAGTATAATTTACATTATTTATAATTTAACTGAAATTACTTTTATATGTAAAGGTAAACTGATAATATTATATTTTTATCAATTAAATTGTTATTTTTAATCTATTATATCTATCACATTACCCATTGATTTTCATAAACTTTTAAATTGACAACAGGTCGGGTCGAGTACAGATAGTGGCTATCCACATCAAAAAAATTCACATGCAACCTGTCCTGCTACCTATGGGGGTATCCGTTTAAGAAATACCCATGAATTTTGTAAAACTCGCGGGTACATGTGGATACCCGCGAATATTTAAAAAAAAAAATTAAAATTTTTAAAATAAAATTTTTAAGAAATTACCAAAAACATATGAAATAAAATATAAATTAAATTTTAATTTTAGTTAAATTTAACTTAATAAAATAAAAATTAATGTTAATTTTAATTTTTTGCGAGTAACGAATATTCGCAGGTACGGATAGTGTGATACTTGCACTCGACCCGTTTATAACGAGTATTAGAATACCCACTATCCACCACCCATGGATAATAAATACCCGCGGATACCATCTATTCGTTGCAGATACCCATGAATACGAGTATTTTTGTCATTCATGGTCTCATTTTTTTTTTCAAATCTCACAATCTTTCCCTTAATCCAAACAATCAAACTTTCACCTCTTTTTCTTTTCAAATTTACTTAAATCCACTCCTAGAAACAAACACAAGCTAAGCTAAAGTAGTTTAAATATACTTTTAGTCCTATAAGTATTACTCAGTATCATTTTTCTCCACCTACAAATAATTATCTTTTTTTAATGACCACGTTAACTTTAAAAACATGTTATCAAATGGTTGTATATAACATTGAGAATGTGATGTCGTAGAGATGAAATCATGTGTCAGTGTATTATAAATTCAAATAAAAAACTATATTAAAGTATAATGTAATTAAACATCAATACAAATAAATGTAAAATTTTAAAACAAAATTTAAATAAAGTTCAATATAAAATATAAATTTAAATAAATTTAATTTTGTTAAAAATACTTTTAAATAGAGCTAGTTTAAAAGTAATTCTAGAAATATTTAACAAAAAAATCAATTTTAATAAAAATATCAATATAGACCTGTTGGGAATTCATGTGAGTCTAAGTTCCACATTAAGTAAAAAATAATAAAGTTGAGCATGATGAAGACCCATAAGCCCTTTGTCTTAAGGTTTTGGGTTGAAGGTGGTATCAATCCCTTGTGTGTGGGTTAACCTCATGTCTATTGATGTTATATGTCTCAGGTGATCTTTTCACGGAATACCTATCAAAACCTAATTTAGATAACTAAAAATTGGGGAACCAATTTGAGATTTTCATACAAAAATGAGGATCAAAGGAATAATTAAATCTTTTTATTAATAGCTATTATTACAAAATAAATTTTTTATTTTATAATTATATAGTTATTATTTTGTACGGGGTTAAATATGTTTTTAACCGTGAACTTTGACGTTAAATTATAATTTGTCAATGTATAAAACTTTGATACATTTTGATTCTCAAATTTTAAAAATGAATGAACATAGTGAGATTAAAATTTGTCAATATATGAAACGTGAATATATTTTGATCCTTAAACTTTAAAAATGAATAGACATAATTCTTTTAACCTAATTATGTTAATTTTTTTGTTTACATGTCAAAATTTAGAAAATAAAACATATAAAATTTTTTGGTTTGTGACAAGGCCGAACACTTAATATAATCTTAAATTATAAAAAGAATCTTGTTTAACTTTCAATGACATCTTTATTGCAAAGCTAATCATACAAAGGATATCTTAAGTAAAAATTTGATAAAAGTCAGACTCTAATTAATATTCTACTACATATTTTCAAATATATTTTTTTTTATTTTTAGAATTTAAGGTTCTGTATTTTAAATTTTATAATAAAAAATTATATAACCAGAATGTTAAACTTATGATTGGACAAGAAATGTTTTCATGGACACATCAGCAGGTGGAGGTGATGTGGCCGATTAGTAAAGTAGAGTGTTGAAGAGACTTAGTTGGTAAAAAAGAGAATGGCAAATGATAGGAATGCTGGGAAACTGAAGGAAAAGATTCTTGGCTTCCCAAGGCTATTGTCCGTTTAACTTTCATTCAAAACCTGTCAGTGTCTTCTTAAACACCCTTATATATTACCTTCTATTGCCATGCTTATCATTGGGCTCAATCTAAAACTTCCTTCAACCCTTCTCATGCTTTATGCTTTTACTCTCCCAACTCTCATACAACATTACTTCCTTCAATCACTAACATCAAATAGAGGACTTCCTGTGCCAAAACATTACCTAGCTATCTCCTCTTTGCTTCTAATACAAGTTTCTTCTATCCCACATTCCCATACCACACTACCTAGACTCGAACAAACATGAGCCTTTTGAGTTTCAGAGGCTTCTTTGTTTTGCTTTGTGTTTGGATTTTAGCTTCTCAGCCATTTAAGGTTTCTGGCTTGAGAAGCAAAGATCTTGCTCTCAGATGGGACCAGGGACTTTTGCCATTTGTTAGAAGTTTTCGTGTCTTGAAGGGTGTTTATGCTGTGGAGGATTTGCAATCAAAGGTGGAGTTGGCACCTGCTCCTTCCATCACCTTTGATCCTTATCACTCCAACAAAAGGACAGTTAGAAAAGGACCAGACCCAATTCACAACAGAAGTTGACCTGCTTCAGCTCTGTCCTTTGCTATGTTGAGAAATGACAAGAGAATTCCCAATGCAAAGACAAAACAATCTTCTTTGCGTTCTTAACCGTTTCTACAAAGGTTGGTTGGTTTACTACGTTTTCTTTTTGTATTTGTTCTCAGTTCTACCTTGTGTCTGTCTACATGACAGCTGAAAAGTCGCAGCTGAAATGCTGAACAAATCTCTGAGCCAGCTTTGTTTCTGATAGAGTAGAGCAATCGTAGGAATTGACCAATAGCTGGATAGCTAATGATCTTGTTAGTCCTCAAATACTGAATATAGTGCATCTTTATCTTGCCCCCTTGGGAAGAAGAATATATATATGCTTTCTTACATTCTACTGATGTTTATCCTTTTTTTCTTCCACTTATTTAGGAGACATCATTATATGCACAATCAATCAAAACACGAGCACGTGGCACACAGATTAAATAAGTAACATCGGATATGTACATAAAAACATTTATTTGTTATGTTGATTGTTTGCAATGTACATGAGAATTTATCTTAATTTGGAGACTTTCTTTCCTGCATAATCAGGTGCTACTGCATATGACCTATGCATATTCCATACTTGCATCAAATAAATAAAATTAAGATGAAGTTCCAATTGAAAATTATATTGTACCCTTTAACTTTTTTGCACATCAGGAAAAAAAGTACGTGGTAAGTGAATGAAATTAAGACTTACCTCTTTGCTGTGATACTTGACAGTTAGATCATTGTTTCTGAGTCTTTTTACAAAATCTGAAGGAAGAAAGAGCTTGGTACCTTATCTCGTTTCAGTTATCCCATAAAATTTAAAAGAAAAACAACAATCATGAAGAAGATAAAAAATGATTCCGTGAAAATTTGTGACAAGGGAAGGAGGGAGCTAAGCATGTTAGTTGCAAATAAGTAAAACTAAGTGCTTGAGTCTCCTATTCATAGGTTCTTGATTGGCATTCAGAGGTCATGACAGGAAGCTAAGATCTTTGGTATCTATTTTTCCTATGCAAATTCAACTGTAGGGAAGGTATCTTATGTGCAACTTCCTCCCAAATCATATTCACTGCATCTCTAGGCTGGCTTGGATATTGATATTCGAAGTGTTGTGTGATATTCTTTAACCGTTCCCACATCTTGGTCCATTTCTCCTGCTTGATTGAACGAAGAAGATTCAGCAGGTAGCCTTTCCTCACAGCATCTGAGGCACGGATAAATAAGCTAAATTCTGAGTAATCCAAAACATCTTCAAATGGTAGCTCAATTTTGTCACTAATGATCACAGGTACACAGTGGCTCACAATGGCGTCAAAGAGGCGATTAGAGGAGGGGGTATCTCCAGCAATGTTTAGGCAAAATTTGGATAAGGCCATGCCCTGGCTTGCTTGCTGAATCCCATTTCTTCTTGTGCTTCCAAACGTAAAATGCACATCTTTCTCATCTTTGAGGAGGTAATATAGTTCATGACGAACAGCTCCTCCCTAAAGAGTTTCACCATGATAATCAAATGCATTACAATGAATAAACACTCATCTGGTAGATTTATATCAGTTACAAGAATATTTATAATACGATGAAAGGTAGTATAAATCACATCATTACTCGCTGCTACGATTCTAAGAAAAAGCTTAACGTAGCAGATGAGTTTTAACACAAGCAGCCTCTTGATCCTACCTGTGCCTGGAATTTCTATTTGAATGCGACTGATTAACTAATTCACATTAGTATCACTGGATTTTATTCAACTCAGTAGTATCAGTTAATGTGAATGTGAATGTTTCTATGCATTTTAATGAAAAAACAATAAACTAATGGACCAAAGTGCATAGCCATTTTCAAATCAGCTTATAAGCTGTCCTTTGCATCACACAATGGATCAATTACCAAATTAAGCATAAACTGCCATCCAACAAAAATCTATACAACTCAATACTAAAACTTTTTTTTTTTACATTAAAGCATTAATCATGCATTAAATAGATAATATTAGAGTAAGAGAAACTCACAGCTTTCCTATATATTGTTCCCTGGAAATATAGAAGTGTAGAACGTTCCTCATATGAAGCTGACTCAGCTCTCGGTGTAGTGTTTACTAGATGCCTGTATGGAGCTATTATATCCTTCTGAATATTTGCTATTTTAGAAGGGTATCTACCAAAATCTGCAAGCACGAGTATGGAAGAACCCAACTTTCTTCTTGCATGAACCATACTGTTAGGATGGTGGGCCACAATCACGTGATCCCTCCCTCCAGAACGTTTCCATTCTTCCCTCCCCATTAGAAACTGTACCAATCTCTCTTGCAGCATTTTGTTGATACTAACTTTTTCCTTTCCATGGATTTTGGAATGTTGATTGTAACTCAAAGATGAGAAAAAGGGCACAAAAACCACATTGGCTTGACTTGCATTCTGCACTCTAATAGCACTACAAGGCCTAAAAACTTTCGCAATGTTTGATGACAAAAGATCAAGAGTGAGCCAGTACTCCACACTATGCTGTAAATTAAGCCCACCTGGATATGGAGGGACAAGTTTTGGATTATTCACATCAGGCCATGTTTGGTTCGCGGTTTCCTTCCAATTCAATAACCCAAAGTGAAACTCTGGAGGTAAGTCATACATAAACACCCTTAAGAGAGCAAGGGTTGTGTCACACGCCATCTTCCCCATCTGTGTTGGAGAATTTGATTTCTGGCTTGAATTAGAAAGTTGACACCTTTGTGGCTGAACTTTTGAACCTTGAGAATTTAAGGGAGGGGGTGTAATTTGTTCCCTCTTGAAACTGGGTTTGAAATCATGTGATGTGTTGTTGACAAAAACAAGCTCCAAGACTGATCTGGGAATGAATGAATGGTCGCTGAGGTGGAGGAGGAAAGAGGAATATAGAACCAAAAGTAACGTAGCAATAACCACGACACAAAACATAAAGAATCTTGGGGGAACAATGTTCCTGTCTGACATTGTTGAAGAACAGGGTCAGAGGAACGGAAAGTCTTAGGAAAATCAGCAAATAAAACAAGATGGCAACAGAGTAATGTGGTAGCAGATTTTCCTCACTAAAGACTAAAGCATACTAATCAGTGTGTTATAACTATCATTTGCAATTTTGCATGCACTGATGAAGTCTCACAGAATTAGGAAAGGGCATAAGAAGATTATGGTAAAAATGGAAAGAGAATTGGAATTGTAATGTGTGCAAGGGTTCAGTTGGGCAACAAAGAGTACCTGATCACCTTCACAGGTTTGGACAAGAGAAACCTCAAGGTTTTTGGTTGAAGCAAGTTTGTTGTGATGAAAATTCACCAATCACATTCATGGTTACCTTTCATTCAAATTCTGAAGCATCAATCCAAACACTGCTCTAACATTTATTTATATATTACACCTATATTCAATAAATATACCTCCCTAATTTAGAAATAATTTTCTTAAATAACCTTCTAATTATCCTTAATTTTGTATTACTTTTATTGCTTTCTAAACTTAATTTTTTTCTTTCTTATTATTATCTTTTCTAGATCGTTCACTTCCTCTCTCTGACTTCCCTTTTGAGATTGATAAATATATGAACACAATTTTATATTATTATTATTATTTAATGGTATATTATTATATATTAAAATAGTCTTCATAAGAGCAACATATATGATGAAACAAGAGTTTCGACATGTATTGTAAAGTCCTAGGGAAAAGTTTTAGGTTAGAATATCAGTGTGCACAAATTTTAGCTTTCCTTGAATTGAAATGTTCTCAGGTGCCGAATTATAGAATTTGAAATAAGGCAATGAAAAAGAATCACATATATCTCTGTCATTTTCTACTATGTAAATTATATTTCAAATTAACATTATTAATTAAACTATAACTATTATTGTTCGAAAAAAAAAGACTAAAAATAAATGAGTAACAAAAGTAAAGACAACAGAGATTATAAGATATAGACATTTAAGATGGTAAACAATAACTCAGCGGGAACCGAGAATATCTTGGCTCAACCAAGACAAAAACACATTGGCGGGTAAGTGTGTATGGACTCAGGTATAGATGCATACATCTCGACCTTAGTCATGGGTAAGTACATATGGGTCCAGGTATATAAATGTACATCCATTAAGCATATAAATATACATCTCTCATACATATAGACTTACATCCCAGCCTAAGTTATGAGAAAGTATCAGGCATTCAAATGTACATCCCTCAAGCATACATACCTACATCCCATACGGGATAAGAGTGTAAGAGTGCATTTAAGAATATTGGCAAATGAGGGGCCAAAGTAAGTGTAGTGGCAGTTACGATAGGTACTCATGAGGTTTATTCGTATTTATGAAAGAATAAAAACAATTATAAAGGTAATAAAGTCAAAGTTAGAATTAGGTAATATAATAGGAGGTTCAGTGACCAAAGAAGGTAATGAGGGGTTATCTTTGTATTCATTCTTTACACAAACCTTAACTTAAAGTATTATTAACTTGAGCGACAAAGTATCTGCAGGTAATGAGGGGTTATCTTTGTATTCATTCTTTACACAAACCTTAACTTAAAGTATTATTAACTTGAGCGACAAAGTATCTGCAGGTACCCACCCTCCAGAAGCATGGCTAAGTAGCAGTTTAAGCAGAGCTATGCGAAGAAAAGACGCAAAGGATTAAAGACTCTTGTGGCAATTCGGTTCCATACAAGAACAATAACAATAAGGATAAAAGAAAAAAAAACACATTTCACTACAAGAAAATGTTATAAAAATTATTACTCAAATAATAATAATAATAATAAATTAAATAATATAATAATTATTATTACAGCAATAATAGTACTAAGACATATATATAAATTAATAAATATTAATCAGTTCTCTATCAAAAATCATATGCGTTCCTCTTCCAAGATACAACAACCCATCAGATCAATCGAGTGCAGAGAAGGATCTCCGAACCTTATGAACACAATTGTTTTAAAAGATAATATAGAGAAGAAAATAGGAACACTTTTGAAGAAAACTCTAGTGTTTTTTTTGTTATCTCTGTTGTGTCTTTTCCCATGCACATAAGTGGGATTCATACCTAGTAAAGGGAGACACAAGAGTAAATTGTAATAAAAAAAATATAGTATTTAACCATAAATAACATTAACCCTTCAAATTAAAAGTTCATGAAAACTTAAGTAACAATATATTTTTTATTTTAATTATTTATTTTTTAAATTATATTAAAATATTTCTAAACAGAAAACTAACAACCAATTTTAATGACCGAAAGTTGTTAGTCACTGCAATGATCAATTTAAATACTAATTTATAAAATAAAAAATTACTAGTTATTAAAATAGTCACTATTATGAATAAAAAATTATAATTGGTCACTAAAATTGTTACTAATTAATTAGAAATTAAGTTAGAAACAAATTCTCTTGATAGTAAAATATTTTGAGACTAATGTCTAGTGACTAATTTCTTTTGATAGTTAAAATCTTGGTTTCTAAATTTTTTAAAAACCAAAATTTAGAAATCAATTTTAATGTTTTATTCATAATAATGATTATTTTAATAATTAATAATTTTTACAAAATTTATTGTTAATGAGATATTTTTTTCTAGTGTTTTGATATAATTAAAAAGATTTTCTTTATCAATTAAGTGGATAATTTGTGAAAACATAACTGGTGAACGGAATGAGACAAGAAAAGAAAAATTAAAAATGATTACTTGAAAAAGTAATAATATTTTACTATAAAATATGTATTTTAATTTATAATAAAAAGTATACTCAATAATCTTATGTTATCGTAACTCACATTGGAAAAAGAAAAAAAAAAAAAAATTGGGCCTCCAAGAGTTACAATGAGAGATTTTCTTTTTTTTCTGCTCGGTTTCTTTTGGTCTATCTATTCGGAGTTTCTTCCTGTGTCTCCAACTTTTCTTTTGCACCCTCAAATTTTATTGTGATACCAAATATATTCTTGAGTAATTATTATTACCGTTATGTTATATGTATTGATCTTCGTATCTTAAATCATTATTTATTGTATGTATCAAAATTTCAAGTCTGATTAATCAATTTTTCAAATTTTGACATCTGAAACATAAATTACTAAATTTTAAAATTTGAAACATTTTTTTAAATCAATTAAAAATTCCGATTCAAAAATATTTTTAAGAAAATATGTTAACCTGTTTTTAAAATCTAATTATATTAATTAAAATATTTAACAAATTTTGGTTTTTTTTTTTTAAATTTAAATTTTAAAAGATAAAATATATTATACTTTTTCTTATTTAAAATAAATATCTTAAAAATTTAATATAAAATAAATTATTTCTTAATTTTAGTTTAATAGTTTATTTTAAAACAAAATATGTTAACCGGATTTAGAAATTCAATCAACATATATTAAATTATATAAATTAACATATATTAAATCATATGAAAATTTGAAATTATATTAATTAAAATATTGAATAAATTTTATTTAAATTTTAATAGATTTAAAATTAAAAAAAAATAAAATATATTTTATTTAATATTAATTTGAATAAATATTTTAAAGATAATTTTGTTTACTAAAATATCTACTAAATTTTAACTTAAAGAAAATATTTTAAAAAATCATGTTATTCGAATTTCCAAATATAATGAACATATATTAAATTATATTAAAAATTTTAATTACATTATTTAAAATATTTAATTAATTTTATTCAAATTTTTATTAAATTAAAAATTTATATAATAAAATACATTTTAATTTATATTAGTTAAAATAAATTTTTAAAAAATAATTATATATTTTAAAAATTTTCATATATTTAAATTTAAAAGTAAATTTTCCGTATATTTAAGTTTGAAGTATATTTTTAAAAGAATTATATAAGATTTTTAAATTATATTAATTAGAATATTTAATAAATTTTATTTAAGTTTTTATTAAATTAAAATTTAACGTAATAAAGTCTATTTTATTTTATATTAATTTAAGTAAATATTTAAAACATAGTTATGTTAACTAAAATATTTATTAAATTTTAACTTAAAATAAACATTTTAAAAAAATATGTTAACCGGATACATTAAATTATATTATAAATTTTACTTATATTATTTAAAATATTTAATAAATTATTTTTGAGTTTTTATTAAAATAAAATTTAAAAGAATAAAATTTATTTTATTTTATTTTAAATAAATATTTAAAAAGTAATTATATTAATTAAAATAATTCTTAAATTTTATTTAAAATTATATTTTAAAAAACTATGTTAACTGGATTTTGATTTTCAATTAACATATATTAAATTATATTATATATTTAAATTATATTAAATTGAAAACTTAAATCCGAAACAAATACAAAAAATTTTAAAAAATTAAACATACTTAAAAATAATAAATTAAAAACGTAACAAAAATATAATTAAACCATAATAACAAAAAGATAAAAATATAACAAAAATATAATTAAGTAAAACCATAAATAAGTTCAAAATATAATTAAACCAAAAATATTATTAAAAAAATATAATTGGTAAAAGATAATAAATATATAAAAAATGTAAAACAAAATTTTAAAAAAATAAATGTAAACCTGATTGGTAATATGAGAATCATATAAAACGAATTTCAAGATGCGTTGGGTTTTTCGATCGGTTCTCCGAATCCGATTCTTGTGAAATGTGTTTTGAATTGGGTGAGTTTTTGAAATAAGTAAAAGAGACGAGGGTAGAGATTAAATTAAATTTGGAGGTGTGGAGAACCTGTAAATACATTAGAGATGAGAAAAAGTGTTGTAATTAATTTTTACCTAATGGATAGTGTATAAATTTGAAAGATTTCGGAGTGCACAGAAAATCCTTGGAAGCTGAGGGAAAAGCCTCCAAATTATGCTTGCTCTCTTTTGTACATGTTTAAATATTCAATTTTAATATTTATTTATTTTTACTCATTTTAGTTCTTAATATAGTTTTTCTAATTTATTATGTACATCATATCTTGTTTCGATCTATGTAGAATTTCATTTACAAAATTTTTATTTTACTCTTTATTATTAAGAAAAATTATACATATTCTTAAATATTTCTTAATAAAATCTTCATTTAACATAAACATAGACTAAAGTTAAATAAAATTAGCGGCCATTAAATTTCTTAATTTTTCTAAGAGATCGTAATTAAATTTATCTCTTTTCTGTCTAATTTTATATTTTTAATAAAATATTGCTAATCTGTTTTTAGTTTTAATTAAATAAACATTCAAATGTATTATATTTTTAATAAATATATATATATATATATATATATATATATATATATATATATATATATTAAGTAACATCCATTTACTTTATTTGAGAGCGTTGTATTGATTAAAAATTAAATAAAAAAAATTCAAAAATTAGACTTAAAAATTTTAAAATATAAAAATGAATTGTTTAATTATTATAAATTACAAATATAAAAAAACTTTATAAATTTATAAACTTTCTTATAAAAACATTTAAAAAGTATATTTTAAAGAAATTATGATTTTAACATTAAAATAAATAAATTGCACTAAATACATGGTTAATTTATTAACTTATTATTATACTTATGTATGATTTTAATATAATTAAAAATGTAAATAAAATAAAATGTTTTTTTTTATTCTGTTACTAATATAATGAGGTGAATTTCTATTTTAAAATTTGAATATAATGTAATTTTATAAAGGTCTTTTTTTTCGGTCCTAAAGTTACTTTAAAAGTATCAAATATTTACATAAATAATATTTTTTTAAAATCAAAATTTAGTTTTTAGTTGTAATTAAGAAGAAATTGATTGAAAAAAAGTCAAATCAAATTCTAAACTAACTTCTTAATTTTTTTCCTTTTTATATAAAAATAAAGAGAATTAAAAAAACAATTAATTAAAAAAAATAATAGTTTAAAATTGAATTATCTGTTAACCAAATTTTAATATTAAAAAATATATTATTTATTGTTTGAGATTTAATCTCGATCAATTTCCTATTCCTTTTAATAACTAAATTACTTTGATCCGAGTTCTTCTTCGTAGAGTTAGCAAACACTACTTTTTCAATTTTAACTAGGGTGTATTTATGTCTCAATGTATAAAGCACTAATTTGATGTAAAAATTATTAACTTCATGCACCAATTTCACTCAGACACTTAATGAACTTAATTGTTTTCTTTTGTGGACTTCCACAAATACCAAATACAACACTCAACGTTTTTGTCTGTTTGGAATTTTTAGTAGATATGAAGAACAAAATGTAACAATAATGAATGAAGTGAGAAATAAAGGTGATTAAATTCAAAAGGTGGATGTGATGATAGGTGGAAATGTGGTCAAATAATGTAGAATAATAAAGTAACTTGTAAAAAAATAAATTATCATGGAGAGTAAGAAAAAATTATAACAGAAATCAACGAAAGTGGTATTATAACAATCAACACTATTTAATCATTATTTTTTTTTGTGACATTTTAAAATGTATAATATATTACTCAATTTGTCATATTTGTAAAATATAAAATTAAACTATTAATATTTTCTTACCATTTTTGAAAAAACGACAAGATTTAAATTAAAACTATGGATAACTATCTTAGAACTTTAACGATTTTACACTATGTTTTTTCTCACATATTTATTGTGCAAGAGGATTAAGAAGTGAGAAATAAGAGGTGTTTCACAAGTTCCTTTCACGATGATGGAGGGGAATGACAATAAAAGATTAATAAGATTCTTACGAAATGTTATATTGCTATACATGATGAGATTAGAGGGTGATGTAGGAAAAAAATACCAACTTATCTCTGTTACTATTAAAAGAAAATAAAATCTCCATCTAAATAAATTAATTCGTACATATATATTCAATATGTAAATGTTAAATTTATTTTTGTACCAAATATATTGTATTGTTCATTTTTTTATAATTTAAATCGTTTAATAAAATTTATAAAAATAATTCTAAATCCTTTATATATCATTTTATATTAATTTTTAATATCACATCGATCAATTCAATCACAAATTTTCACAAACTTCACTTTCTAATCAATTCTAAAATCACCTCCAATTCTCCTAAATGAAACAATACCAATTTTACTCTTTAATTTTTTCCATATCTTCTTCTCTCTTTTCCTAAATTAATTTATAAAAAAAAAAAAACACACAACCTTAAAATTGACATGACATAAATATTTCTAGATAAGTTGCTATTTTGTTATTCTCGTTTTTCTTCTTAGTATTGACAACAAATAGTCATAGATTCTCATCAAATTTGATTTTCGATGAATCGGCCGTTCTAAAATTTGACTTAATTACCATTGATTGTTTAAACATGTAATTTACCTTATTAACTTGTACAATGACTCGGTCTTTTAAATATTTTTTTTCCGGTACCCTCAATATTTATATAAATGTTAGAAATAATATACTATCTAATTACTTTTAAACGAAAATATGATCTTGAAGTTAAAAAAAAAAAAAAAAACATTGATAACATCAATCAAATCCCCAGCATGCACAAGCAAACTGTCACAGAAAAAAAAAAAAGTTGTCCTTTTGATAGAATTTAGGAAGTGAGTTGAATCCATCTTAG
>Ga0214545_1004407_pt1 | contig 26378 bp, 19 predicted proteins | sample CNSS4metaG_FD_160064 | JGI IMG/M metagenome (GOLD analysis project Ga0214545, IMG submission 160064) | Root nodule microbial communities from cowpea collected in UCLA plant growth center, Los Angeles, California, USA - CNSS4 | ecosystem: Host-associated > Plants > Roots > Nodule | place: USA... | reverse complement strand
AAATACGGATTTAAATAATATTTAGTATATATATTAGGAGTGTAAGCTTATAGAAATTTTGAAATAATTATGATATTGTTTTTCTTTAATTTTGATGCATGAAATTACTGAAATTAACTATTCTCATTCGTGTCAACATTTGTATTTCCTTTTATATACGTATTTGTATTGATATTTTTGAATAATTATCATATTATTTTTCTTTAATCTTGTGTGCAAAATTAATAATATTAACTTGATTATTTCTTTCCTATATTTACCTACTGAGAGTTGCATTTCTTTTTCTTTATGTGTTCAAGATAAAAAAAATACACTACATCACAAATAAATATATGATTTCTTATTTAATGACGAGACCTCATGTTATTTTAGATATATTTTCATATATTATCTATCTATATCTATCTATAATAATAAAAATATTTTTCTTTTTGTGTCTACATTTCATAATACCTATTTTATCTTTAGTTATTTTAAAAATTAATTATTTTATAAATAATTTATTTTTAATAATTTTTTTACGTATCTTATTTTTTTTTTAATTTTATATTTAACAATTATTTTAAAAATTATATATTTATTATTGATCATAATTTAAATTTCTTGAAAATTAAAAAAATGCTAGTATAAATAAAGTAGTTACAAAAATGTATTCAAATTTAATCAGTTTAATTATTAAAGGTCGCATTTTGGATGTTGTTTTTAAACAGTCAAATAACGTGATTACCATCAAAGATTAAATTTATAAGTAAAAATAAGATTAGTTGTATTTCAAGGAAACCATATCGGAGATTGACTCATGTAGAAGTGCTAGAAAAAGTGAGAATGTTTCCGATGTAATGAAAATTTGGCCTTAGTCATAAATAGTTAAATGTGATGATACGTGTAAACTGTGGATTGATATTTATATTTAAATATTTACATACGGATAATATGTGATAGTAAAAAATATTATTAGTTTACCTTGTTTTTTTGTTTGATAATGTTTTTTTTAGGATGATTGTATGTTATATATAAACAGAGAATAATACAGGTAGGAGGATAATGATAGTCGAATAGAGTATCGTTAATACAAATGTATAATTTTGTATTGTATAAATACTCCATTCCGTTGAAAAAAATTATATATTCTGGAAAAATGTATTATTGAGATTTCATGGACGATTATAAATACATGTTATTTCATGAACTTGTAGTAGTTCACTTAGTAGTGTAAATATAATTAATTAGGATATTACAGTTATAAAATGCTAAGTTGAATATTTAATGATATTAATAGTGTGCTACATTTGTGAAAAACATTTTTTAATATCATACCATTAAGTATAAATCGTTCTTAATTCACAAAATGTTAACTCAACATACCATTATATATATATATATGGATAATAAAATTTATAATAAAAGAGGCATGTACATAACATAACTAATATTTATACAAATAAACTATGCAAAACAAAAATATAAGAAACAACTAAGCAACTTATAGAGTTACTTTCAATGACTATAGTGCTTCATCCTTCAAAAGTTGGGACAAATATTCACTAAGCTTTGGTTTTGTTAATTTCCTTATGCTTTAAAGTTTGTCTATAAAATTTACTAGTATTCTAAGTCTAACATTTAGTTTTTCTTCCTTACAGGTTTTGGTCGTAGTAATTGTTTACTGAGTATATTGTTTGGTTTCTGATAGTTCCCTTTGACAGTGAAATTAGGTTCTTTTTCAGATTATTGAGTTTTATGTGGTGCAGTAGTACTTCTTCTCCTTTTGGTCTCTACTCTTCTACAGAGGACAAAGAGCATTTGTGTAACTGTGTTTATATTGACAAAATGTAGTTATCGTCAACGTTACTATTAATCTCAAATCTGCAAAATGGCTTACCAAAACAGAAGAAATGCATTGCGTTATCTAATTAAATTAATTATTTAAAAAAAAAGAGACGCATATGTTTCTAATACCAAATAAAATTGTTTTAAAACAAAACCAAAACACTAGACCATGCTTTTGTTGATAAATTCTGTACCATAGTCTCTCCCTTTCCTTCAACTCTGTAAGATAAATACAAGAGGCATTCATTCTGTACTTTGGTCCTTCTTTTCCTTTCTTCTCTCTCAACCCTTAGAACAGTTTACTCGGATATCAAAGGTAATTTCTCTCGTTCCAACATCGATATTACGATATTATATCTCCTCTTTTGCGCGGTTTCATTCAGAGGGTGAATTTCATTTCACGAATTGCAAATTTTACTTTGACCGAATCAAATAGTTTATGGGTATGTATTTGACAATGTTTGTTTCTGTTTAATATTTTTATCTGTTGATTTAGTTTTTCGGCTCGGAAGAATGTCTGCTTCTGTTAAGATTCTCAAACTTAATCTCGGGTTGTTTTGGGTGAAGGAATATATGGAGGCATGAGTCTAAGATTTGATTTCTTAATTTTTTTTATCCTGTTGCATAACACTCTTGCTGCACTGATAGTTCTTTTTAGGGTTTTAAATAATTCATTCTCATCCTGTGCTGCTGTTGTCGACTGTGCTGCTGTGATACATGGATATATTAGGTTTAGCTCTTATGCTTTGGATTATTTTGTTGTGTGATTTTGTTGCTTACTTTAGGTTTTTTGTTTAGAATAATAACAGGACCAGAAGAACTGTTCCTTTGAGCACAAATTGGCGGCAAAAATGGAAGAAGAGGACCATTATGAGGAGTATGTGCCCGTGGCCAAGCGTCGGGCCATTGAGGCTCAGAAGATTCTCCAACGCAAGGGGAAGGCCCCTTTGGTCACTGATGATGATTTAGAGAAACTGAGAGTGGCCGAATCTAAGCCTAGTCTGCTGGTTAAAGCTTCACAGATGAAACGAGAACAACCCGAGATCAGTGTGACGGAACAGATTGTTCAGCAGGAGAAGGAGATGATTGAAAACTTGTCGGATAGAAAAACTCTCATGTCTGTCCGAGAATTGGCTAAGGGAATCACTTACTCGGAACCTTTGCCAACAGGGTGGAAGCCACCTTTGCATGTAAGAAGGATGTCCAAGAAGGAGTGTGATTTGATTCGGAAGCAGTGGCATATAATAGTTGATGGTGGAGAGATCCCACCCCCAATTAAGAATTTTAAGGATATGAGGTTTCCTGACCCAGTTTTGAAGAAGTTGAAAGCTAAGGGGATTGTGCAACCAACACCTATTCAGGTGCAAGGACTTCCTGTAATCTTGTCTGGCCGGGATATGATTGGGATTGCATTCACAGGCTCTGGAAAAACTCTTGTCTTTGTGCTACCAATGATCATGGTGGCAATGCAAGAGGAAATTATGATGCCTATTGTTCCTGGAGAAGGTCCGTTTGGTTTGATTATTTGCCCATCAAGGGAACTGGCTAGGCAGACTTATGAAGTCGTGGAACAATTCTTGATACCTTTGAAAGAAGCCGGATATCCGGAGCTCAGGCCTTTGCTTTGTATTGGTGGAGTGGATATGAGATCGCAGCTTGAGATTGTGAAGAAGGGTGTTCATATTGTTGTTGCCACTCCTGGGAGGTTGAAGGATATGTTGGCCAAGAAGAAAATGAATCTTGACAACTGCAGGTATTTAACATTAGATGAGGCTGATCGGCTGGTGGATCTGGGATTTGAAGATGATATTAGAGAAGTCTTTGATCACTTCAAAGCTCAAAGGCAGACTCTTCTATTCTCTGCAACCATGCCAACAAAAATTCAGAACTTTGCCAGGAGTGCTTTGGTGAAACCTATCATTGTCAATGTGGGACGTGCAGGGGCAGCAAATCTTGATGTAATTCAGGAGGTAGAGTATGTTAAGCAGGAGGCAAAAATAGTTTATCTCCTTGAGTGCCTACAAAAAACCCCACCACCAGTTCTGATATTTTGTGAGAATAAGGCTGACGTTGATGATATCCATGAATACCTTCTCTTGAAAGGAGTGGAGGCAGTGGCGATTCACGGAGGCAAAGATCAGGAAGAGAGAGAGTATGCCATTTCAGCTTTTAAGGCTGGCAAGAAAGATGTGTTGGTGGCAACTGATGTTGCATCCAAAGGTTTGGATTTTCCTGATATTCAGCACGTCATTAACTATGACATGCCAGCTGAAATTGAAAATTATGTCCATAGGATTGGACGAACTGGTAGGTGTGGGAAAACTGGTATAGCTACGACATTTATAAACAAGAATCAAAGTGAAACAACATTACTTGATTTGAAACACCTATTGCAAGAAGCAAAACAAAGGATTCCCCCAGTTTTGGCTGAGTTGAACGATCCAATGGAAGATAATGATGAAATCACAGGCATAAGTGGAGTCAAGGGATGTGCATATTGTGGTGGACTTGGTCATCGTATCCGTGATTGTCCCAAATTAGAACATCAGAAGAGCATGGCGATTGCAAATAATAGAAAGGATTATTTTGGATCTGGAGGTTACAGAGGAGAAATTTGAAAGGCGTTCTTTGTGTACCAATTTTCTTTTAACACTACTGGGTTATGTATTATTACATCTGCAACTCTAAATTGTGTACCATGAGATGTGATGACTTTCATTACTTCTGAACTGATGCAATAGATACATTCCAATTTGTTTTTGAATGCAGCTGGTTATGTATTATATTTGCATCTTATAAATTTTGTTCCATGAAATTGAATCCACTCCGTTGCATTTGTACTCTTGCTTTTGACATTGTTGAATTGTGTTTACTGAACTGTGGATTTTCACCGGTTTATCTCTAGGTTGATTCATGTTGGAATAGCCAGGTGATTTGTCTGGAGCAGATGTCTTCTGCTCTGGTAATTATTTTCCTAGAACATTTATGTTTATGACGACTGTAAACAAATAATATGTGCATCCCGCATATGCAAGAAATCTTTTATGATAGTTGAACCTCTATTTTTATGGAAAACAATGTAAAGAGCTCAAATAGACGTAGTTAAATTTTAAATTTAAACTTGAGTTTTGGAACACTACAATAGCTATTCTCAATTTCCTCCACTAAACAGTTTTCTTAGTCCGCACACTGCAATGGTACAGATTCTGCATCTGCATTCATTTTCTATATATATGTGCTATCATTTCCAGCCTTATGACTTGCTTTTACAAATGTATGGCAGGTCTGGTCAATTTCAGTCAATTCACAGTTATGGGTTTCTTGTATAAAGTGTGATGAATAGATTATGTTGAGTTCATTTTCATTCTTCTTGGGGACTTCTTCTCCCATGAAGTTGGCTTATTGAGTACAGAAAACTTAACTTCTTCATCTTTGTCCTTTCCGTGTGCCTTCTCTACTAGAAAATGGACCTTTGTATATTTTCTAGAGACTGGAAATTAGTTTAGAATGTCAAGGATGAATTTCCAGGGTTACTATATCCTTTTCTGATGTTTGCTTCTTAGTTCCTTTATCTATGCTGAAACACTTGACTTTGAGCGGGAAAAAAGAGTAATGCATGCTGTGTATTTTAGCTTGATTCCCCTTGTCTCAGGAGAATCTAAAGATACTCTGCTACAGGTATCAACAGTGTCATCTCATCTTCAGTGTTGTTATTGAACTACAACAAGTATGTTTCATTTGTTGGATGAGTGACTTAGCCTGTTTAACATACATTGTATTATGTTCTTATTGTGGTCTAATGGTGGTTGATTGATTCAGCCTTTATGGCCAGTGGACATGTATTTGTTTATCGTTTCATTTGTATATTTATATGCTTCACTCTCACTTTACTTTTGCTCTAATCAGGTTTCTAAGTCATATACTGAGGGCAGAACTTCTTTAGAAGAATACATATCTTCTATAAAATCCACTGTTGGACTCGGTATTCTTATGGGAGCAGTTGGTATTGGTAAGGAGAAGGATGATCTTACTACTCTTGTTCTGGAACCTGTGAAGAACAATAAGGTGTTTTCAGTGCCAACTTGCAAAGCTTGGTCTTCTCTTGAACCAAGTGATATTTTGAATTTTTTAACAGGATTTCGACTGAGCAAGGCTAGAAGTAATGATCTCTTTTGGGAAGCTGTTTGGCCTCGCTTACTAGCAAGAGGGTGGCACTCTGAGCATCCAAAAAATAGAGGTTATGTGAGCTCCAAAGATTATTATCTGGTTTTTCTTATCCCAGGTGTTAAGACCTTTTCAAGGAGAAAACTTGTGAAAGGTGATCATTACTTTGATTCAGCTAGTGATGTCTTGAACAAAGTGGTAGCTGAGCCGAATCTTCTTGATCTTGAAGAAGCTAAAGTTGGTAGCTGTGATGATGAAGAGCCAGCAAGGGGATCTGATAAGGATGATGATTCTGATTACCATCGTCAAAGTTACCTCAAGCCTCGAGCTTCAACTTACAATACAGATCAGATAAAATTCACGGTTATTGATACCAGTTTGGTGCATGGAGGGAAACCATCTGATTTAAGAGAATTTAAACCTGTACCTGTTAATCCAGTGGGTGAAGTTGAGGTAAATGTTGCTGATACACATGAATAGGCCAAACATATGAGTGAAATAAACAATAACAAGAACATTTCTGAAAACATTGATCAAAAGTTGGCTGGTACCAGTGTACTTTGTGAAGGAAAGTTATTGCAGGTGAGAGAACTGCAATATCTGCCAATTGAAGAGGAAGATGAATCTAAGGTGTTTGATAATTTAAGAGAAAGTAAGGGTAGCTACTATGATGATTCACCAAGTGTAATGGAAGCTGGTATGCTGGTATATGGCAAAATGAAAATTGGTAATGCTGATAACCAAAATAATGCTAAGAAAATGGTCCAAAGCTTGGAAAATAGGAAGACCTCTGTGTCTAATGATAATCAGCTAAAAAGGACTATAAAGCATCAGTTTACTCAAGATCAAGATCAGGTAATTCCAACCATGCAGTTGTTCCCGTCAAAAGGAGAAGATTAGCTTTTCGTTTAGTGTTATGGATGTGAATACGGGATTTTGTGGTTTTTCGTTTTTGTGATGTCAGGAATGGGAATTGATTTATTAATGCTGACTTGTATTGTATACGCAGATGGTCAGATCATATAGCTATGTCTCCGATGGAGGGTTGCCCTGCTGTGTTTCAAGTTGTTTGCAACTTAATGCCGGGGTTTCATCAGGTTGTTTTGCCTATTTGAATTTGGTTGGCAAACACGAGGAAATAATCCTCAGTATGATTGGCACTTTTACATCGTTTACTTGCATGTATGTACGTTTGTGCTTGATGGCCGTTATGTTCAAAAGCATGCGCTTCTCTTTGAAAGATCAGTATGAGGGGATGATCTTGTCAAATTGTGTTTGCTGATCTTGCTGGGAAAAATGAAAACCAAATAAGAGAAGTGTGCTTGTAAATTTAGATTTTGTGGAAATTGGTAAGGAACCCCTTGATAATTTTAAACTTTCATTAGGAGTTTGTACCAGTAATTGATGAGTAAAAGTTGGCATGGCCTTCATGGAAGGCAAGGAAGTAGGTCTTGCCCCGTTGGAGTTTTTGTAAAGAGTGAACAGTAAACATTGATGGTTGGATAAATGCTAAAACCTTTGGGTAATTTTTGTCATTTTGACTATTGAGGAAATCAAGCAAGCTTGTTTTCTCAGAATAAGGATGATCAATTTTGTGGTAGATTAGACTAAATAGAACCATTTAACTCTTTAAGTTTATTATGACTTAGATTTCCAATCAAACTATCCTCTATCAACAACTATACTTCATGGGCTTGAAGCCTGTCATATTGCTGGAGCTGCCAGCCTATCAATTTTACATGATCTCAATTTGACTTGCAGCTATTTCCTATTTGTACAATTGAAAGTCTGTATAAGTTTTGAACTCTTGTTTAAGTTACTTTGGCAAGAATTATTTGATCATTATTCAAACTCATGAATAAATATTCAATGTGATATTTTGATAAGTTCTACCAATTCTTTAGTGTCACTAAAATGGTTTGCCATTTGTATGATTGTTTTCCGTATTCTCTTGGGAATTAATTTTCTTATTGTAGGAGTTGAAGAAGTTTGGCAGGTTGTGTTTGTATTTTGTTTTATCATGGAACAAATGTTGGATAAATAGAACTCTTGCTCACATTTTTTTTCACATCCAGATTTGTTTATCTCATGTTTCTTGAAATGTTCCATAACTCGTATGTATGTAAATAAAAATTTAATATTTGATTTATCTATGTGGTACTTCACTTTCTTTCCTTTCACAACCACTTATAGTGTTAGTATGTTTAATATAACCCATCTAGTTGATATAATATCTATGATGCTTTAGGAAACGTTAAAGTACTGCTAAACACAATATGGAAAGAGTAACTGATTTATTCTGACAGGGAAAATCTTGTTTCCAGTCATGTGCAGTACAAATTTAATGTAGATGGTGAGTGGCGGCATGATGAGCAGCAGCCATCTGTAAGTGGAAGCTGTGGAGTAGTGAATACTATTTATTTAGTGAGAGAACCAGATATCTTACCTTCAATCTTAAGTAATGAAGCACCTGGTAGATTCCAAATGGAGATTGACAATATGGTAAGTTTCCTTTCCTCCATTTGCTGTTATTATATTTTTGTGTTTGGATAGTATTCTCATTGAGACTGGAGCTTGACACCCGAGACTGCTCTTTGCAATATCTTACAAAGTGATTTAGACCTAACTCAACCCTATACAAAACCGACTTTATAAGGGGTAAGGATTGCCTCCACTGTATACTGAATTTTGTTGCCATCTCTAGTAAATGTGAGACTTAGATTTTTCCCAATAGGATTGCCTCCATATATGCCATCTCACAAAATGGTTTAGGTATTATTTAATCTTACATGGTGAGGACTGACTTTGCTATGGGAATATTGCATTCCTGAGTTTACATTTCGAAGAATAAAGTTGTAAATCTTGAAACACACTCATAATGTATGGCTCTGTGGTTAAATTATCTTTTAAGTTGCAAACCTTATAACAAACACACTCATAATTTATGGTTCTATGGTTAAATTCTCCTTTTTCTTCCTTTAACTATTTTATATAAAAAAAAAAAAATGACGCCGAAAAGAATTGGATCTTTTAGTCTTCTTTTTGCTTTGAATAATTATACATCTTAACTTTTCTTCACATGAATGCCATTTCAAATAGTATCATATTTCATACCTTATTTCTTAATTTATTGTAGTCTTAGACTATATGCAGTACAAAAGGGCTACTTGACATGACCTCACAATTTAACAGGAAGCTAATTCCAGGATGCCCGTGTCTGATCTAGTGTTCTCTCGCCAGCGTATATCTGTATTCTTGTCTACACATACTGCTTATGATTTGCTTCCCGAGTCAGGGAAGGTTTGAATATTTTACATTCTCAATTCCCTCCTCCTTATTCAATAAGAATGTGAAATTTACTTTGCTTTAACTAATTTTTCTTGATTGGTTTATTATCATTGCAGATCATTGCCTTGGATATAAATTTACCTGTGAAGCAAGCATTCCATGTTCTTTATGAACAGGTTTTCCACGCCTCTTTATTCCATTTATTACTGGGCCTCCCCCTCTTTTCCTTTTAACTTACATGAGGGCACATGCCCATGTTTGTGGAAGTTATACCCATCTCTGCACGTATGAGTTTACCTTGTATGAATTTGAATGCAATTTGCTTTCAGGGCGTATCTATGGCTCCTCTATGGGATTTTAGCAGGAGTCAGTTTGTTGGAGTTCTTAGTGCAATGGACTTCATTCTAATACTGAAAGAGGTTTTGGGGAATAAAAACATTTATGCAACTCTCTTGTGCCTGTTTTTGGTAAACGTCATGATCTGTGTCCTACAAAACATAATTTTATAACATTGATATTTTAAGGTACTTAAGAGCCGGTCACAAATTGATTAAAGTAAAAACTTATAAACTGGTAAAAAAATGAAAATTTTAAAAGAATCTTGTTACCGTCATTTTAGGCTAATAATAAATCATTTATTTAACTGCTGTAGAATAATATAAAATAATTTAAAGAGGCATTTTCTTAAAAAACTTTGAAAGTATTTGCATTCTTGAACCTCGTTGGTGCTATTGTCTTTAGGTAAATATCTTCTAGTCCTCCAATGTTAGATATGCATGGTTTAAGAACCCTCATGTTGTCATCATGATCGTTTGTTGTTGCTTTTTCAGCATCTAATATATGGTCTTATAATGGAATTCATGAGGTATATTTCTTCAAATTAAGTTGTTATTCGACAAACATAATTTCAGCTGGGAAATCATGGTTCGAATTTGACTCAAGAACAACTTGAGACTCATACTATAGCAGCCTGGAAAGAGGGAAAATTACTGCTACGCAGAACACTTGATAGTAATGGAGGATCACATCCCTGACGATTTGTTCATGTAAGTGCTCATGAGCAGTTGTGATAAGTTCTATGTTTCCTAAGTTATTCATCCAATTTCATACTGTGTAACATGGTCAACTTTTTATATGTTCAGGGTTGTAAGCAGACATATTCTGGAATGCATTTAAGTCCTAGACAATATGAATATCTTGTAAGCTAGGAAGTTCTGACACGGCGTTGGAGCTGCGCTTCCCCGTTTCGGAGGCGCATCGGGCACGGACACCTGCCGGAAGCGCGTATGATGCGGTGTCGGACACTGTTATTTGGACCGGACACGACCTTCTCTCTGAACGCACGGAAAAGATACGTTTGCGTTGGTAAAAAAAGTTACGTGAAAAAAGAAAAACAAGAAAACAAAACCTAATCATATTTTTATTAATTTAATAATTTTATTTAATAAATTTGTTTTAATTTCACGGATTCCAAAATAATTATTTTCAGCTATCACCTTCTCACTTTATTTATATTTTCTTGCTTCTTAATATAAAATATTTTATTTAAAGAAATTTTAATTTGTTTTATTAGTATATAATATATTATATTATAATTAATTTTAATCTATGACATCTTTTATTTTTTATATTTAAATAATTTAATTTCTATTACATTAATTTTATATGATTATATAATTAATATATTTTACTTGATATATGCATGTCTCGTATTTCAAATAAATATAAATAAATTATTTTATATAAAAAATAAAAATAAAGATAAATACACGAATAATGTTAACTAAAATCTTAACAACTTATATAGAATTAAAACTAAAAATTTTAACAAAATAATTTTCAAATATATCTATTTGAATATCTTTATATCTCATCTTTTAATAATAAATATCGTATACATGTTTTATAAATATATAAAAAGACTTACAAAATATACAAAGAAAAAAAAAATCAGTTAGAGAAAAAAGAAAGAAACATTGAGACTTAGCGAGCGAAATATATGATCATTGCAAAAAAGTTTTTAGAGGAAGGAGGAAGAAGTTCGGATAACAGAATAAGAAGAAATATATTTTGAGTAGAAGAAAGAAGTAGATATTGAAAAAAAAAATGTGTAGAAAAAGGTAAGTACTCTTTAGGCCTCTTTTCCTTCTATTTATTAAATTCTTTTCTCACACCCTCTTTTCCTTCTACTTATTGAATCCATCAGTTAAATGTTAATAATTTAACTTTTTAATACTTAATATCATATTCTATGCATCCATCATATTTGCTATAACTTATACATATTTTCATATTTGCGATAATGGGTTATATTAGTGTGTTGTATCATGTGAGGGTACTACGTTCCTTGTTCTTTTTACAATATAAAATAATTTAATATTTCTTTAAAAATATATTCTATTATAAATAAATATATTTTATATTTATTATTAGATTATACATAATACTTTACTAGTTTTTAGTTTCAGATTTCAATATATACATATGTGTTACATAATTTTAATTTATTTTATAATTTAAATTATAAACATAAAATTATAAGTTTTATATTTTGAACTTAATTTTATAAATATTATGTATGAAAATTATTTAAATTATATACTTTTTTTATTTTTAAATTATAAATATTAAGTAAATTTTTTATTTTTAATTTATTTTATTATAGAAAATTAAGATGAGTAGACCTAATCAAGCTACTGAACAAGAAGATGAAACAAAACCTCTTTGGAGATATTTTTCAAAGATACTAGTGGTGGGAACTATATGGTCAACTGTAGTTTGTATGATTTTGAATTTAATGGATCTTACACTCGAGTGAGAGCTCATCTCTTAAAAATTAGGCGAGAAGGGGTTAGAATTTGTCCAAAGGTGAATCCGTCAAAACTTGCTGAGCTTAAAAGATTAGATAATGAAGCAACTTTGAAAATAGAAAATTCAAAGAAGAAAAAGGTCTCTCTACCACCTGTATCTGAGGAAAGAAAACAGACAAGCAGTGGTGGTGTTCACCAAAAACTCAAAGGTTCTCTAGAAGCTTCTTTCAACATTCAAGCTAGAGATGCTCTTGAGTGTGAAATTGCAAAGATGTTTTATTCTTCAGAATTAGCATTTCATCTCACAAGAATTCTTTATTATAGGAGTGCCTTTTCTTACCCTGCCAATACTTCTAACCTTAGTGGATATGTACCACCATCATATAATAAATTGAGAGGTCCACTACTTGAAAAAGTAAGAAGTCAGGTAGAAAATCTTCTACAACTTATAAAAAAATTCATGGAAGCAAAAAGGTGTGACAATTGTTAGCGATGGGTGGAGCGACCCTCAAAGAAGACCTCTTATCAATTTTATGGCTATCAATGAGAGTGGACCAATGTTTTTGAAAACAATAGATGGATCTGGTGAGACAAAAGACAAGGATTTTATTGCCAAACACATGAGAGATGTAATTATGGAAGTTGGACCAAAAAATGTGGTACAAATTATCACGAACAATGCAGCAATATGTAAGGCAGTAGGTATGATCATAGAATCAGAATTTTCTTGAATCTATTGGACTCCTGTGTAGTGCACACCTTGAATCTTGCATTGAAAAATATTTTTGCAGCAAAAAATACAAAAAGAAATAGTGATCTTTATGAAGAATTTTATTGGATCTCACAAATTGTCGATGATGCTACATTTATTAAAAACTTCATTATGGGGCACTCTATGAGATTTTCAATGTTTAATAACTTCAATTCATTGAAGTTGCTTTCTGTTGCTCCAACCATATTTGCTTCAACCATTATCATGCTTAAAAGATTTAGAAGTTTGAAAAGAGGACTCCAAGAGATGGTAATTAGTAATGAATGGTCTGATTACAAAGAGGATAATGTTGATAATGCTTGAACAATCAAAGAAACTTTATTGAATGATAATTAGTGGATGAAGGTTGACTATATACATGCTTTTACTGCCCCTATTTATGATGTTCTCAGAAAAATAGATACAGATATTGATACTCTTCATTTAGTGTATGAAATGTGGGATTCAATGATTGAGGTTGTGAGGAAGATCATATACCAACATGAAAGAAAGGCATAAGTTGAACATTCATCTTTTTTTGAGGCAGTAAACTCAGTATTAATTGATCGTTGGACTAATAGTAGCACATATCTTCACTGTCTTGCTTATTCTTTAAATCCAAGGTAATTATACTATTAAATTATTTTATTATTATATTTTTTTATATATTTCTTATCTATAATATATAATATTAAGTTAATTTATGCTTATGTTCTTCAATACTGTAGATATTATAGTGATGAATGGTTAAGTGAAGATTCACAAAGACTTGTCCCACATGAAGATGCAGAACTTACTTATGAAAGGAAAAAAAATGTTTTATGAAGTACTTTGATGATGTGAATAACAAACAAATTTAGAGTTTGCAAGCTTTTCAAATGAAAGAGAAGATTTTGCAGATGTCGACGCTATAAGGGATAGAACTAAAATGGATGCAAAATCATGGTGGATTGTTCATCGATCTTAGGCCCCAACACTTCAAAAGATAGCTCTTAAGCTACTTGGACAACATTGTTCTTCTTCTTGTTGTGAAAGGAATTGGAGTACTTGCTCTTTTATACATTCTTTGAAAAGAAATAAGATGACTCCCAAAAGGGCGGAAGATTTAGTATTTGTTCATAGTAATCTTTGTCTTCTCTCAAGAAACTCTTTGTCTTAATTTATATTAGATCATGAAGTATAATTGATAGATTGTTTTTTATACAAATATTAATCTTCAATTTGTTAAACTATGAACTGTAATCGTGTATATATATATATATATATCGTCGTGTTCGTGTCCTACATTTTTTTTCAATTTAGACGTTTTCCCGTGTCGTGTCTGTGTCCGTGCGTGGGCTTCATAGCTTGTAAGACATTTAGATATAGGTACATACCACTAGTTCAATTTACATTCTTCTTAATGCGAAAGTTTCATTTGGTTTGATTTTAAGAAAAAAAAATGTACAATTTAGTTCATAGCTTGGGCTTTCAAGCGAGACATTGTGTACTGAACCAAACTGAGATTGTGTTTATAGTGTATACTCTTGCATGAATACACTCGTGAGCAAAAAGAAGTGAGACAAGATCTTATTGGAGAAATCATTCTAGAGTTTAGAACTGAAAGTTTGTCTTATCATTCTTGTAAGCTGTATGTAATAGATATATGTAGGAAGTGTGAGAGGGAGATAAGACATTTGTTTTGTAGTATTGTGGTGGATGCTGTTGTGGCTATGATAGAAGGATAATATACTAAGTAATTAGGGCTATGCTAAGTTAAATCTAAATAGAGAAAGAAAAGTACCATTAATGTATTATTAGGACAATGATATTTTGACTACTAAATTTTGACATCCTTCTCTTATAACATGATGTGTCATCTTCTAAGTGGTTTTTGAATATTGAGGATGAGAAAAAGAAAAAATGAAAAACCACTTAAAAAATGACACCTAAGATTGTAAGAGAAAGTTGTCAAAATTTAGTAATAAAAAATCATTTTCCTGTATTATTACAAGTTAGGTAGTCCTTATTAAGACTATTGCTCAATGATATGAATATCTACACCCTACACCTGTAACAGTCATAATTATAGATGGAATTGGTATCCAATCACATATGTCATAATTACAGATGGAATTGGTATCCAATCACATATGTGGGCCTAATTAACGAAGTTATCCGTCTAATGTGGGCTTAGTGATCTTTCTTATGAGGCGCCTCCTCCCTGCACCTCCAAGTCTTCTTCAGTACCTCTAAATTTACCATTTTACCGCTAATAAATTTGTAGCTGGCAGTGGGTGAAAAAAGGGTGGAAGAGCAGTAAATATCATTTACTGCGACAACGTATTTTGTCTGAGTTGCACCCCCAATTATTTCCACAACTTCTTTCTCCTCTTCGTTTCTTCTCCAAGTCCTCTGTGCTTTCTGAGTGTTAATATCAGTTTTGTATTTTTTTTCCTTTTTATTATGTGAAACGTATTTCGTGATCCGTTTCAAGAAAAAGCAAAATGGATTTCAAAATCCGTTTGGTATTTTTTTTTTCAGAAACGAAATTCGTGATCCATTTCAAAAAAGTATGAAACGGATCTCGAAATCCGTTTCAGAAGTTTCCATATTTTTTTTATGAAACGACTTTTGGGATCCGTTTCATACTTTTCTGAAACGGATCACGAATTCTATTTCACAAATTTTAAACTTTTTTCTAGAAACGGAATTCGTAATCCGTTTCAGAAAAGTATGAAACGAATTTCAAAATTCGTTTCATAAATTTTCATGTTTTTTTATGAAATGAATTTTGGAATCCGTTTTATACTTTTCTGAAACGAATCACGAATTCTGTTTTTGAAATTTAAAAAACATATACTTTAAATAAATTAAAAATAGTTATAATACAATGAATAATTTTTTAATTTACAGCTTAAGTATTTTTAATTTAATTTGTTTTACAATTTTTCTTTTATATAATTAATTAAGAAATAAATTAAATAAAAAATAAAATTTAAAATGGGTTCAACTTTAAATTTATATATATATATATATATATATATATATATATATATATATATATATATATATATATATATCATTCTCTTAACCATGAAATCAACAAAATAAATATTAAAACTGAAATAAAATAAAATATTAAAAAAAACACGAAACGAATACCAAAATGCGTTTCCCAAATACATGAAACAGAACACAAAATCTGTCTCAGAATTAACAAAACCAAATTATAAAATAGATCTCAAAATCCGTTTCTAGAAGTTGTGAAATGGATTGCGTAATCTGTTTCATATAAGAAAATGCAATATTCAGCAAACGGCTTTCGAAATCTGTTTCTAAAAATCATGAAACGGATTTTGTAATCTGTTTCATATAAAAAACGCATGAAACGCAGTGCAATTGAATATTTTTTACTATTTTTTTCTCTTTCTTCATTTAACTTTAATTATGAGCAAAATTGGAAATAAGGAAAATTTTGGGGGTACAGGAAAAATGGTCTGGGGTGCACCTTCTTGTGAACCTGGCTTGAGTTTCTTTGCTGCTTTGACAGTTTGGGCAATGTCCCAGACCGATCCACTACAATGGCTATGAGCAAGATGATTAGACTGAAAATTTCCCTGTTTTATTATGGAATACTATCAAACACTTCAAGTTCCATTTTTTGTGTTGTGCCCTGAAATGAATTCTTTTTATAACTAGCTATAGGAAAATTTAGTTTTTAGAATCTGAGGTTTCAGTAGAAGTCGAGGGTGGGTCTATGTAAAGGAGAAATTGAAATACATTATATTTGAATTGCTTCCAATTAAATTCTTATCATTTTCTAAATAACTTGTTTGGATAAAGAAATAAAAATATTTTACATTTCAATTTCTTGTTTGGATAAAATAATTGAATATCTTGTGAGATAAAATTTCATTTTATCAATATTTATTTTAGGTTTAATTATGTTTTGAATTCATGAAAAATTTGGAAACGAGTCAATTAAATTTGTCGGATCAACGAGTCGATCGGGTCGTTAGGCATGTCCGACACGTCTGGATCATCTGACCCGCTAAACCTGTATGGTCGCCAAGCTCGCCCATTCTGCTTGGGCATCGGATCCACCGGCCAGTCTCTTCTTATATAAGTAGTTTTTTATAGTGATGTTATTCAAAACTTAATTATAAACTTAATAATTATTATTTATTTCCTCAACTTTAAATTTATTTTAATATTATATATTTATTAACGTAAAAAAATACAAAAAAAAAACACAAAATCCATCCGTAGGCACGAATTTAAAACTATTTTGTAAGAAAAACTCACCCAATGGAGCGTTCCATCCATTTATACCAACTCAATATATACTTTTTCATATTTGATTTTTTAAACAGATCAAATAAAAGCAAAAAGACAGTTATGGCATTTTCTAAACATCATTTGGAATTTCTTCTTGCACGCCTATATGTTTTTCATGCATCCCATATTTTTTTCATACACCCACCATTTTTTAAATTCTAAATTATATCCTTGTTTAAAATATGTAGATATTTCAATTTGGAATATAATTTAACATACCAATCGTAAAATGTGGAATGTACACAGATTGTGAAATGCGGAAGTTATATTCCATATCTGTATTGCAAGTTCTCATCTTTTTTCTTACATTTAATATTGTTATGGTGTTTCCATTTATTTGAATGGACACTTGCAAATATTTTTTAAGGTAGAGGTAGAAAAAGATTATGAGATGAAGGTGGAAGAAAAGATAGGATGAAAGTGAAGACGGAGATGAAGGTGAGAGAAGACATGTGGAAGTGGAGAAAAGAATGGAAGTGTTGTGAGAAGGAGGAGGAAAAAGAAAGACAGACAAATTTAATTTTTTAATTTGATTATGAGGTGCAGTAAAAAAATATGGAGTGCAAGAATAAATTTCCAATAATAATTTGAAGAGTGTAAAAATCACAATTTCAATATTTTTTTAGTATTTTTTAAAATTAACTAAAATTTGTTAAATTACAAAAATTTATCGAAAAGACAAGACATAATAAATTTAAATTGTTTAATAAATTTGAGAAGGAATTAGATCTTAGAAGAAATAAAACAATCTATAATGCGAATTAGGCGTAATTTAAAAATAAAAGAAGTTGTAATGTGGTCAAAGTTACTTGGTGATGAGTTGAGTTTTGAGATTCCAGAAACAACCTGCGAACTGCGAAGTGATTAAGGTTTGGCTGGGCATGGAATCATCTTCATCCGTGTCTAATAAGACCATAACTTTAGAAGAATGGAACGGTTCATCACCCACAAAGCTCTCTAAGACTTTTACCATCAAGGCTTCTTCTTCCTCTGTAACCATTACAAGGTACTTCCCTTTTCCCATCGTCACCAATTCACCATCTTCAATAGCCTCTCTCTCTTTCACCCTTTCTCTTTCTTCTTATTCACAGATCTGGTGCCCGATTTAGCCATGTTTGGAGACGCTTACTTCAAGCTTTTGTCCCTGAGGCAAGCTTCTATTTTATTCCACACCGTCTCTTAGAAATGAAAAAAGAACTGAAATTTTGTATGCCACTGCTATTTCATCATGTGGGTGTTCTTTAAGTTCATCATTGTTGAAAATGGTTTCTCTTTTTTCTTGTTGCTGGTAACATACAGGGTTTTCCAAGCAGTGTGACTGCAGATTATGTTCCTTTTCAAATATGGGACTCATTGCAGGTAATACCAAATGAGAAACAGAGTAATTGAGTTGTTATTATGAATAGATAGTGTATGTACCGATGGTGCAAAATGTAAATGATTTTAATTATCTAATCACAAATTGTGGTGTATGACGAGTTTGTAGACTTTAACAAATCACCTTAAAAAGTCAAACTTACCATGAATTTTTATAGGTTGATAGTGTAAAACAGTTTTTACTTACATTGCATAGAAGTTAAACTCTATCGTTATATCAAAATCATGTTTTTGAGTTAATCCTGGATTCACTGTGGCAGGGCCTTTCAACGTATATAAGGACCATGCTTTCTACCCAGGTAAGGCCCTGTTTAACTGGTTATTTAGTTATAGTGTTTGTCATTAAAGACATAAGTACACGAGTGGTCAATGAAATCCCTTTCAGGCTCTCCTGAGTGCTATTGGGGTTGGTGAAAAATCAGCTACTGTCATTGGTGCTACTTTTCAGGTAGTAGATGTTATATTTTGTATTTTTTAATGATTGAAACCTTGTTTGTTAGATGGGGATTGTGAGTTCAAGCCTTTTGTGTTAACTTTATCTTGTTTTGGTGCGTTTAGTGTTCTCTGTTTCTTATGCATTGACAGTAGGATATTGAACTTTGAAACTGTTTCCAGTGGTTTTTGAGGGATCTAACAGGTATGCTTGGAGGAATCTTGTTCACTTTTTACCAGGTATGCGTTTCCCATACAAATATGTTCATCTATCCTTATAAATTTTGAACTGAAATGTATGGTACTAGCTTTATGTGGACCAACCGATAGGCTTAAGCTGGTTCTCTCTTTTTGAATGATTCTGAGTCCATTCTTTTTAGGTATATTTATATTTATCCTATATGCTGCAGGGATCAAATCTTGATAGCAATGCAAAAATGTGGCGTTTGGTTGCAGATTTTATGAATGACCTTGGTAGATTCTTTCACATTTATCTTTTAAACAAAATGTGAAAAAAAATTGTGCAGGCATTTTCTACATTAGCAGTGTCTTCCAAATTGGTTGTCCCTGTTGGATGTAATTTTTTATGTTCTCAACTAATATGAATATTGCTGCAAATTCGCATTCATTATATCTTTGATTTCACATAGACAGAGTTGGATATGCATTTCTTATGAGTATATTGATAGTATACTGAGATTATAAGTAAAGGAGAAATTCTACATGAATCATACTTTACTTTGTTAAACTAAAAGTTAATAGTAGCTCAAAAGTGTATCTTTCCAAGAGGCTGCTCTCTGTTAAATTTGAACTTTCATATTTGTATATCGCATGATTTGTTAAGACTTTTTCATTATTTACAGGAATGTTAATGGACCTCATTTCTCCTCTGTTTCCATCAGCTTTTGTGTTTGTTGTTTGCTTGGGAAGCATCTCAAGATCTTTCAGTAAGTTCCTACATTGCTGGAAGTTCAAAACTAAGTCACTAATCACTAATGCGATTTAAAGTTAGTTGGTGGCTGTAGGTTTGTTCCCTCTTCTTTTTCCATGCAAGAAATATAAGCTAGTGTGACATTTGTGATCTGTCATTTCCTAATTAAAAAAGATGTTATGCAGAAAAATATGATGTTATCCAAGATCAAGACATTTTTCTCTTTTATTTGCTGATTGATTGACATTTTGTTTGTTATTAATTCCATTCTGTGTATATTTTCTCTCCAAATATGATTTTGAAATAGCTGGTGTTGCTAGTGGAGCCACTAGAGCAGCTTTAACTCAGCATTTTGCTCTTCAGGATAATGCTGCTGATATATCTGCTAAGGTACAAGTAACATTTATTATGAAAGTTTAGATTATTAGCTGATAATTATGTCTTCGTTCAGTTGGGCATATTCTTTATATAGTGTATTTTGACTTGATAAGATTTACCTATAGGAAGGAAGTCAAGAAACTGTGGCCACAATGATTGGCATGGCGATGGGAATGCTTCTTGCTCGCATCACCATTGGATCCCCACTGGCCATATGGTTTTCATTTTTATCTTTGACAGTGTTTCACATGTATGGTAAGCCTCTAAATTATAATTTGTTTCATGCATATCCTTTGCATTGTAGAATTGTGAACAGCAGTATGGTATTAAGTGTAAACCTATCTCTACAATACTGCTTTGGTTGTACAAACTACAAGAAAAAATATGAGGGAATCCATTGTTATAATTTACCATTTCCAGTAGTAAAAGGAGGTTTTAGATAGATGTTATTAGCTTGCAAATATGTAATCCATTTTTTTCTTTGATAGACAATAGTTTCTTTTTATTGTAACTAATGTTTAAATGTTGTTAAAGTGTGTTAGTGGTTTGTGCTAGAAGGGAGATGGAATGAGTATTTGCTGCTTGTAATCTGAGCATCGACATTATATATGAACACCAAATGTTGTCTCTTTTCCATGCAGCAAATTACCGAGCTGTTCGATGCCTGGCATTGAATTCAATAAACCTTGAAAGAAGCTCTATTCTCTTGCATCATTTCATGGAGACTGGCCAAGGTATTGTCTGTTTCCATTCTTCATTGCTTGTATCCACAACATATCTCTGATATCTAAGAGAAAAATTGTCACCTTGAGACAAGGTATAGTCTAATTTTTGTTGGGGATCCCACATTGAGGTCTCTGCTCTGTCTGGTCTATCTTTAACCCCTTCCTCAACCATCTCCCAAATTTAGCATCTTGTACAGGGAAACATAATTTCCATCATCTCAATATCCATATTAGACCTTTTTAATTATTGCTATGTATATTAATGCTTGCTTCTAAACTTTTTGCCAGTTCTCTCCCCTGAACAGGTCTCTTCACAGGAGCATGTTTTACCCATACGGTTCATTTCATCAAGTTCAAGGAATTCTAATTATATGCATAAGAAAGTACGTTTAGGCATGAGGATTTCTTCATTCGATAACATGGAAATGTGAGTGGCTAAAATTTGGTCTGACTCCCAATTTATTCAGAAAATATATTTGTTCTTAGTGCAAAGCTATAGTTTTGCAGTTATGTGGTGTATTACCTGAACACCTTATTCATTGTATTATTAGTCTCTTTTCCATTAGCAAAATCCAAATGACATTCAGGGTAAATGGTACACCATGTTTTGTTATAACTTCTAATAACCCTAGTCATAATATTGCACTATTATGTTGCTATCATTAGCTAACAAAGCTCGATCGAGTAATCTATTAAAGATTGAAAGCATTGATTAGCCCTTGACATGCCTATATCAATGGTCTTGAGCCATCCATGATTGAGACTTGATTATTGTGCAATAGTTCCTTTGAAATGTCATTACCAGAGCTTAATGATCAAGTTCTTTTTTCATTTGACATTAACAGTAAGGAGCATTTGCTTTCTGCGGCATCTTACTACACAAAAGGTTGAGTTTGCCTCATTACTTTTACTTCTGATTTTCTCCATTCCATCTGTGGTCTGAAACCTTGTATCACTATTTGTTGTTTCTGTGTATAGCCAAGTATATACTTGTGGAAAGGAAGGGAATCATTGATGTTATTGTGCATAAAGATTCAAATGCTGCTGATGTCCTAAAGTCATTCTTTCATGCTCTGGTCTTGGCAAAGAATGCTCATAAAAGCAAATCCTTGCATTCAGATGGCCAAAAGTGGGTTGATAATCAATATGAAGTATTTATTACCAAGGTACTTGTTTAAGCTTCTAGTTGAATTTGATTTTGCTTCTTCCATATTTTCGTATTATTTTAACAGTACGATATATTAGTCTTTTCCCTCTCTTGACATGCCATCGGAAATTAAACTAAAAAGCGATAGCATGTCACTTGCTCTTACTGAAATTCATATCCTAAATGGTATATTAATATGTGCAGCTCAAGTCATTAGGTTGGAAAACAGAACGGCTTCTAGCACCTATAATATGGAGGGCGTACTGGAGCTATGAACCATTGGGAGAAAAAATTGATTAGGGTCATCAACATTGTCCATATACATTAGCTGTGGCTCTGGAATGATTCAGATTATTTTATTAGGAGATTGAATATACGGCCCTTGCCCTTGTTCCAAAATGAAATGATTATTTATGTTTGACAAAGTTGGTGATGAACTTTGTTCAAATTTATGATTTCACCAGAGTTCTGTCAAGGCTTTTCTTGCACTTGCACCTCATTTATCTCCTGCACTAGTGCCAGTTTTAAGTTTAGAAAGAAAATATGGCGGCTTTCACAGTTTAAGCCCATGTTTGACCAAAGATTATTTTTCTTGAGGTATTCAGATACATTTCTTAATATTATTATGTCCTGATACCTTTGGACTTTCATTGATCTTGTAGTTTATATAGACTAATGGATGTTTTCTGCCATTCTTTAGTTTTTGGATGAGCTCTTTGCTGAAGCTAAAAGGTGAGTTTACTTTAGAGCGTTTTTCTCATTTTCAAGTTAAAACTGGAAGCCCTAATGGGGAAAGTAGATTGCATGGTGTTTTACCCTCGTAAAATGGGGAGAATGAGACCTGGAAGGACAATGGAGAAATTTTTATGAGTGATCTCATGTTGAAAAATATTCCTAATGATTTTGGCTTTAAGTCCAATGGTTTTTGTGTGATCCATATAGCCAACTTCATCTAGAGGTAATTATTTCTTTAAGTGATGTGTTCAGGTTTTTGTGTGATCCATATAGCCAACTTCATCTAGAGGTAATTATTTCTTTAAGTGATGTGTTCAGATTCTTGTTAGGGTAGTTGTGATGTGAAGGATTTCTTTTCTTGTACATCAAGCACTTCGCCACCCCTGCTATGCCCTGAGCAACCATTCCACGTCTCAACTTTCTGCTAACACCGAACCAATCTCTCTATGAACTCCCTACGGTGTGAGGTACTCACAGAATTACTGTAGACTGAATGTATTCTCATTGACACCCTTTACTCAAGGTTATCTTTTCTGTTAAAAGAGTTATCACTTAAATATCACGATTACCATATTCTCCATCAGGGGATCCTCGTCTTTGTTTCTTATGAAGATTATCTTCCCACCCCTTATGATTTCCATGTTGAGCATTATTACCTGAAGAGAATTCTTCATTTATGACATGAGCATCTGCACCTATCTAGTCTGGATATGGACACGCATGCAACCAGTGGCGGATTTTATCTACAAATTTTGGAGGGACCAAAATAATATAATTCTTTAATCATTAAATTGTTGTATCATTAGTTTGTTGTATCATTAGTATAATGTTTTAAAGATTGGTTTCTCTAACTGAATAATTTGATCTTTAGTATAATGTGAAAAATATAATCTATCTTGTTTCCATTATCACGAATAGTTTCATTTTTATCACTTTTGAATAATGAATTTATTCTTTAATTCTTTATCAATATACCTATTTTTTAAAATAATATTAAAAATAATTTATCATACATTACTAAAAAATTTGAGAAAAATTTGAGAAGCGTTAATATTAAAGGAAAAATATAATATAGTTAAGTCACAAATAAAAATCGGTTATGAAAAAATACATAATATATTATTTTTCTTTTATATTCATAAAAAATGAATATACTAAAGGCTCATGAGATAAAAGAATCAATGCTAACTATTAAATTAATATTTCATTACCAAATAAGATAAAAGATAATTACTTTTCTTTTCTTCAAGAAATAAATAAGAGAAATAAGAAATGAGAGAAAAAATAATTACCTTTTCTCTTAAAAAAATATGATAGTGAGAGATGAATACAATTTTTGTAAAACTAAGAAGACAATAAAAAAGGACATAAAAAATATCTTAATAAATATTTGATTTATTATTCTTTTAGTTATTGTTTTAGTTCAAAAATGTTAATTGGTCATCCAATTTTGTTTAGTTTTAATTTGGTTATGAATTTTGAAAAATGATGCAATTTAGTTATTTTTATTAAATTTCTTGAAACGGACCAATATTTTTTCATTAAAATTAAAGTTGTAAATAAAAATAGTTTGTTTTGTTGGTGTAATTAACATAATCTCATTATCAGTCTTGATGAAAATCGTTGATCCGCTTCAATAAATTTAACGAGAATAAACAAATTGCATCAATTTTTCAAAGGTCGAGATCAAATTAAGACTAGAAAAAACTTAATGACCAACTTGACATTTTTAGATAAAAATAGTAACCCAAAAATTAATTAAACCTAAATATATTTATTCTTTATATATTTAATTTTATGTTTTATTATCTATTAACATTAATTGGTTATATTTTATAAAAGAAATAAAAAGACAAACAATTTAATTTTCATCTATTTATAAAATATATTACCTATAATTTAAAAAATTCAAAAAAAAAATTCAAAATTTTCAAAATGTATATAACTTTAAAAAAAATTCAAAATCTTGTGGGGGCCATGGCCTCCTAGCCTTTAAAATGCTCGGCCATTGATTGTCACAAGTTTTATTTTTGATGACTAAAGTAATTGGCAGAAATACGTGTCAAAATATGTTCTTCATAATTCACTAGCAAAAACATAGATGTTATCACACATGAATGTTTGTATATTTTAATTTTCATAGTTATTAAATATAAAATTAAAAAAATAAAATATATACACAAAAAGAAGTTTTAAAATAATTGTTAAGACAAAAAAATTAAAGGTAAATTATTTATAAATAATTAATTTTTAAAATAAAATTAAAGATAAAACTAAAATAATGAAGTGTGAACATAAAAAAGTATCCTTTTATATATTGTTATAAATGAATAATTGTGATATTTTTGATAAAAATGAATAAATAGGAATTGAGAATTAAAAAACGTTATTAGTTACAATAGTATGTATTGGCATTCAAATGTTATTTAAATGTTTGCTTTATTAACAGGTTGAACCATTACAAATATTTATATATGATTGACAAATCAAGATGATAATTTTTACGTTGTAATAAAAGGTCGAAATACCATTATCTTAAAGAAAAAACAATTCGATTATTAACCCACAACAATTCAGTCTGTGAACATATATAATACAAAAACCATTAAAAACTATAAATAGGACCGGACAAAATTAATTTAACTGCATTAAATTACAATTAACTACACTATATTAAACTAAAAATGATTTAACTGCATTAATTTATGGTTCAGTTTCACTTAACTATTAAGTAATGAGTAATTGCACTAAACTGTTTCATCTATTTTTCTTTTCTATTGAATCCCGTTCTCTCCTATATACACTATGCATCACACTTTCTGACAAACTTTCTCAAACAATATTATCTTCACAGTAGTGAATGCTAAAATGTTACAGAGAGCACACACAGAATAAAATAGTTTGGCCTTAATAATTAAGGTTTTTTCTATAAAGAAAAAGGGAGCTAAGCAAATTTTCTCAAAAAAAATAGCAATGAAAAAGTAGTTTTAAAAATAGGAAGAAAAAGCTTTAAGAAAAAAAATTATATTATAGGCTTAATTAGTGATTTAGTTCTTTATTTTATTGGTTGGGTTTAATTTGGTCTTCCAATTTTTTAAAAATGTTCAATTTGATCATTTTCGTTAAGTTGATGTTCACATCATGCCTATACATCTCATGTGTCATTTTTGTGAAAATTTTAATATTTTTTAAAACTTTTTAAATTTTTTATTCTAAAAAACATAAACTGTCACGTGTCAAACTATGGTCCTACCATGTGTTAATTCATGAAATTTTTAATTTTAATTTTATTTGTTTTATTATTTAATTAAAAAATGCCACGTGACCCTGGACGGATCTTCTTAGGAGCATGGAGGGAGCCCCCAAAATTTTGAAATTTTTTTAATTATATATATATATATATATATATATATAATATAAAAATATTTGATTTTTTTTAAATTGTAGGTAGTATATTTTAGAAATTGATGAAAATTAAATTGTGTATCTTTTT
>Ga0214545_1004405_pt1 | contig 26379 bp, 7 predicted proteins | sample CNSS4metaG_FD_160064 | JGI IMG/M metagenome (GOLD analysis project Ga0214545, IMG submission 160064) | Root nodule microbial communities from cowpea collected in UCLA plant growth center, Los Angeles, California, USA - CNSS4 | ecosystem: Host-associated > Plants > Roots > Nodule | place: USA... | reverse complement strand
ATCCAGTTACTCTCACGTGGGGATACGAGCGAGGTAGGTTCGTATGTTCCGTGCTCACGTTGAGAGATGCCACGTGCGGGGAGGTACGGGGCTGGTGGATCACATGTGTTGGACTACGGGCGGGCAGGTCCGTAGGGAAGGACTACGAGTGGGGAGGTTCGTAGAGCAGGACTACGAACAAATCATTACACTTATGATATGAGTTAGAAAATAAAAACAATTATATAAAAAACATAAAAAAAAAAATTCTATATGATAAAAATAAACAACAAATAAATTAAGAAAATAAAAATGATCAAATGTGTGTCTTATAAGAAATTTCATAAACCATGATATGTGATTGGACAAGGTAAAACAAATGTATAGTTAAGGGATGATAAGATGAAAAATACCTTAGAGATTACATAAATTTTTTTAGATGTCAAACTAGTCAAACTGTTGAGAGATAATGAATTTTTTTTAGCAAAATAGAAGAGTTCTTCCTTTAAAAAAAATTGAGAATAATAAAATAACGAAGATAAGTTTTTTATATGACCTAGTAAATGTAAGATTTCTGTTATTGAACATTTAAATTGAGTGTTAAACATTCTCATGTGAAGAAAATAATAAATAAAATATTGAAAGGACAGATTTGGGATTCAAATCACAACAGCAAACCAATTCAACTCATCCACTTCTAGATGCAATGCCAAAGCTTGATATGTTATGTATAAATTAAGTGGTATGCATAGAAAGCTTTAAAATAGAAACTCACAGTGGTTAAATTGCATAAACTTCTCAAACTACTTGAAATATGATGGTGTGGATGCAGAATGTGAGTGCAGATTAAATATCATGGATGGATTATGAATGTGAATATTAAAATGAATTTAAGTACTCTCAAATGAAGATGGATGCATGGGCACCAGGAATGCCGCATGAAATTATAGCAAAGAGTGTATATAACAGATGGCGATAACAACTAAGCACGTGACAATAACAAAATACCAAATTAAACTCACTATGCATTATTAGATTTGTTGTGATAAAGTGCTACTACAGGACAAGAACATCAAAGTCCAAATTTTATATGGCAGTAGAGAATCAGATTTTGGCAACAGAGAAATAATTAAATTCATAACCAGATTTATGCATCAACATGATAAATGGAATGCTAAATGATGAAAGAAAAATGAAAAGATGAATTAAACTAATTGAGAAGAAGATTAACCTAGATGTAGTTCTAAGCTAAATAAGAAAATGCTTGGAATGTTGTTATAGTATTCAATCAGAGCATAACAGTGGCAAATAACACAAGATAATCATGAATTTATCACATTACAACAACACACCCCATTAATTCATACCAGATCATAGCATATGCAAAATGAGTTCAAAACAAATCATATGTAGTGAAATAAAAATTCCAACGCCTAAATGAATGAATTTTTTTCACAGATAGAATGCACCTACCACTAATTCATATGCATGAAAGTAATCCAATCTATGCTGCAAAACTGAATTCACGTGTTAAGAATCCCACCGTGAATGGAATAAACTTTAAGTGTTATCATGCAATTATAAATGCAATAAAATTATGTGCACCCATTGAAATTCCTATGAGATAAATCTCTTGATCAAACTAATATGAAAATCAGTATAATGGTGTGAACATGAGTTTAATCAACCAATTCACAACAACAAACCAATTCAACTCATCCACTTTCAGATGCAATGCCAAAGCTTGATATGCGATGTATGACTTAAGTGGATATGCATAGAAAGCTCTAAAAAGGAAACTCATTTTGGTTAAACTGCATAAAGTTCCCAAACTACTTGAAATATGGTGTGGATGCAGAATGTGAGTGCAGATCAAATAGCATGGATAAACTATGAATATGAATATTAAAATGAACCTAAGTACTCTTAAATGAAGATGGATGCATTGATTTGAATATATATTTGATTTCATATAATCAAGCTTTCACCTTTCTTATACACTAATCATGATAGTACGATCATATAATTGCTTTTCTTTTCCCCCTTCTCTGATCATAATGAGTCCCCCAAGAATGGTTATTCTCTCCTCTAATACTCCCTTCTAATTTTTATGCTTTTCTTCCAATTTTTGCCCTAAATAACAAAGTTTGGTATCCAAGTTTTTCTTCCAACGATAACGGTGGCCAAAATAGATAAAAAAGAACAAAGAATGAACAAAATAAAAGGTAGAAGGAGAAAAAGAAGAGAGTTTGGTACTCATTGCAATGGTTGTTGGTCGTCATTGTTCGTTTGCTGCCGAAAGACGAGAGAAGTTGTTCGCCGCTGCAAAAATTGCAGGAGAGCGCCCACTCGCTGTTGTAACACGTAATACTTTCCCAAACCCTTAATCGACAACACCCACTCGAAGAATGAAAGCTATTGTGGTTGGAAAGGGATATGTTGTTGTGGTTGGAGAGTGCAAATGCTACTGTAGTTGGAGTCACGAATGCTGCTGCGTGAGGGTTGTAGAAGAGAAAACATGAAGTGTATTACGCGGGGGAATATTTTCTTTAGTACATATGATGCGTGAGGGTTGTAGAAGAGAAAACGTGAAATGTATGGCATGGGGGAAAATTTTCTTTAGTACATATACGCGTTATTATACTTAAGTGCTCTCTATTTTGAATACATAGACTATACTTTTTTACTTGAACGCTTTCTGTTTAATCTATTTAAAATATTTAATTTTATTTTTAAAATAATTAAATATAAATAACGTTTATTTGAAAAAACGCTATCTATGGGTACCCATTTAGACAAGATTGATCTAATAAAGCGTCGTCTAATGTTCCGCATTCCCATTTATAGCGCTTAATTAAATAAGCGTTGTCTATTGGTAAATTTGGCATAGTGAGAGTACAAATATTCAAATGTGAGACATAATATATATATATATATATATATATATATATATATATATATATATATATATATATATATATATAGGTCTCTATTAGCATGAAAACCAATGTTGTAAGTGGTTGCAACGTGACAAGTAATAAGTATTTTATCATTCTCTCCCAAGGGATTTGTGCAAAACAAGACACTTTTGCAATCCATAACTCTCTTTGTTTTTTTATTAAACAGTTGGTGTGCGACTGGAGTTTGCCATATTGTATTTGCAATTGTCAAGACTATATTTTATCCACTTCTGTTAACAAAAACACACAAGAACTCTCATTCATTCATAATTATCTCAATTCCAATTTTGACATACAAATATAATCAAATCTTATTCCTAGTGAGTTTACACCTATGATAACTCATCTAGTTCCAATTCCTTGAATTTTGAACAAGTAATCATACATTAAGTTCAAGAGTCTTAAGATTATTAATAAATCATGTTATATGCTTTGGTACTTAATTTCAGTTTTAGGTTCAAAAGACATTTTCGAATGCTAGAACAACCAACAATCAAGCCATGGGTGATCAATCTACAACAAGCATTAAGCATAGAAATCAAATACTAACATAGAAATGGAAAATCATACATATTAAAATCACAAAATGCACAAGCATTTAGTTTATTATATATAATCTCAACAAATATGTTTGCTCTCAATGGTGGAGAACTTTGGGCTTACAAGGTTCATAGTAAATGCTCCAAGCACCAATCAGACCCAATGCCAGCTTACTATAGTGGTTGTCTCGCCCAACGAGATCTTTTGCTCGCACAACGAGCCTAGTTGTGTTTGTCAACACTTAATCTCGTCTAAATAACTAAATATTAAACTAAATAAAGTAAAATGAATTTATGCAAAAAGAAAAACTGGACAACAAATAACAAAATTTAAAGATACTAAAAAGTAAAAAAATATTTTTTATAAATGTATTACACTAATAAGTATATAAAACTATATAAAATAATAAAAATAAAGAATAAAAAGTATAATTAAAATATATTTTATAAAGGAAAGAAATAATTTGAAAATAGAAAAAGTAAGAAAGAGAATTTTTATAAAATAAATTTGTATGTGATATATATGTAATTTTGTTCTTACAATAAAAGTGATTTATTATATCTTATTGATATTCAACTTAATCCACTTAATTTTTCTGTTTTCTATCTCGTACACTTATAAAAAAAATGGGGATAAACGACTGTGAGAGAGAAGTGTGAAAAAAATTGCTTTAGAGTAAGAATCACAAAGTGAGAAAGAAGGATATAAAAGCTTGAATCATAGAGTAAAAGAAGAAAGAGAAGGCAGCAAGCAAACAAAAAGGAGTGCTCTTAGTGCAAATTTTATAGGTTGAGATTACTAATAGGAAGAAAGCTCACAAGTGTAGAAAACCTTTTTACGTCAGTTAAAAAGACTTTCTATATCGATATTGGAACAGGTATAGATACAAGTAGTATCGAAAGTTTCTAGAATCAACATAAGAAGATCACATACTATGTCGATTCTGGATCAAGTATAGAAATTTCACTTGAGAATATAATATTTTGTAATAGAAGTGACTTTTTATACCAACTAGTATTATACCCGTCCACACGCACAAGTCCTTTATTTTTGCTTTTTTTTTAATCTTTTTTAATTATGTTTTAAGAAAAATAATAAATTATTATTATATTTAAAAGAGGCTAAATTATTGATTTAGTTCTCTAATTTGCTGCTTTGGCTCATTTTAGTCCCTATATTACTTTCGGGTTTAATTTAGTCCTTCATTTTTTTAAAAAGATTCAATTTGGTCCACTTATTATTTTTTATTCAATTTAGTCCTCCTTCTTTTTAAAAGGATTCAATTTTTTCTTTCAGAATTTGAGATCAAATTAGTAATTAAGTTTAATTACAACTTATATATACATGTTAAACTAATTTTTTTAGAATGTATACATCAAATCAATCCACCTAAGTGTAAATATTTGAGTATTTATGTGGAGTTGAAAAATAATTTTTTTTTAATATTTAGGTGGAGTAGTTTGATATATAAATTATAAAAAATTAGTTTAACATATATATATATATATATATATATATAATTATATATAAGCTTAATTATATTATCTTATTAAGTGTTAAAATTATATTTGATTATAAATATAATATTTAATTTTAGAATTACATAATATAAGAAAGTTAAATTTTACATTTTGTGAATATTTTTATAATAATAGTCATTTAACTATAAATAAGTAGTATTTTTTTAATATCAATTTCTTAAAATTAATGTAGTAGATCATATTAACCTTAGTAGTCAATTACAATATTTTGTTGATTTACTTGTGATCTATGATGCACCGATACTTCCACTTGAGTCACGTATCTGTGTCCGATACTTTAGGATACTTTATCAATACATTTTAATAAAGTATCTAATTTATAAAGTCGTAGTACACTACAAGAAAATTTTTGAATAATGACAAATTTTAGTAACAACAAATATTTAGTTACTATACAATGATCAATTTAGGTACCTATTTAAAAAACTAAAAGTTATTGACAACTAAAATAGTTCCAAACAATTATAATTGATCTCTACATTGATAATTAAAATAGTTTTTAGGGTTAAGTATGTTTTTAGTCCCTGAACTTTGCTCCAAAATTGGAATTCGTCCCTGGTCGAAACTTTGATAAATTTCGGTCCCTAAACTTTAAAAATGAATGAATATAGTCCTTTTAACCCAATTTTGTTAACTTTTTTTTAGGTTTCGAACGCATTTCTCAGTAAATATTAGGGTTGTTTACGCCGTTTGACACATTCTCGGCTCAATATTTACTGAAAAATGTATTCGAAACCTAAAAAAAAGTTTACAAAATTTGATTAAAAGGACTATATTCATTCATTTTTAAAGTTTAGGGACCAAAATTTATCAAAGTTTCGACCAGGGACGAATTCCAATTTTGGATCAAAGTTCAGGGACTAAAAACATACTTAACCCTAGTTTTTATTATGAATTGATTTCTAAATTAGTTCTAACATTATCTACCAATGTTTTGACAACTAAAATAATTGGTTTCTAAATTGTCCACTAACATTAGCTACTAACAATGATATATTTATTATGTTTTTAAGAATTATTGTACAATTTTCAATATTTATATATCACGTATCTATCACGTATCGTATCCTATTATTTTCAAAATAATCTTATCGACGTATCAAATACGTGTTATATTCGATACATGTATCGTATTCGTGCATTATAGCTTGTGATTGATGCAAATAAAGACATTAATTGATGGATGAATGGAAATTGAACGATTAAGATATTTTAATTTTTTAGAGTACTTTTAATTACTTATTATTGTGTGGTTAGGGTTGGGTTATTATTAGTTATAATTATTTGGTAGACCCACATTAAATTAAAAATGTGTTTGCTAAAGGTATTTTCACAGATTGATTGTTTTGTGTGTTTTCTTTTAAACTTAGATTAAGAAAATTATTATAATTTTATTATTTTTATTTAAATAATCCTTTTATATGATTATATTTAAGTGTTAAAATCGTGTATAATTATATATATATATATATATATATATATATATATATTTTGTACTTTTACTTATTTCATGAACCATGAACAATATACCATATTTTATTTTAACTGTGATTATATGCATTTCATTTTAATATAATATTCAAATTTTAATAATATAATAAAATTGTTTAAATATTGATATTATTAATAGTAAAATTGTTATTATTATAATCTAATATTATTATCAATAAAATAAAATATAGATATAATTGATCCGTACAAAAACTAATAATAATAATAATAATAATAATTTATTATAATAAAGATTTTTTATTTTGTTACTATGATGATTAAACTTAAAAATTAATTATATGTAATAAGTTTGAAATATATATATATATATATATATATATATATATATATATATATATTAATAATTTTGTTATATTATAATGTTTAAACATGTATAATTATTTATAAATAATTGTTATGATATCATTAATATTAGTATAAATGATAAAATCCGATTATATTAACAATGTATAATTATTTATAAATATTTGTTATGATATTATTAGTGTAAGGCTCTCTTATTTCAGTCCCAATGTTTAAGGGTTGCCCCAAAATCTAATGGGCCTAATGGTTGGCTCATAGGGTGTCCAAGGCTCCTAAGGCAGTCCAACCCCTCTCACTTTTGTTATTCTTGCAAAAATAGTACTCTCACACTCTCATTTTCTCTCCATAGAGGCTTTGCTAGGGTTTACCCCTTAGTTCACTTCAAGCTAGCTCAATCTCGTTTCTTCTCCACGTAAGTTGTATCTAACTCACCTTCTTCCATTCCTAGCTTGTTTTCGTGATTCCAACTGGGGGTCATCATTATAACCTTGTTCCCTATTTGTCCATCGTTTTTCCAACTCACTAAATTGTCCTAGGAGCTGTGGTGCTTATCTGTTCATACTCACAACTCTCACAATAACTTTTCCAGTTAAGGGAAGCTAGGGTTTCATGTTTTTAATGTATGTGGCTTGATTTCAGTTTTGTTTAGTGCTCTTGGTGACTGTATGCCATTTAAGATAACATGAATATGTATTGTGCATCATTCTGGGTGTAGTTCTGTGTTGACATGCGTGAATAGTGGAGGCAATATAATAGTCTTGCCCAAGCGAGTGGGTCTCACCTAAGCGAGAGTATTAGAAAACCCTCCCTGGTGTTGCGCGAGCTGTCTCTCAGGCGACGAGATCCTGTTTTGAGCGAGAGTCCGTCTCGCTCAGGCGTGGAGGTCTCGCCTAAGCGAGAGAGCGCACCAATACCATTATTCCACTGTTTGAGCTCTCGCCTAGGCGAAGGGAGCTCGCCTGAGCAAGGGAAACCTCTCGCCTGAGCGAGACCCTTCCGCCTGAGCGAGAATTGGGCGAGAATGTGCGATTGTTCTATTTCTTTCTCTATTGTTGGATGTTTGACATATGTTTGGATTGATTTCTCTTTAAAAGCATGAATTGGGTGAATATGCTTGAGCAACATGGGTTATGGTCTGTGATTGATAAGTTTAACATGATCTTGGCATGTGACATGTATGGGATGGTTGGTTACGAAAGTGACACAGAATTGGAATGAGCATGAATGTTATATTGTTTAATGGAACATGTCCTTGGTAAGGTTAGGATGTAATTCCACGACAGTTTCGTGGTGGCGCCTCATTGGTTAGGGCGTAATTCTATAAATCTCTAGGTGAGATGTCATGCTGATGCCTCAGTTGCTCAGGACGTAATTCCATGACTCCTGCTAGTGGGAGTTCATGGTGGTGCCTCATTTATATAATTTAGTAAGGATTCAAGGTAAGGATTGCATCCTAACACTATAATGAGTCAATTAGTCTCACATAGAGCGTACTGACTCAAGTGGTGAGAGTTGTAGGAGGCCTGAAACACTTTAAGGGCTAACCTTGTGTGTGGGGATGTAACACTAGAACAATTAGTTCGGTAGAGCAGTAAAGACTACCACAAGTGCAAGCATCCCCTAAATCCGACTAATTATATGTATCCGAATGAGTCGTGTCTTGAGTCTTAGTGTATTGTTTGCAAGTCATAACATGATTGATTGACTATGAATTTTGGACTATGAATTGTGTGTAATTGTATGATAAATCATTTCTTTATATGTTAATGTGTGACGTGTCGTTTAAGTAAGTTTATTTATTAAATGAGACGTTACAATTAGTATTAGTATTAATATAAACTACCGAAAACACAAGTTCTATCCACCTGTGTTCTGGCATTTTCTTAATTTTCATAAAAATTTGAGTTAAGATGAATAAGAAATATATAACTAATTTTAAAATAGTTGTTAAATGTAATTTTGAAAATAATTTTTTTTGAAAATAACAATTAAAGACAATTTTTTTTAAATAACGATTAAGAATAAATTGTTTATAAAATAATTAATTTTAAAAATAATAATTAACGATAAAATTGGAATATCGAAATGTGAATAAAAAAAGGATATCTCTTTATATATTATATATTGTTATAGATAATAAGATATGATTATATTAACTACTGCTATTATATGTAGTCAATTAGTTTTATTAGTTTTTATAGTATTTCTATCTTGAAGTCTTTAAATATTTGTAATTAATATTATATTTAAATCTGTTATAGGCTTTTTTTTTCCCAATTTTTTTTAAAGAAATTAATATATTTATTTTTATATTTAAATATATATTTATTTAAATACTTATATTTAGGTGTTATAATATTTAAATAAAGAATTTATAATATAAAATAAATAAAGTAAACTGTACTATTTTTTTATTAATTGAAAATAAATTGTCCAAACTTATATATGTTTTTATTTTAATATTCTTATTTTATATTTCTCTTTTATTTGTGTTTTTTTACTAATTTTTAATTAATCTTTTATTTGTCGTTTTATGCATTTTAGCATGATATAATAATAATAATAATAATATTATTATTATTATTATTAGTTAATTATCGAAATGAGAGATTAAAAAAATAAATAACAATTATTTATTATTTTTAATGTGCTACTACCTAATATCAAATCATATATATATATATATATATATATATATATATATATATATATATATATATATATATATATTTACATTTATTGTTATCTTTGATGATTTAGAGTGATATCTACTTAAATGTATTTAGTTTTACGTAATTTGAATAAGTAAGAATGCATTTCATCCTTTTATAGGTTAAGATACAAAACAAAACAGTCATGAATATTTTAAAAATATGTTGTCTTTGACATGCTTGTGACTTGAATATATGAATCATTTTGTGGTTTGAAGTTCCTTAAATGCGAATTACTGCAATGGACTCCACCACTCTTTTAGCATTATATCTAATTGGTTGATTTTTGTAGTTCAAAGAATTAATAATTCAGCAAAAGAAAATGAAACTGACAAAAAGGTTACCTACATTTTGGCCTCAAATCCAATTTCTGGAATTTCCACCAGAAAAAAGGAAAAAAATGTCATCCCTGAAGTAAAATTTAACAACTACATAGATTTATCACTCAACATATTAAAAGGAATAATTGTATAGGAAAGTTAAAAAGGATTGCAACTCATTAGTCTAACAGTAAATATTACATATCTAGAAATTTTTTTCTCATCTCTATAACACCAGAGAAACACAAATCCTAATTCCTACAATAGAAAAATAGAGTACTAAGATATTGGCACCCACAATCAAACCAATTGGAATAGGGGCGACAATTCCCACATTCCCTTTCTTTGGATTCACTGTTGTGGTATAAATAATGTAAACCAAACCAAAAGTCATCACAACTTCAAACACCAATGCATTCCACACAGACACACCAAGGGATAGAGAAAATAAATGAGCTTAAAAGGTAAATATCAATTGCTTGTGGCAGTGTTAAAGTTGAAGGAGGATTAAGGAGTAGAATGCATTCAATAACTGAACCAAGTAATTGTGCAATACTATCCAGAATGTAAGTGTAGACCTAATACGTGTAATCATTTCGATATTGATTGAAACCAAATCACAAACACAATGATTCTAATCCATATAAGAATATCTCCTTTGCAAGTGAGATAAAGTTGATGCAAAAAGCTAGATGATCTAAAACCTAAAGAACAATATCAAAATGATCAGGCTCATTTCTTCTATGAAAGATATAGCAAAACAATTTTCACTTGAATTATAATGTAGTAATTTTCACTTAAATCATAATGCAGTAATTTATATTCAAACCTGTGAAACTCCAGCTCTAGTACCTGCAACATTTTATTGTCCCTAATTACCAGTAGCTGGTAAGACTTCCACATTCTTCCCAAAAGCATCTTTCCGGGAGAACAAATATTTCAAAATGATTTTTGTAACTTCATTTCTACTTCTGTACTCTGTACATTCCTTTCCTGTACCTAATGTGGCTTCTGCCAAAAGAAGCAAACTTGTTTAGGAAAAAAGGCAAACCTATAAGGAAACAATGTCGTAGGCGGTGATATCTTGATAGAAAAATGATAGTTTAACCTCTTGTTTTTAACCTCTTTTTGACCTCCTGACGTGTCACTGTGAAGTGACAATTTAAATTTCATTTTCTATTTTTTTAAAGTCTTTTGATGTGGCCTTTGGGTTGAGTGATTGATGGGACAAAAGTAAGGGCGCGTGAAATGCAGCGGGAGAAGCAATTCAGAAGTGGTTTTGAAGTGGTTTTGAAAGGGAGAAAAGGAGAGACCCCACTTTTGTTCTTCGTCGTCCCATTTTTCCAACCAAAGAATGTTTTACCAAGTTTTTCCATTCAGCCAAGTGGAGAGATCTAATTTTCATCCATTTTCTACCTTTTTTCTTAATCGAGGAAGTGGACAAGAACTGGGCATTGCTTTATTGGTCCATAAATTTTAAGACGTTGTTTACCATGGTGTGGCTTTTGATCGAAAAAAGGTTGGGTTTTTTTAATTACATTGCGTGTTTTCTTTGATTATTTATGTGTTCTTGGAAACAGTTCAGAAGCACTTCAGAAGTGGTTTTGAAAGGGAGAAACTTTTAAGTTTATTCGTGCGGCATAACCCAGCTTTTGACACAAAGGACTCCAAAGTCATTTGTTGTTGATGAAAGAAAGGGTTTAGTTTCTAAACCATCGGTGGTTGCGGCAGGCTTGTGTGTTTGTGACATTATTCATCGAGTTGGGGTACGAAGTTATGGTCTCTTATTAAACTATTCTGGTTAAGTGACAATACTTATATTATATGTCTTTTTATAAAATCATAAGTGTCTTTTTTATCTAAAGATTATGGACAGGCAAACCTGGATATTCAAATACAGATTATGGACAAAAAATGCTGGATATTCAAATATCCTAACGAAAATGGAATAATTCATGAGGGCTTTCTTTTTGCATTAAATTCAACGTAACATTATTCACCATGCATCCACCAAAAGCATTCTCCTATTAAACTATTCTGGTTAAGTGACAGTACTTATATTATATGCCTTTTTATAAAATCATAAGTGTCTTTTTTATCTAAAGATTATGGACAGGCAAACCTGGATATTCAAATACAGATTATGGACAAGAAAAGTTGGATATTCAAATATCCTAACCAAAATGGAATAATTATGAGGGCTTTCTTCTTGCATTAAATTCAACGTAACCTTATTCACCATGCATCTACCATCTCCTATTAAACTATTCTGGTTAAGTGACAGTACTTATATTATATGCCTTTTTATAAAATCATAAGTGTCTTTTTTATCTAAAGATTATGGACAGGCAAACCTGGATATTCAAATACAGATTATAGACAAGAAAAGCTGGATATTCAAATATCGTAACCAAAATGGAATAATTATGAGGGTTTCTTCTTGCATTAAATTCAACGTAACCTTATTCACCATGCATCCACCAAAAGCATTCTCCTATTAAACTATTCTGGTTAAGTGACAATACTTATATTATATGCCTTTTTATAAAATCATAAGTGTCTTTTCTATCTAAAGATTATGGATAGACAAACCTGGATATTCAAATACAGATTATGGACAAGAAAAGCTGGATATTCAAATATCCTAACCAAAATGGAATAATTATGAGGGCTTTCTTCTTGCATTAAATTCAACGTAACCTTATTCACCATGCATCCACCAAAAGCATTCTCTTATTAAACTATTATGGTTAAGTGACAATACTTATATTATATGCCTTTTTATAAAATCATAAGTGTCTTTTTCATCTAAAGATTATGGACAGGCAAAACTGGGTATTCAAATATCCTAACCAAAATGGAATAACTCACGAGGGTTGTTTTCCTCATGAAATTCAAGTCAACCTTATTCACCATCTATCCACCAAAAACATTCTCCTTTGAAACTATTCAGGTCACGTGACAGTACTTATATTATATGCCTTTTTATAAAATCATAAGTGTTTTTTTCATCTAAAGATTATGAACAGGCAAAGCTGGACATTCAAATATCCTAACCAAAATTGAAAAATTCATGACAACTTTTTTCTTGCATGAAATTGAACGCAACCTTATTCACCATGAATTCACCAAAAGCATTCTCCTTTGAAACTATTATGGTCAAGTGAAAGTACTTATATTATATGCCTTTTTATGTTACCATAGGTGTCTTGTTTTTTAAGGATTTCGGACACTCATAACTGCGTATAGACTGTTTCATAACGAAAGTATATTTTGATGGAATTCAAGTTAACAATTTAAGAAGGGTATGGACTATTTACTAATCCATTAATCCAATAACACCAATAAATTTTCAAAACTAATTATGAACATAATAGAGTACTTATATTAATTGTCTATATAGCCAACAATATGTACAGATGACACACACTATCTACAGCATGCTCCTCACAACCTGTCATGGACGAATTCATTTTTGTAATACCTTTAATGGTTATTCTTTCACCACTAAATAGTGAACTTATGCATCCACATCCATATACATGACATTCTACTTCTTGCCTAACTACATCCAACCCAAGACTAATACATACATCAAAAGCAAACAACGACAAAAGGTACTTCCATATATGAAATGATTCTTCACCCAGATCCCATCGCTGTAGCAACTCAAGTAATAAAGGAGTGCATATATCTAAACACCTATCTAACTGCAGACACCATTTGAAAGGTGTCACTCCAATTTGTGATCGGTGTGCTTCTGTCAACAAACTATTAACTTGGACGATGTACTTTGTCTCCACAAAATTAATAAGTCGGACCTTACAATCAAAACAAGTTCAAAGTTAAAACATCACAATAAAATCAAAGCAAATTCAAAGTTAAACATCACAATACTCATGTAATACAATTGAACCATCTAATAATAGACAACACTAACCCTTTGGTCTTCTTCTGCTTTTGTTCCTTTCCCATTACCACCCATGAATTATAAACAACCTTTTCAATCATAAATCATTTGAAACATATTAATATTCACAAACTAACAAAGTGCAAGGAGAACACATATACTCAGAAACACCACATTCACGAATTCAATCCATTAAACCATATTTCGGATGGCAAAAACATTTTCCCAACAATAAACCAATGAACATTAACAAAAATAGAGAATCCATCTCAAACAATAACACAAAATCCATCTCACACAAAAATACAAAAATCCATCTCACAAAAAAAAAATTATAACACCATACGCTTAACAAAAACACACAAGAACATGACCTCCCATTTACCACCGCTACTCCAATAACTTACCTCGAACACAAGAAGAAGTTTGAATCCTTAAAGGTCGTCACCGCTTAAGGACCACACTAGAATCAACACGAACACAATAAGGTATGGTCCTGTCACCACAACCCCGCCTATCCTATTCAACTTTTGCAAAAAAATCTTCTTTTGTCAAGGACTTTAGCACTCCAAGAACACATAAATAATCAAAGAAAACACACAATGTAATTAAAAAAACCTAACCTTTTTTCGATCAAAAGCCCCACCATGGTAAACAACGTCTTAAAATTTATGGACCAATAAAACAATGCCCAGTTCTTGTCCACTTCTTCAGTTAAGAAAAAAGGTAGAAGATGGATGAAAATTAGATCTCTTCACTTGGCTGGAAGGAAAAACTTGCTAAAACATTCTTTGGTTGGGAAAATGGGACGACGAAGAACTAAAATGAGGTATCTCCTTTTCTCTCTTTCAAAACTGCTTCAAAACCACTTCTAAATTACTTCTCCCGCTGCATTTCACGCGCCCTTACTTTTGTCCCATCAATCACTCAACCTAAAGGCCACATCAAAAGACTTTAAAAAAATAGAAAATGAAATTTAAATTGCCACTTCACGGTGACACGTCAGGAGGTCAAAAAAAGGTTAAAAACAAGAGGTTAAACTATCATTTTCCATCTTCACGGTGACAACTCCCAAGGACACAAGATGCACTTTTGAATAAAGCCTAGATGTGACGTTGATACCATACATTATTGCGAAGGAAAAAAATAAAGAATATATAAAGAATCAATACATGAGGAAAATAGTGAAAATTAACTATAAGATATCAATCCCACCTCTAGTTGCTTATAGTAGCCTAAAAAATAATATTTTAGTATTGAACACAACGAAATTGGTGTAGAAATTTTTTTTAGAGCAAATGCCTGCAATAATCACAATTGAGGGGATAAGAATACCTAGAAAATGGAACAAACATTACCTAAAATAAAAATTAAACAATCATTAAAGTCAAAAGGTTTGGAATTATTATATAGCCATAACTTTGTTATGATATACATATGGCTAAGATATACAACAAATATGCAATGCAGAAACTATACGTGTACCAGTAGATCTGGAGAGACAGTTCTTTTGACAATCATCAACTGCACTCAATCAAGAATTGTTCTTTGCAATTGCCAACCACAGGATGATTGTGGTTGCTATTGATGTTGCTTACACCCTGCCTTTGACCACCAATGTCCTCATAATAGGTCATGGCCAGACAATCAATGTCCTTGTCACTACTCATTAAACATCTAGAAGAAATTATATTGTTGCACGTGCATATAAAATATACATGTCCTTAATATCTTAGTTTTGTAATTAATATATATATATATATATATATATATATATATATATATATATATATATATATATAATACAACTTTAGTTGACGTTAAACTCATTACTAATTACGACTATGAATAATTAGAGAAGTGGTTAGATTAGAAGAAACACAATAACATGACAACCTTCACCAGTATATAACTTCTTATTAAACAAAAATTGAATCACATATAAATTTTATATGTGGTTTATTAGCAGTTAATTATATATGCATTGGTCATGTAAAGCCCGAAAATGGAAAATGATAGATAAAGGGATTTTATTCATTACAACACCAGCCTTACATACAAGTAACATTGCCAAAATAGCATTGGTACCCAGCTGAAAATGTTAAAATATTGAAAACCTAATTAACAAAAAATGAATATCCAATATAACTACAAAAGATGCAATCACCGAACATAATGTTGTGAAGTATGATAGCTGGAAACTTAATTCAAATTGAATAGTGTAATCTGACATAGAAAATACTAATCTCGGATTCAATTACAATAGGTCATAGGTTGAATATAGCTTTACAGAAACAACTTACTTTATTTTGTCATCTTACTATATATTAGGTTGAATATAGCTTTACAGAAACAACTTACTTTATTTTGTCATCTTACTATATCTTTTAAGCTACCAATCTCTAAACCTTGAAATTAAACACAAACTTTATCTCTCTTAGTGCTTAGACATACCCAATAATTTAAAAGTTAAACAAAACACTTCAAAGAATCTAGAAACATTTAAGACAAATAAACAAAAATATTAGAGTGCAAGATAAATGATATCTTCATTACTACTTAAAGGCATTTAAAAAAAATCCTAGAAACATTTAAGACAAATAAACAAAAATGAGTACAAATCTCAACTAAAATCTTAAAGAATCGAAAATCATTTCAAAAACAAAAAGACATAATATTATAATTTTCAACTCATAATATTTGTTGGCGAAACACATATCAAAAGACCACAAACCAAAAAAATAGTAAAGCACTAACTCAAATGTAATAACAAAAATGGAAAAAATTAACATTTATTTAGCACTTCAACCACAAATCATAACTAATCCAAAAACCATAATAAAAGAACCATGGTAGTGGTTCAAAAAATGGGGTTAAAGGAACATCTAACCTTATAATCCAAGTTTGTCAATTGCAAATGCTTTAATCGCAACCTCAACACACCATAATGAATGTCTAAACTTATTTTTTCCGTTTGTGATTTGTAAACCCTTCAAAATTGTGAGTATAGACCACACACAAACTAAATTTGATAATAAAAATTAAAAGCATAAGAGAAATTAAGAAAATAAAACCTCAAATGCTAAAAAATACCTTTTCGCTAACACTATACCATTGTATTATTCTTTGATGAATGAAACCCTGCATTGAAAATGTAAGAAAAAAACTTATAGAATGTCATCAAAAACGACATGTATAAAAAAGAAGCAGAAGAGGAATGTAGAATAATAGATTAAAATCCTAAAAAATATACCAACAAAAACCAAACGAAACCACAAACCCTAATACTATAAACACCAAGTAAAACTATAATCGAAAATGTAAACACCAAGTAAAAACATAATCGAAAAGCCATAATCCAAAAGCAAATTATCAAAAAAAACATGATAGTGTTGGAAGAAATGGGGTTAAGAAACATCTAACCATTTTGTGACCTCTAAATCCTTCAATGGAAACGTCATAAATTTTAGGAAGTACAGAGTGTTGCCCATTATGTCTTTCATCTAGGGTTTTTCTGGTAGAGAAGAAAGAAAAGGGAAAATATAGAACCACGAAACAAAGAGAAGAAATATCAGGGAAAAGGAGCGAGAAGGAACCATTTGCATATTTGAATTGAGAGCCCAATTACGTCTATCAACAACAATTTCCACTCCATATCAAAGAATGTTGGAAAGACAAAACTGCCATAAAAAATGCACATCTTCAAAACAAAAGCAGGGGTACATTAGTAAAGCAGTGCCACCAATACAACGACGAAAAAACCATGACTGAAGACATTTGTTGAAATAAGATAATGGGTATAAACGAAATAATAAAAATGGAAATGACTTAAGTATGGGTATTTGGGAAATATCCCTTGTAGTTTGTTTTCTTAGCATGTAAGTAGATTAAAGCCATAATCGATATAGAAAGTGAGCTTTTTAATACAGGGAAGGCCACAACTAGTATAGAAAGTGCCCCTTTCAATGATTATCATGTTAAATCTTGAACTTGCTTGATAATTAAATTATTTTTATTGATTATCATGTTGAGTCTTGGATTTTCCTGATAATTAAATATGTTTTTATTGATTATCATTTTGACTCTCAAACTTGCTTGATAATTAAAATTGTTTTTATTGATTATCGTTGTTCCTGCAAGGACAATAACAAATTATTATGGGTGTCAACTTACTTTTTCATAGGTTTTTTTTAAGAGTTAAACAAAACCCAAATAATCCCCCCTGATGAAGTATAGGAAAATTGACTCAGGATCGAATCCAAAGAAATGGTGTGTGTTAAGTTTAGCTTGCACAATTAAATCTCACGAAAAAGAAAATAAAACTAAAAATGGGAAAATAAATTAAAAACCAAAAAGAAATGTAGAATTATTTTTAATTGAATCACTTAAAGGCATGACTGAAACTAAACTGTGTTATGCAAGGTAGGCAATGCTGCTGCAAGGTATGCATAAATGATGCATATGCATGATTTGTAAGAGACCTAAAATAGAATGGAAACTGTATTAAATTGGAGTGAATACGTATCAAAGTGATTGATGCATGCCTGATCAAATTTCTCAAGATAAAACTCCACTGCAGACCAAGAATAACATTGAAATTAAGATAATATGTGACTGTAAAGAATTTAGACTCTGGCAGCAGAATCATTGTAACATAGTGATAGCAGCAAAATCATATGGCATCTATGTGTATGCAGAACCCAAATCTGAAACATGAATCTGAATTGAAAAGATGGCAGTAGTGAATTCAATTTTGACAGTAGAGAAAATAGATATTAACAGCTAATATTGATGCATATTCAGATTGCATGAAATATAAATGCAGGAGCAGATTTGAGATGCAAAGAAACCACTTGGCAGTAGATTTAAACAGTGACAACAATAGTAAAATGCAATGCAAAATCAAGATGAAAATAAAACATGGATGTGTAGTAAAAGTATGATAAGAAAATAAATATGTAAATTCTTTAGCCGCGTTGGAAACACTGTCCTTAAGGATTTATCTACAGTGTATGCGCAAATTCCGTAGGGTACAACAAGAACATCTCGGATATATTCTGAGGATAGCAGAAACTAGCAAGATAAGTACACTTTAAAGAGTAAGTAACTCAGGATATAAGAGAAGAGAGAAAATGAAGAAAATAAGAGAATGAGAGATGAGAAAGGTTGTGTCTTGGTAGAAGATTTAAGCTCCTATTTATAGGTGATGAATGGATTTAAAAATCCATGCTCTGTAGCTGAATCCTAGTGTGGAAAATAATATCCCATAAAATGTGGATGTGGAATCAACATGTGGAGGAGATCTCGCTACAACAGCATGCACCATCCTAAAAAGGAGGGACGCTTGGTCACCTTGCAACAACTGCAACGCTTATAAATATATAACAATCCCCCACATATTGCAAAAGATAAGAGATAGAAATAAAGAAAGACAATCCTGGGTCTCAACTAAGATGTAATGCATTAGAGCTGGTATATCAAGCTATATGAACCAGTCTTAGATTGAGAAACTTAACACACAATGTAGTTGGTATAACAAGCTATATGAACCAAGGACACTTGATGTGTGTTAGCAATTTATCAATGACAATACACCCCCACAATTCTTGCTATTATCATTATGTTGCGCTACTAGGCCATGCGCGTGCCCGATATTCATGAGTGCTCTAGAAATCATGCCAAGATCTCATACAAGCAGCCCCACTCAACACTCATATAGGTGATTTCATCAAGTGTATGCTGCAAATCATACACCACCCATAAGGGATATGAAAATCATTAAAACTTTGTTTAAGTTAAAATTCTTACACCCTAGAGAATTTTAATTACAAAGTTTAACCTCTCAATAATGTAGTCTCTAGCACTTTCACATACACCACAGTAATGGACATAATTGATTAAAATTAATCAATTAATTTAGTGCTAGTAGAACTAACAAGTGACTTGTTCTTACCCATATGAACCTTATTCATGGGATCTCCAATCACAAAAGTGGGGTTACCATCACTTGTTTGTTTCAAGTGGCTCAAGTCTTATTCGCCTCGATGTTTCTATAATCATATTTCATCCTAGGATTTTGTCAGAGAATATGTTAGATTCCATTCTGACTTCACATACTCAATGGAATTTGGTTCACTCTTCAGTAGCTACTGTCGATTGGCAATCACAATGTATTTTCATTCCTAGTGGAATGTTAGCTAAGAAGTTCGTCAACTACTCAACTTCGCTACCAGCCCTTTCAAGAACAACATACTCATATTTCTTATTAATCTAACAATAATTGTTTAGCTGATCTCTATGAAATCACACCAACCCAAGTGTGAATCTATTACCACTAATAAATTTGACTCGTCTGAATCAAAGATTCAGTTAGCATCATTGTACCCTTCTAGTACAATGGGAAAATCCATTATATTCAATGACATATTCCATTGAATCTCGTAAGCATCTCATAAGTCTCAATATTCCTAATTAGAATATTAAGTGTATCTTCTCAGTCTACTTACTACATAAACAACACCTGGTCTAGAAAAGACCATCACAAGTAGTAAGCTCCCAATTATCTGGGCTTACTGAGGTTGAGAAAATAATTTTCCTCTATTTTCTTTAATTAGTATCATAAGGGATATTCACTCATTTATAATTTCTAAACTTCCTAAGAAGTTTCTCAAGAACACTTTTGGGATAGTAATGCTATCACCCTTCCTTATGATTCTATCTTAAAAAAATCACATGGCTTCATCTAGAAACAATTTATAAAAATTCTAAAACAACTTAGTTCTAGAAACTATCAAATTGCATATATCAATCATTAGGTGAAAAGTCATATCCCAAATAATTATTTTATTTTTCTTTGAAAATGGGTTAAATTCATTCACACATTTATTTATTTTTATTTTAAATAATAAATAATTAAGTAAAATCATCTAACCCCCACAATATTAATTATTCCTAATTAACAAACAAATAAATATTTGACAAATAAATATCTGATATCATCCACCGTATAGTCTATACCGAAAGTGCATTTCGAAATATTATGGGACCAACATTGCACCATAATTGTATAAGTTGTTAGGAATTATAGGCATTCAATTTTGAATTATATGCCATATTCCTAAAATGGCGCACCTATGGCCCACCACCATTTCTTCATGCAACTAAATTTTTTCAACAAAGGGACCCACCAACATTCCCAAAGTCTATCTCCAAACTTTTTTTTAAATACAGAGACAAAAGAAACCCTAATTCTTCTCTCTTCAATTGCCATAAACATTCTCCTCCCATTTTCTCTGTCATCAAACTCAGAACGCCAACTATGAGATGAACACACATGTTACTAGAGCTACAAGAGTCATTGTCAGCGCGAGATTGGTCGCCACTTGAGCTGTTGCTGGTAACATCAAACGCCATCCATATTCCCGTCTATAACATGAGATGCTCAGGTACTCTACGTTGTAGTTGACGCGGTCACCACACCACGCCAATGCATTCGTCGGCGAGCCAAAGCCATCAGAAGCATCGTCGTTGTAGTGCTGCCCATCATCAAAGGCTGGAAGCGCTATCAGAAGGTCATAGTAGCTACAACACCACCGATCAACGCTTGCTGGAGATCCTTTGCTCATTGAACGTCGTTGCCGTCATCCCGGTCCTCCTGTCCAGAAGACGATGAAAAGCGCAAGTCTAGAGTTTCGCAAATTCAAATTGTGTTTCCAAACCTACGAGGAACAAGAAAGAAAAAAAATGCTTGCCACATATTCTAGTGTTTGCATGGTTAACGAAGGGGGAAAATGAGACAAATGTCTTCTTCTTCAACAAACTCCACTAGATTCTACTGAAAGCAAAGGCAGAAAAAGCTAACGTTTTACGTAGCCCAAGTAGCCCAAGCAAAAGAAACTAAGGTGAAGATAATACAGAGACCACGATCATTTTGGAGTTGCAGTGTCCATCATTTCACTGAATAAATCCTTAAGATTGTAGTAAAAGTATGATAAGAAAATAAATATGTAAATTCCTGAGGCGTGTTGGAAACACTGTCCTTAAGGATTTATCTGTAGTGTATGTGCAAATTCTCTAGGGTACAACAAGAACATCTCGGATATATTCCGAGGATAGCAGAAACTAGCAAGATAAGTACTCTTTAAAGAGTAAGTAACTCAAGATATAAGAGAAGAGAGAAAATGAAGAAAATAAGAGAAGGAGAGATGAGAAAGGTTGTGTCTTGGAAGAAGATTTAAGCTCCTATTTATAGGTGATGAATGGATTTAAAGATCCATGCTATGTGACACAACTCGACTTTATTTAGTCTTCTTTTTTATAAAAAAAAGCAATATTAAAAAAAAGCAATATTAATATAAAATCAAGTAAATCTTTTTCAACACGATAAGCTAATTCTTACGTTTCCACACTAAAGTGAGATATATGACTTTATTATTTGTCCATTTTATGCCCATTGGTGTTCCAAGAGTACCCTTTCGAACCCCCGGGGATAAAGATGCATCTTGGGTTGATATATAGTGCGACTTGTCAGATATAGTAGGTTATATGGGATTTACCCGTTTTCTCCCCCGATCGAGATATCCCCGCTTTCACCCCCAGAAACCTAGTGTGGAAATAATATCCCATAAAATGTGGATGTGGGATCAACATGTGGAGGAGATTTCGCTGCAACAACATGCACCATCCTAAAACGAAAAGACGCTTGCTCACGTTGCAACAACTACAAAGCTATTATTTGTGCAATAATATTATAAATATAAAACAGAATGCAGGAGCATAATCAATGAAATGTGGTAGTAGAGTTCTGATCAATGACAACAACATTATTCAAGCAGATTCTCACAAAATGCAATGAAACACAGTAGTGAAATGTGGAATTCAATTGGAACGAATCAATATTTCAATGATTGAAGCATGTGTGTGCATAACTGAATTAAAAATGCAGAACAATTGCCAATGCACTGAAAAGCAAGCTAGGAAATGCAGAATTGAATGATACAATCTCTAAAAATGAATGAAAAAATTTGTATCAGGAAAAAGAGATGAATGTAAAGGCGTATCTGGTAATCAATTCATAATAGCCAACTCAAACAAAGTTTCTTCAGATATAATGCAATGACGGAATGCATTGGAAACCTTGAACTCTAATGGGATTAGATGAGAGTGTGCATAAAATCATATGGCAACATAAATTTTGACCTTGATTTCAGCAAACCAGTGCACTATAGCAATAAAACAAGTTTTGACAGCAGCAAAAATCCAATCCAGCTCATATTCCTGTAAGAAATTTTAACTCAGCCACACTCACTTCAATTCAACTCCAAATGCTATGCAAATGAGGTAATGCCTACTTATGCATATGCAAATGCACTAATACAAAATGCCAAACAGATTTTATAAGCTTCAGAATGCAAAGAAACTGAAATGAACTCAAGGAATTGATCCCTAAACTACTACAAAAAACTAAAAGCTGGGAAAAGAGAATTGAACTTGGCGTAGAAACTTAAATCAACAAAACAAAAGAGTAACATAAAGCAATAAAGGAAACTTAAAAGCATTGCAGAATTTAAAGCTAAAACATAAAATGCAAGGGAATCATAAACAATAAAAATGCACAAACTAAAACTCAAAACTAAAAATCAGATTGGAAAATCTGATTGGAACATAATCAATATATTTCATTGCCAAAATCAGAAGCGTACAAGAGATAAAGAAAATGCTTGAAATTAAATGGGGAAAGGAAACTCTCTTAGTCCAATCCCGATAAAGTGGATGAACTAAGTGAGCTGCCTAACACACTAGGGGAACCCTAATCTCATAAAGGTTGCTTTTTTGCTTCATCAGATGTGGAGAGAATCCCTTTACATTACACTTCCTCTCCCTTGCTCACAAGAACACAAGAACACGAAACCTAGCCCCCAAACATTTCTCACTCTTGCACACACACCAGGGCCCCAAATAAAACCTAAATCTGCCCTTTCAAACCCCTCTTAGAAATTTAGAAAACCCACACGAAAATTACCTAACTCGAATCCTCTTCTTCTCGAACCAGAAATGCGATTCTGAAAGCCCCTTTGTTGCCCTTTGATCAACTTTCATTCTCTCCCATTCGTCCATCTCTCCACGGTCCATTTGATCATCAAATCATCTCCATACATCACGATTACCGCATCTGTGTTGGGCTCCCTCTACATCAGGTTCTCGTAGATCAACTAGGGCTCTGGTTTGGGCCTCCTTTGATCCAATTTTATTCACGTGCATCGGGTGTTCATCAAAGAGCTCGAGCCTCTCATCATCAAAAACCAAGATGGATTGGCCTTTTAGTGAAACGTGCGTTTTGATCAAGGCAGTGAAGATAATACTCAGATAAGCTTATGAGAATATAAATCTGGCATAGCCGGTTAGATATTCTCTCATAAACTTATGTGATCAGAAATATAAAACTATACAAAATAAAGAAAATTTAAGCCTTTAAATGGTTATCGCATCTTTAGATAAATATTACTTAAGGCATCCGTGGACGCCCAAGATAAAACTACTCCATAGTAGAGATACTTACTTTAGGGAAGATGAAGGATAAGAAAAGAAGCACCTCTGAAATATACGTTTTATTGTTGGAGGAAGAGAGTACAAAAGGAGAGTGAGAGAATTTTTAGAGAGAGAGGTAGGAGGAACTCTGCCCAGCATAAGGGACTTATGAGCCTTTTTATAGAGATGTTATACAACCGGTAACTTGTTCTTCCAGTTTCAAAGTAACTGGAAGCCTTTTGTTCAGGTCATTTGTTGACCGAATACCTGTATACCCGGTTTTTACCCTTCAGTCTATTACTCAAAAAGGAGTAAAATTACTTTGTCACAGGTAAAAACGTGTTTCAACATATTCTTGTTACAGCTGTGGATGTCAAGTCTCCAAGCTCTTCTTCGAGCATGTGGTCTGTATAATCAGGATCTTCATTGTCAGATGGGAATGAAGCACCTGGAGTTTCTTGTCCATGGTTACCTGCTTATTCATAAATTTCTTTGTAAATCCTTTCTTTTTCAAAATGTTTTACTAGTACTAGACTGGCCTCAATAGGGAAAGGATGGAACTTATTTCCCATATGTTTTTTCCAGTATAGTTTTGTATCAGCTGTTTCTTTTAAAAGTATGAATTCTAGGACGTCTTTCTTGGAAAAATTCCAATTTGATCCTTCGATGTATGCTTTCCAGAGTTGATACTGGTATAATTTGTCTTTGTTAAGAGATAATCCTTTTAAAGGATCATGTTCTAATAAAGCTTGTGTTTCTGGATTCATGTCTGTGTACAACTTGATTACATGAGTAGCTGTACTCGTGGAGGAAATGACACTTCTTGGAGAAGAAGTAATGTGCAAGAGTACATTGTTCATGTGTTCAGCTTGTATTTCATTTACTATAGAGTTTATTTCTGGTGTTAAAGAGTGAAACCTATTTGTAGGTGGAATTGAAATAGTTTGTAAACAACCAGCTTCTAGAAGTAATTGAGGACTTATTACAAGGTCCCTGTATAACTGGTTATTGAAGGTTTTTAGGTCTATTTGGGCCCGTCGGATAATGAATTTTATCTGGCAGGTGCAATCTTTGTTTACCGTTTTGCAATAATCTGAAGATTCCAAACAAGGATTTCTAGGATTAAAGTAGGTTTGTGTTTTGACGAAAAGTCCATTATAGTTTTGGGCTTCTGAATGAACTTCAAAAAGGAATTCTTGTATGATTCCAAACTTTGCTAGAAGAATGTTTGGATTGATATGTGTTGGGATGCTATAGGAGGCAGCATATATGTGTATTTGGGCTTTTGGTTCTAATACGAGGCCCATCTTAATTTTTTCTTCATCAATAGTTGTAATTTTAAAGCCATCTAGGCTTTTTCTGCAGAATTAAATACTTTGTAAGTGGACCAAAATTGGTCTTGTTTTGCCTCAGCGAGGTCTTTGTATGAAGTGTATACTCCTTTGTTTGGCCCTGTGATTAAGGCAAAATGTGTAAACCCTTTCCCTGAAGGAGAGACTGGTGAAGTTAACAAAACTCCTTTATTGTCAGTGCTGCAAAAATTGTATAATGCACTAATAATGCTTTGTTTTACTTTTGCAACTTGGTGCTCATTCTGAGTTGTGTGTTTTGGAATATTCTAAATATTGTCAATTAAAACATTTAATTTGACATTTGTATTTTCTCTGCCAGGAAAGTGGTAGTGATTTGTGAGTATAGGCAATTCTTGTTTGCCATACTTTGTGTATTGTTCTACCACAAAGGGAGATTTAACTGCTTTAGGACCTAAAGATCCTTTCTTTGTATTTTGTGTAAATTCCATTTCTGGATTTTTGTACCTGCAATATGGAAACAAACAGATTAGGCAACAAAATGGCTAAGCTTTTGTAAGTTTTGTTCTAGAACTCTGATGTTGGCTTTGTATGAGGCAAGTGTATAGGCAAATTGGAAAGGATTATATTGAAATAATTCAATTCTACGTAGCCTGAGTTTGGCTAGCTTTCTTTTGAACCTTTTTATCTATTTTGTGATTTCAATAGTAGGATTAGGGCTAAAGGTAGGACTGACTCCTAAAGGCTGTATTGGTTGTATTATGAC
>Ga0214545_1004402_pt1 | contig 26388 bp, 22 predicted proteins | sample CNSS4metaG_FD_160064 | JGI IMG/M metagenome (GOLD analysis project Ga0214545, IMG submission 160064) | Root nodule microbial communities from cowpea collected in UCLA plant growth center, Los Angeles, California, USA - CNSS4 | ecosystem: Host-associated > Plants > Roots > Nodule | place: USA... | reverse complement strand
AAATTAATATTGAAGTAGTTAGAACACGGGTACGGGTATGGGTACGAGATTATACCCGTTACCCGGTGGGGATGGGGATGGGAAAAAAGTTTGATACCCGTTGGGTTTGGGTATGGGGATGGGGATGGAGATGAATTTTTTATGCGGGGATGGGTATGGGATAGCGAAACCCGTCCCCGTCCCGTCCCGTTGCCATCCCTACTTAATATACTTATTTTATTTTACAAAATTGGTATTTTTTACACCAATTTTTAACTCACTTTTGAAAATGAATTTTTCTTTATTATTTTTAAGTGTTGACTATGTGCATTGTTATTGGTGGCAGAACGAAAATGGGATATGTTTACTTGGGTAGGTTTCAAATCGAAGGAAGTAGAGGAAAAATCTAGGTATGATCCTTCTATGTGTTCATTCAGCCTTCACGATCCTCCGTTGTGTTCGTCTGTCCATTATGTGTGAAACAATCATACCTTTGTGTTCATTCGAATTGAAGGAAGCCCAAGAAAAACCTAGGTTAGCATTCGTTGTTTTCATTTTTCCTTGATATGTGAACGGAGCATACCTTCGACTCTATTATTCTCCCTTCTGTTGGTTGTTGTTGGCATTGCAATTCTATGATTCTCCTTTCTATTGTGTTGGTTGTCGTTGGCGTTTAAAGTATAAGAATAATGAGTAAAGGTGTTGACTTGTACTTGTTATCCACCACCAATGTCATTACAATCCATTATCTATGAACCATAACTGCTTCATTAGGATGAATATTTTCCAAAGAAAAAGCCAAAACATATCTGATAGATAAGTGTTGCACATGTGTAAATAAGTGTGGAACAAAGAAGGATTTTTTGTACAATAAATTGAAACGTTACATTAAAGTTTTCTTTAAAACAACAAATGACTTGTACTTGTTATCCACCACCAATTCCATTACAATTCTCTACCTATGAACCCTAACTGCTTCAATAGGCTGAGTGTTTTATAAAACAAAAGCCAGAACAAATATGATAGATAAGTGTTTCACATGTTTAAATAAGTGGGGAGATGGGAATGACTTTTTGTAACGTTGTTACATTAAAATTTTCTTTAAAGTATCAGTGACTTGTACTTGTAGTTCCTATCCACCACCAATTTCATTACAGTCGATAAATATGCCCACCAAAGTACTTGAATAGGCTTACTATTTTCGAAATAAAATTAGCGAACAAGATATGACACATATGTAGACCACATAGGTCAATAACCAGGGAAAGGTTTTTTTTACAGTTTTTGTAAACTTTGTTCCAATTAAAAAAATATAAAGTCAAACCAGATATTGAAACCTTTTTTTTATTATACATCAAATAGAATTCATTACAACATAACTTTAAATCTTGTTCATCCTACACATTGTCTACCTTCTACATTAGTACGGTCCAATAAATAACAATGTCAATTATTAACTTCTAACAAATAAATCTAAGTCTTGAAGCAGTCCTTCCCTGAGGAAATTGTCTTCATCTAGTATCCAATCAAACACATATTTTTTGCTTAACATGTTATAGTTCTTCCTGCACAAAGAAATATTGTTTGCGTCATATTAGGTCAGATTGGTGGTGACAACAAAAAACCATAGAATAAAAAATTTGAACCACTTAGGCAAATCTCCCGCTGCCTAAATACCAAATAGGCACGACTTAAGTTGTCCACCAAAAATTTGTGCAAAACATTGGCCAAATGTGTACACAGTGAAATGACAAAATCAATCCCAAACCAGCCCCAAAATATGAAACCACCAATGAAATAAATCTAACCATATTTAAGAAATGAAAAATATTTATCACAAACAAAATGTGGCTATATGTATTTTACTTGTAAATGCTGAAATGGACTTCAATCATGGAAGGAAGCGCCAACACTATGAAATGAACAAACAAACACACTCACAATCAACCAAGACAATGACGCCCACAATAACAAACGAAGCCAACAAACAAAGAACCAAACATTAGAGCGACACCACAAGAACCCAAATCCAACACAAATGGTAAAGAAGGAAAAGGAAACCACATTCAAACAAGGGAAACTATAAGCCACACTCAAAGAATATGCCAATGCTTTGAATTCCCAAAGGAAGACGGTACCCTAAAATGAAACATTTGAAATTTTCGTTCTGCCACCATGGATAACATCACTCAGTCAACACTTAAAAAAATAAAAAAAATGTTTTTTAAAATGCCACGGTGGTCTAAAAAGTGAGTAAAAAGTTGGTGTCGAAATACGATCTTTGTTTATTTTACCCCTCATTAACCTTTTATTAAAAAATTGTAAATCAAATTCATTCTCCCTTCGTTTCTTTCAAGCGCTGCACAAACCCTGTACCTCATATCCTCCTCAACATTATTTCTTTCTTCTAGTGTTTCCAAAACCTCCCTCCATCATCAACTTCACTTTTAATAGATGTACATTGATTCAAAGAGAAGTTATTCTAAAGAGCAGCTAGGTTTAATTCCTTAACCATATACTCATTACCCCTTTGTCTCTCAACCTCCTCACATTGGGTAGGAATAGCTCGGGCAACAAGTTCATGGAGTGTTGCAAATAGGAGTGAGGGAAGCATAGAGATCGCGTGAAGGGAGGTGGTATAAGTGTGGCTTTACGATGAGCAATTGTGTCGGCGTTGAGCCAACATATATTTATTCACTTTACCCATTTCTTTGATATTGTCTTCATGGGTTAATCTCTAATTGCACTAGCGTTCCCTAAGCTAAAAAGGTTAAATGAAAAAGAAGAAAATTGTAGAGAAAGGAGAGGATAGAGAAGAAGAAAATTTTGTGGACGTAGTAAGGGATTGAAGGGTGAAAACAACATTTTGGTTGCAAAAAATATTGATCAAAATTTAACAAGTTAACTAAGCTTAATGCAATATAACTAACTCATGTCGAATCTCACAAGACAAATTGTAGGAATGTACTCATTACTAAACATCATTATCTCTAAAAAATAGTAAAGAAAATGGGGTTTGTTTGACAATGAATTAGGGATTATACAACAAAATAGTGATAAAATAAATTAAAACAAAATAATGAAAATTTTAACAACTAGAACTTTTTTTAAATTTTTTATATAATTATAAAACAAAAGTGTAATAAATAAATTGAAACAAGATAAGGAATATTTAATAAACTAGAATTTAGTAAAATAAAGAAAACTCGAGTGCTTCAAACAATATAAAATGAAAAGGCATCAAAATAATGAAAATGATTACGAGAAATTGAAAGAAATCATAAAAGTTAATGAAAATACTAAATTCTAAAATTTTTAATTAAATTGGATCAACACTCAATTTCGTGCGGATAACAATGATAAAAATAATAATAGAAACAAGTTAATTAAAAGTTCAATTGAGAAAAATAAATAAATAATTAATAAAATAAAAAGGTAAAAAATATGTTTTGGTTTGAGAAAGAATAAATATTTATGTTTATTTTATTTATTTATTATTATTATTATTATCATTTTTTTTAATTTAATTTAATTTTGTTTTTTCATTTTATTTATTTATTTATGCTTTTTATTTATTTATTTATTTATTTTTGTTTTCTTTTTTTATTATAGTTCCATTTTGTTTTACGTCTCTCATTCTAGTTTAATAAAAAAAAGAAAAACAAAACAAAACAAAAGGAAAAAACAACAAAAAAAGAGAAGAAAAAAGAAAAGAAGAAGTAGGAAAGCTAGAGGTTACGTAAGATCTTTGTTATCAGCAGACCTATGCCTCTTTAGAACAAACCTATGCCTTTTTAGAACAGACCTATCCCTTTTTAAATTGACCTATATCTTTTTAGACCACACCTATATCTTTTTACTATTGGCTAGTTGAAAGATGTTCAGAGGTGCATCAGTTATGCCGTCATTGTTTTTGTATTGAGAATTACGTGTGGTAGCTAGTTGGCCATGGTCATGATGGTTGAAGGAGCAAGAAGCAACATTTGCTCTCAGCCTTATCCCACATATCGAGATTGGAACGGGTAGAGAAAAAGTGAACAGAACAAAAAGAGACAATTACATAAGAAAAGGGGAAGATTGATGAAAAAAACGGGGGATTTTTTCATTACGGAGGAGAAGAGAAGGCACCAGAAATCAGATAGGGAGAATGAGTCAAAACTGAAAACGGAAGCAAAGTTGTTAATGCAATGAGTTTTATCTTCAAGGTAAGTGTTCTTAACTTCTTCTTAGCTTTTGTTACTATGACTTGATACTAATGTTTACGAATGTATGAATTCGAGATGATTTGAGTTGAGCATAGTTAAGTCTATTGTTTATTTTGTTTATTCTCGTCTGTGTACCTACGTAAAAACAAGAAAGAACAGAGCACAAGTTTTTTCTTATTTCTCCATTATCGAATAACAACTACCATACAACACCCGCATAAAAAAAATCATCCCATACCCTTTTACATTATCAATCCTTGTTTAGGAACCCATTACCAGCCACTACCAACATCAAACAACCCTCCATTCACGCTCTCTTCCACCATCAGTTCACTCCCTCTGAAATGACAATCCATTTTTTCTTTATCTCGCACCCTTATTTTAATTTTATGCTCCAAGCACCCCTTGATGTTTACTAAGCTCGCACCCCTGCCACACTTGTTGCATGTTTTACTTTGTGCACCCCTGTTTTAATTTTATGCTGTGAGTACCCTTGATTTTTACTAACCTCGCACCCCTACTACACTTGTTTCATGTTTTACTTTGCGAACCCCCTTTTTCTTTATCTCACACCTCTGTTTTAATTTTATGTTGCGAGTACCCCCTGATGTTTACTAACCTTGCACCCTTGCTACACTTGTTTCATGTTTTACTTCGTGCACCACCATAATTGTTAATCTCGCACTCCGTGTTTTTTGTTGGTCATGTTTTGGGTCTGACTATGTTTGCTGGCTGCACCTCAATTTTCATAGTTTACACCCTTCTTGTATGTTTACTTTATTTTCATATTTTTACTCATTGCACCCCATTGTGTTTTATGCCTACACCCTTTTTGCATTTTTTTTTTTATTTTTATTTTTATTTTTTTAACTTCATTTTATTTTTGTCCCATCTTTTGTACACATGTTTTTTTTAAAAAACTATATTTGAAAATTATAAAAATTATAAAAAATAGAAAAAAAAATCTAAAAGTAAAAAAATGTTCTCTTTCATTTTATTGTGTTTGTCCGGTCGCCCCACCGTATGACACTCATTTTCAAAAATACCAAAAATAATCTCTTTTTTTTTTTTTCTTTTAGTGTTTGTCCGACCGCTCGCGTCATGTGACATGTAACGTCCCATTTAATTATTACGTGAAATTAAAGGAAGCATCACACAAAATAGTACTATAGTGTAGTCCTGGGGTCCTTAACACAACCCCTACAACCTGGGCACCCCACGATGCCAACGGGAAACCAGATACAAGTCTAACAAAAGAGAATAGAGTAGGAAGGCGTAAGACAATACATGGGCCATAGCCCTAACGAAAACCATGAAGAAAATAAAAATCCAGCCCCGATGGCTAAGCAGCGGAATCGCCATTTCCTTGCTGACCATGAGAACCTCGCCCATCTACTCTCATCAATCAAATTGATGATCATCGCAAGAAAGAAGAACCACATACAAGACAACCACACAACAACAGGGTAAGCTAGAGCCAACAACATTTTTATCATACAGTCAAATATATATTTTCACCATTCAATATCCATACAACACCCAAGCATGTTATGACTTTCCAATCAATACACTATGACTCGACTCGACTCATCCGGATACGTATAACTTGGTCGGATTCAGCGGATGCTTGCACTTGTGGTGGATACCTCTGCTCACCCCCAAGCTATGTGTTACAAGTGTTATAATGAATCAATTTTCCCTCACCACAAGGTTAGACCTTAATGAATTTCAAGCCTCCTGCTACTCTCACCACAGGAGTCAGTCCGCTCTAGGTGAGACTAATTGACCCCTTAGAGCGTCAGGATGCAACCTTACCTTGAATCCTTACCTAGTTATACAGATGGGACACCACCATGGACACCCATTAACAGGGGCCATGGAATTACGTCCCGACCACTGAAGCGCGACCCTGAAAGTCTCACCTAGAGACTCCAAGGAATTAAGCACTGACACAGACCAAACATAATCACGCGACCAAATAATGTTTACCATGCATGCATACGTTAATCGTACCAACCTTTAAAGCCAACGCCTTTCATGTTCCAGGCCCAACTCATTTCAACTCATCATAAACCATCCATGCACCAAGGATTTCCAAATCATCTCGTTATCATGCCTCTTTAATACCAACCATTTCATTACAATCTCATGTTAAACTCATATCAACCCATTATTCACAATTCATGACTTGCATCACTCAATCATACTCATTCATCTCAAACTTTTAACACAGTACTTAAAACCAAGCAAGCATTATCCATACAAAGCTAAGAAAAACAATCACGCATTGCACTGCCTCGCCCACCACCTCGCTCAGGTTGGAGGGTCTCGCTCAGGCGAGACGTTCTCGCCCAGGCGAGCCCCCCCTTCGCCTAGGCGAGGGCTCAAAAAAGGGAGCAGAAGCACACGCAGGATCTCGCTTAGGCGAGACCCCTCTCACCTGGGCGAGATGCTCGCTCGCTCAAAATCACAGTGGGTCGCCTGGGCGAGCCCCTGTTAACCTAGGCAAGCCCCTGTTAACCTCGCCTAGGCGAGACATGCCCGCTTAGGCGAGTTTAACAATCCTCGCCACTGTTTTCTCCTGCAGCGGACAACATAGCATACCAAACAATGACCCAATCATTTTATACATCCATAACAGTGCTCAAAATGCAATCAAGCGCAAGACCAACACCAACAACCACAAACATCTCATACAATTTGGAGGGTTTTAGCTTCCCTTACCTGGAAAGGGAATAAGAGGACTTTGGCAGGCAAGCGTGAGAACCCAACAGCTCAAGGAACGAACGGAGGAGCTGAAAGGATAGAGAAACAGAAGCACAAGATGGGTTACTTGGAAACCCTAACTAGAAAAATGGAAAGGAACAATGGAGACGAGTGTGGGCTAGCAACAGTACTTACATGGAGTAAGAAACAGCTTCGAGCTAGCTTGAAGATGGCCGGAACCTAACCCTAGCAGACCTTTCTGTGAAAGGGGAAAGAGATGACGGCTGAATCTGTGAGAATGAGAGAGTGGGAGCGTTAGGGCAACTACGGATCAGCTTTATCCTTTGGGCCAGCTCTTTGGCCCATCAGATTTTGGGCAGCCCTTTTTTATTAAAGGTTATACAAGAATAGGGCCTTACATGACACCCTTATTTTCAAATAGTTCAAAAACACAAAGAAAAACATAAATTTTTTCAAAATACAAAAACATCAACATTTTCAAGCAAAAATTCTTTTTAGGAACTATGTGATCCTTGATTCTCCCCTGTGAGATACGTAGGATCAAGGTCAGTCCTTGTCAGGTTCACCTCCAAAAAATTAAATCATCTCCGCTAGGCCCTTCATACAAAAACCCAAAAAACTGGGTTGTACAGGACTCCTCGCCTGGCGGCCAGGGACATGCCACCAGGCGGTTCCTCTTTAGGAACCCAAAAATCACACAATACAGATGAGTCGCTTGGCGACAGTTCTTTACCCGCTAGGCGGTTTCTGGAAAATTTCCAGAAACGTGAATTTTCATACAGTTTGGATAGATTATTAACACCCAATCATTATATATTTAATGCAATCCAACAATACAAAATTAAAGGTACGGTTCTAGCTCCCCTAACCTGGATTCCTTGCTCCAAAAGTGTGCAAAGTTTTGAGTCCTTGATCCTAATAGGCCTTAGATCTTGATTCCTCCTTCAAGACACCTTCTCACTTTCACTTTTCTCTCCTTGCACGCACTCAAACACCCTTTCTACAACACTCACGTTTTGGTAGCTTCCGGAACCCTTTCTCCCCTCTCACAATGCCCTTAATTGGTTAATTACCAAGCCTTAATGGTGGTTTAATGACCCGAAACGAAAATTATCATTACATTGGGTTTAATTGTCATTCAATGGCACTTCTATGATGGTTTTTCAGCGCCCTTAGCTACTAGGGCTTCCTTGCCCTTTCACCTTCATGCCAAAGGAAATTTTGGCAAAAAGAAAGTTTAATTTGGTTCCACCAAGGTTCGAACCCATAACCATTCCAATGTTCAATTCAATGAGCCACCATTCAACCAATTCATGTTTCGTGATAATTCTTACAGTTCTATAATTATATTACCACTCAACATGATCAAGCATAATTATTAAAAATAATTATAAATTAAATAGCACATAAATGGCATACATAGGACTCAAACCTAAATCCTATCACACAATTAAGTACTCTCAACCACTTGAGCTAATACTTTTCCACATTATACATGTTAGAATTAAATGCCATAAAGGCTCCCACTAACCACATTTATTAATTAATTATTTAATTAATTAATTAAATTTCACGGGTCTTACATCTTTCAAATAACTTTCCAAGTGATGGACATCCTTCCAGCATACAGCTACTTGTTGGGTCGTCCTTGGATTCACTCAGCGGGCGTGGTACCTTCAAACTTGCACCAAAAGTTAAAATATGACGTAGGTGATAAATTAGTGATTGTTTCGGGGGAGGAAGATATTTTGGTGAGTGGGCCTTCATCTTCTCGCTATATTGAAGCAGTAGAGGAAGCCTTCGAGACAACCTTCCAATATTTGGAAATTGTGGGTAATGCCTATGTTGAGCCCTTTCCAATGAACCCACACTTGTTGCGTACTTCCCTTATGACGGCCAAGGTCATGTTGAAAGAGGGATATAAGTACGGAAAAGGGCTAGGCAAGTACGAGCAATGATTGACATATCCTTTAGAGGTCACCGAGAAAAAGAATAAATACGACCTTGGATACAAGCCTACTAGAGATGATAAGAGAAGGTTGGTGGAAGAAAGGAGAGAGCACAATGTGGCTCGAATCCAAAGAAAAGAACTGGAGTTAGGAAAGATTCGTGTTTGCGACATCAAAGATAGCTTCCGCTGCGCCGGATGGATCAACACTAGCTAAATAGCAGTTGTCAAAGATGAAAATGAACCTGATAGCTTGGGTTTTATGCAGCCTTGCACTCCAAATGCACTACTCAATAATTGGGAGACTTTGGATCTACTTGTGATGTTTAATTTGGTTAAAGTGTATTATTTTTAATTAATCCTACTGCTTTACCCAGAGATTTAGGATTCATGACTTAACGGGCTGACACCCTTTCCTTTATGCTCAACGTGATAATCAATTTGTATTTGCTACCTTCATTATCTTTATTTGTATTTTTCACTGTGTTTTGTTTATTTATCCTTTTTATAAATTCAAATAATGTAGATATGACAATGAATATTTTGAAAATAATAATGTCGATATCCCTAATTTTGAGCACCTTGTCGATAATATGGAAGATGATTATGAAGGTGATTCAGAACCCTCCCTTGAACTAGTGAGATTAGTGGAACAAGAATATAAGGAAATAAAACCCCATCAAGAAGATGTCGAAACAATTAACCTAGGCGAGGGGGATGAGAAGAAAGAAGTGAAAATTGGCACTAGTATGAAGAAAGAAATGAAAGAATAATTGTGTGTGTTGCTAAAGGAGTTTAAGGATATGTTTGCTTGGTCGCACAATGACATGCCTGGTTTAGATACTGATATAGTGCAACATAAGCTTCTACTCAAGCCGGAATGTCCTCCAATCAGATAAAAGCTAAGAAGAATGAAACCAGAAATGTCATTAAAAATTAAAGAAGAAGTGCAAAAACAATTTGACATTGGATTTTTAGCTGTGGCAAAATACCCTCAATGGGTGGCAAATATTGTACCAGTGCCTAAGAAGGATGGTAAAGTTCAAATGTGCGTTGACTATTGAGATTTGAACTGGGCGAGTCCAAAAGACAACTTCCCGTTACCGCACATCGACACATTAGTGGATAATACAACTAGGTTCTCACTATTTCATTTATAGATGGTTTCTCGGGATATAATCAGATCAAGATGGCACATGAATATATGGAAAAGACCACATTTATCACATTATGGGGAACATTTTGCTATAAGGTGATGTCATTCAGAATTAAAAATGCTGGAGCAACCTATTAAAGGGCCATGGTGACGCTTTTTCATGATATGATGCACAAAGAAATTGAGGTTTATTTAGATGACATGATCATCAAGTCTGAGTCAGAAGTAGAACACATCCTCAACTTGAGGAAATTGTTTGAGAGATTGAGGAAGTTTAAACTTAAACTAAACCCGGCTAAATGCACATTCGGTGTGAAATCTGTAAAGTTGTTGGGTTTTGTTGTCAGTCAAAAGGGGATAAAAGTCGATCCCGACAAGATGCGTGCGATAATCGAAATGCTTGTTCCCAGTACGGAAAAGGAGGTGTGGGGTTTCTTGGGCAGACTGAACTGCATTACTAGGTTTATCTCCTAGTTAACTGCCACCTATGAACCAATATTCAGGCTATTGCGCGTAAAAATCAGGTTGTTGAGTGGAATGAAGATTGTCAAGCTGCTTTTGACAAAATTAAATAATATCTACAAGATCCTCCAATGTTACACCCACTTAAAACGGGGAAGCCACTCATTCTATATGTGACTGTACTTGATGAGTCAATGGGTTGTGTGTTGGGTCAACATGACGAAACTGGAAAAAGAGAGCTTGCCATATACTACCTGAGCAAGAAGTTCACAGAATTTGAACAACGATATTCGTTTTTAGAGCGAACTTGTTACGCATTGGCATGGGCTGCCCATCGTCTAAGACAACACATGCTGAGTCATTCTACCTAGTTGATATCCAAGACTGACCATATAAAGTATATTTTTGAAAAACCTTCTCTCACTGTAAGGATAGCCCGATGGCAGATGCCATTGTCAGAATACAACATTGTGTATGTCACTCAGAAATTCATCAAGGGTAGTGCTTTAGCTGAATATCTGGCCTAACAAGCTGTTAACGATTACCAGTCGATGTAACCCGAATTTCCCAATGAGGACATCATGGCCTTGTTTGAAGGTGATTAAGAAGATCAGAACAGAAATACATGGATATTATTATTCGACAAAGCTTCTAACGTCATGGGACATGGTATAGGGGCAATACTAATATCTCCAAAAAACCAATACATTCCGATGACAACAAGGTTGTGTTTTAATTGCACGAACAAGATCGTTGAATATGAAGCATGCGTTATGGGCATCCAAGTCGCAATTGAATCAAAGGAAAAAATTTTGAATATGTATGGAGATTCAATGTTGGTTATCCATCAACTAAGGGGAGAATGGGAGACCATGGATCAGAAGTTGATTCCCTATAGAGCTTATATCATGGAATTGGTGGAGTATTTTGATTTCATTGAATTCCATCACATTCCTCGAGAGGATAATCAATTAGAAGATGCCTTAGCTACCTTATCATCGATGTTCGAGATTAATATGGATGGGGTATTGCCGATGATGCAAATGAAGAGCCAACATATTTTCATTTCATCGAAGAAGAGTTAGATGGTAAGCCATGGTATTTTGATATTAAACATTATCTAAAAACCAGAGAATACCCTGAAGAAGCATCTGAGAATGATAAAAGGACACTAAGAAGGTTGGTTGCAAATTTTATCATAAGCGGGGATGTGTTGTACAAGAGAAATCATCATATGGTTCTCCTTCAATGCGTGGATGCGAAAGAGACCGAGTCAATCTTGAAGGAAGTTCATGGAGGTACTTTCGACACACACATGAATGGACACTCGATGGCTAGAAAGATCTTGAGAGCTAGTTACTTTTGGTTGACTATGGAGAATGCTTGTTGCACACACGTGAGAAAGTGCGAGAAATGTTAGAAGTATGTAGATAATATCAATATAGCGCCCACTACTTTAAACGTAATGTCTGCCCCTTGGCCATTTTCAATGTGGGGGATGGATGTCATCGGAGCTATAGAGCCAAAAGCCTCAAACGGACATCGCTTCATACTAGTTGCAATTGATTATTTCACTAAATGGGTGGAAGTTGCTTCCTACGCCAATGTGACTAGGAAAGTTGTGACTAAATTCATAAAAAGAGAGTTGATTTGTAGGTACGAATTGCCTAGCAAGATAATCACTGATAATGCCACCAATCTGAACAATCAAATGATGGCTGAATTGTGTGAAGGATTTAAAATTCAACATCATAATTCTTCTATTTATCGACCAAAGATGAATGGGGCAGTTAAGGTTGTTAATAAGAATATCAAGAAAATTGTACAGAAAATGGTGGTCACGTATAAAGACTGGCACGAGATGCTTCCCTTCGCTTTGCATGGGTATCGCACCTCGGTACATACATCGACCGGGGCAACACCTTTTTCTCTGGTGTATGGAATGGAGGCAACACTACCTTTTGAAGAAGAAATCCCATCCCTACGAGTGTTAATGGAGACCTAATTGGAAGAGGCAAAATGGGTTCAGGCCCAGTTTGACCAGCTTAATCTCATTGAGGAAAAAAATGCTAGCAGCGGTGTGTCATGGACAATTATACCAAAGAAGGATGAAAAAAGTGTTCGACAAAAGGGTGCTCCTTAGAGAGTTCCATGAAGGCAAGCTAGTCTTGAAAAAGATCTTACCTATACAAAAGGATCATAGGGGCAAGTGGACTCCAAATTATGAAGGCTCGTATGTGGTGAAGAAAACATTTTCTGGTGGGGCGCGAATTCTCACAAGGATGGATGGAGAGGAGTTACCGTTACCAGTCAATTCTGATGTGGTCAAAAAATTTTATGCATGATGATTCCTTGTAGGAGGTGCTACTAGGAGATATTGACATTGTCTCCAAATTTTGTTGTATTCCACTTTGTTTTCATTGAATAAACACCATTTGGTTTTCTCCATAAATTTGAAACAGTGGATGTCACACTGAGATCGTAAAGAGAATAATAAAGAGATAGAAAAAGGAGTAAAAGCATATGCATACCAACGAGGCATCATGGGTGCATTCACTAAGAGCAGACTCGCTTTTGGAGGGTGTCGTGGAAGTAAAAATTAATAAATAATAAGGAAAAAAAACAAAAGCTTCATATGAATTTTATCCATGCGTCCATGCATTCATGCATCCTCACCACATTACATCATTTGTCTATAAATTGAATCTCACCAATGCTAAGCATTCAAGCAGTGTTTACTAACACATCAAAATCGAACTTCGGGTTCTCCTTTCGAACAACGACCCTCTCCTTGGGAATTGTCAAATCTAGTTTGTTGCATCGAGATCCTCTCCATAGGAATGGTTATCGATTCCTAGACCCTCTCCTTAGGATTGGTCGAATCATTTGTCAAATTGAAACTTTCTCCTCATGAATGGTCAAATCCATTATTTCAAAGAGAAGAAGTTTGTAGTATCGAGACCTTCTACTTAGTAATGGTCACTGAATCCTTTCAGATATAGACCATCTCCAATGGAATGGTCATTGATATCCTTATTTTTACATCAAGGCCCTCTACAAGGCAATGGTCATTGGTTTCTTTGTCACATCAAGACCCTCTCCAATGGAATGGTCATTGATTTCTTTCTTTACATCAAGGCCCTCTACAAGGCAATGATCATTGATTTCTTTGTCACATCAAGACCCTCTCCAATGGAACGGTCATTGATTTCTTTCTTTACATCAATGCCTTCTGCAAGACAATGATCATTGATTTTTGTGTCACATGAAGACCTTCTCCTTTAGAATGGCCATTGATTTCCTTATGCAAATTCACCTTGTTACGTATAAGCCCTTTCCGTGAGATTGGCCAAATCTTTTTTTTCTTTGAACTGGGACCCTCTCCTTAGGAATGGTCGAGTCTATTTTCTTCTTTGGATCACGACCCTCTTCTTTGAATTGGTCACTGTATATGCTTGATTTGTTTTTTTTTCTCTTTTTCTTTGAATCCCAAACTAAATTAGTGTTTTTATCTTTACTCATCTTTTACTTTGATAACCTATGAAAGTTAAAATTTCATACTATCAAGTAAAATCTAAGTAAAGAGAGGCAATTGTCAACACTCAATTTCGTCCGGGTAATAATGATAAAAATAATAACAGAAACAAGTTAATTAAAAGTTGAATTGAGAAAAATAAATAAATAATTAATAAAATAAAAAGGTAAAAAATATGTTTTAGTTTGAGAAAGAATAAATATCTATGATTATTTTATTTTATTTATTATTATTATTATTATCATTTTTTTTATTTTTTTTAATTTAATTTATTTTTTTTTGTTTTATTTTATTTATTTATGCTTTTATTTATTTTATTTTATTTTTGTTATTATATTATTTTTCTTTCTTTTTATTATAGTTCCATTTTGTTTTATGTCTCTCATTCTAGTTTAATAAAATAAAAAGAAGAAAAAAAAAACAAAACAAAAGGAAAGGAAAAAACAACAAAAAAGGAGAAGGAAAAAGTTAAAATAGAGAAGTAGAAAAGCTAGAGGTTATGCCTTTTTAGAACAGATTTATGCCTTTTGAGAGCAGACCTATATCTTTTTAGAGCAAACATATATCTTTTTAGAGCAAACATATATCTTTTTAGCATTGGCTAGTTGAAAAATGTTCAGAGGTGCATAAGCTATGCCGTCATTGTTTTTGTATTGGGAATTTCGTGTAGTAGCTAGCTGGCCTTGGTCATGATGGTTGAAGGAGCAAAAAGCAACATTTGCTCTCAACCTTATCTCACATCTCAAGATTGGAAGGGGCAGAGAAAAAGTGAACAAAAAAAATGAGAGAATTACATAATAAAAAGGGGAAGATTCATGAAAAAAGGGGATGTTTTCATTACGACGGAGAAGAGAAGGCACCAGAGTCAAAACTGAAAACGAAAGCAAAGTTGTTAATGCATTGAGTTTTATCTTCAAGGTAAGTGTTCTTAACTTCTTCTTAGCTTATGTTACTATGACTTGATACTGATGTTTATGAATGTATGAATTGGAGATGAATTGAGTTGAGCATAGTTAAGTCTGTTGTTTATTCCCGTCCACGCACCTGCGTAAAAATGAGAAAGAACAAAACACGAGTTTTTTCTTATTTCTCCATTATCGAATAACATCTACCATACAACACCCGCATAAAAAAAATCATCCCATCCCTTTTTCCATTATCAATCTTTGTATAGGCACCCATTACCAGCCACTACCAACATCAAACAACCCTCCATTCACGCTCTCTTCCACCATCATTTCACTGTCTCTGAAATGACAATCCCATTATATCATCTCCATTAGCACCATGGCCATTTCCATTCCTTCCATTCCTCCAATCACTTACCTTTTCTTGCGCCGATAGAGGCCACCACCTTCACACACTGAGAAACTCATTCCAACAAAATTCGAGAGAAGAATGGCAAAAATAATTGCCACTGCGATGCCGCCGGCAAGTCGAAGCTTTGAACGGTGAAGTGTGGTCGCATGACAGTTGCGGACCCAGTCGCAGTGGCTGGCACAATAGGGGCGAGTCGCAAGGTCTATGGTGCCTTTCTCTCTAGCGGAAGTAGAGAGTCAGAGATCGGAAATGAATGGATGAGCAGTGTGGCCCGGCGACGGTGGCTCTGGCCGAGAGGAGGTGTATGACGGCTAGAATTGACGCTTGAGTGGGTGCCGTCATGGGAGTCGTGGTTATGGCACGGTCTCGAAATCCCTAGAGAAACGAAGGAGGAGACACTGTCAACGCTGGTGTAGGAGCGATTCCCGCGGAGTGGAGCGAAGGGCGATGGCGTTGCCAGTGAGGCCTCCAACAGTGGCCAATGTCGTTGGTGGTGGCTCTGATTGGTGCGTGGTCGGGACTGGAGCTGTGTTCGTTGATCAGAAAGATAGGTGAAAGGGAGAAGATGAATGGAGAGCTCTTAGGGTTTTGGTCTTCAAAAAATAAGGAGTTTGGTCTGGGACAGGTCTTTACTTCGCGCACCCCCTTTTTTCTTTACCTCGCACCCTTATTTTAATTTTATGCTGCAAGCACCCCTTGATGTTTACTAACCTCGCACCCCTGCCACACTTGTTTCATGTTTTACTTCGCACACCCCTTTTTCTTTATCTCGCACCCCTGTTTTAATTTTATGTTACAAGCACCCCCTGATGTTTACTAACCTCGCACCCCTGCCACACTTGTTTCATGTTTTACTTTGCGCACCCCTTTTTCTTTATCTCGCACTCCTGTTTTAATTTTATGTTGCGAGTACCCCCTTATGTTTACTAACCTCGCACCTCTGCCACACTTGTTTCATGTTTTACTTCGTGTACCATCATAATTATTAATCTCGCACCCCGTGTTTTTTGTTGGTCTTATTTTGGGTCTGATTGTGTTTGCTGCCTGCACCCCATTTTTCACAATTTACACCCTTCTTGTATTTTTACTCTATTTTCTTATTTTTACTCATTAAAACCCACTGTGTTTTATGCCTACACCCTTCATGCATTTTTTTTTATTTTTTTTACGTTCATTTTATCTTTGTCCCATCTTTTGTACACATGTTTCTTTTTTAAAAAAACTATATTTGGAAATTATAAAAAATTACAAAAAATAGAAAAAAAAATCTAAAAATAAAAAATGTTCTCTTTCACTTTATTGTGTTTGTCTGGTCGCCCTCACCGTGTCACACTTATTTTCAAAAATACCAAAAATAATTTTTTTTCTTTTTTTCTCTTTTAGTATTTGTCCGATCGCTCGCGTTGTGTGACACCCTTATTTTCAAATAGTTCAAAAACACAAAGAAAAACATAAAATTTTCAAAATACAAAAACATCAACATTTTGAAGTAAAAAGTCTTTTTAAGAACTACGTGATTCTTGATTCTCCCCTGTGAGATACGTAGGATCAAGGCCAGTCCTTGTCAGGTTCACCTCCAAAAAATTAAATCATTTACCAAATAGTTTTTTTTAAATATCTTTTAAAGAACTATGTAACCTTAATTTATCATTTTAGATGAGAATACATAGTACCAAGGTCAATCCTTGTCGGGCCCAAAAATAAAAAAAAAATATATTTGTTTCTTTTTAGAATTATTTGGCTCATTATTTTTGGGGAAAATTAATGTTTTGAAAACCACATCGACTTTGCATATTTAATTAAGTATACTACCCTTAGGCGGGCGCTATAGGGTGCTAACACCTCCTCTACATGTAACTGATTCTCAGACCCAAAAATTTGATTTTCCGCAGACTTGCTTTACTTTTATGGTTTTCCATTGTTTTCCAGAAATAACTATGGTGACGACTCCAAATATCTTTTCAAACACGTTTTCTTTTTGGTTCATCGTCCTGTCGCGATTTCGATTGCGACAAATTGAAATCAAGAACAATAAATAGATGAAGATGCCTAAAAGTATTTGAAGGAATGCATAAAAAATGACGAAATAAGTACAAACTTAAATTAAGTTAAAAATTTATTAAAACCCAATGATGAGAAAAAATGAATGCGTGAAACTAAAGTTGAAAATGTTAACCAAAAAGTGAGTGTAATATTAAATAAAATAAAAAGAAAACAAATAAATTAGATGGTAATTCTAGAACAATTGCAATGTATTAAAGATGATGGTGAATGACGTGAGTATAAAAGTGATGTATGCTTAAATATGTAAAATAAAATTATGGATGCAATTGTGAAAAATAAAATAAAATGAAGTACTAAGTTTAAATAAAATGGCTAAATAGGTAGCTAAAAGAAATTAGACTCATGGATGAGTAAAGCAACTTGGATAATATAAAACTAGAAGATTAAATAGAAAATAAAAATACATTAACAAGAAAACTATCTGAGAAGTTGTAGAGTCTTCTTCCTATTTGACTCAAACTAACAATACAATTCAAAATTATAAGAAAATAATGGAGAAAGAAGGGAGACTTTTTGTCCTAATTCGGTGTACTATGCTTTGTTCCCAAATCTCCAAGATTAACCAAGATCATTGTTACAAAAACAAATCTTGGAATTAATTACAATGAAATAAAACTAATTGGACCAATTAAGCTTTTTGCTAATTTGAATGATCCACAAAATATATTGCATTTAATTCTTGAAATCAAAACTTGGAATTAATGAAATAAAATTGAATGGAGCAATTCAAACTTTTCCAAATTTGAATGGTCCACAGAATATATTGCATTTAATTCTTGAAATTTTGATGGCCTTTAATTTAGCAAAATTGACTTCTAGGAATTAATTTGATTGATTCACAATCTTCATAAGTTGTGTCCTTGAGTTGCTAGCCCTCCTCATCTCTAATGGACTGCACAAGATTGGACCTTGATTTCCATCAATTTGGCCCACGTTAAATAATCTTGGATTACCATTCTCCTAAAAATATATGCAATGTGGATGGATGCAAGTATAGAAAGGATTTAAAGAATAATTCTAATGTATTATTTCAAAGAATAGGGTACCATATATATATATATATATATATATATATATATATATATATATATATATATACACACACACACAAGAGTGCTATAATTCCTCATCTATTAAAAGGAATGAGTGCACATATTTGCTCACAGAGATAATAATGCCTAAAATTATAGCTAATACAATATTTGATTACATAATATTTGCTAATAGAATATTTGACATATCTTAACACCCCTACTCAAGTTGGTGCATGGATATCACACATTCCCAACTTGAATAGAGACTCATTAAACACTCTGCTTGACACTCCTTTAGTGAGAACATCAACCAACTACAATTCTGATCTTACAAAAGGAAGGGAAATTATTCCAGCTTCAAGTTTCTCTTTGATGAAATGTCTATCAATCTCCACATGCTTTGTTCTATCATGTTGCACCAGATTGTGAGCAATTGCTATAGTCGACGTATTATCACAATACAAACTCATAGTTTCATTTTGTTTAAAGCCCAAATCTGATAGCACATTTTTAATTCACAAAAGTTCACATACACCTAGTGCCATGCCTCTGAATTTTGCTTCAGCACTAGATCTGCTACTACAAGTTGTTTTTTACTCTTCCAAGTTACAAGATTCCCTCCTACAAAAGTAAAGTATCCAGAGGTAGATCTTCTATCATCTTTTGAACCTGCCCAATCTGCATCAGTGTACCCTTCTACTTTTAAGTTTCCATGATTTGAGAATAAAATCCCTTTTCCAGGAGTGGACTTTAAATATCTCAAAATCCTCTCAACAACATCCATATGAAGCTTTCATGGGTCATGCATAAATTGACTAACAACATTCACTACATAGGTAATATCTAGATATGTATGAGACAAAAAAATTAATTTTCCTACCAGCCTTTGGTATCTCTCTTTGTCTATGTTTGCTGAATTTGAGCATTGAAAGAGTTTATGATTTTGTTCAATTGGTGTATCAACTGGTTTACTCCCAAGCAATCCAGTTTCTGATAGTAAATCAATATTATATTTTCTTTGGCAAAGAAAAATACCATGTCTTTAGCTAGCTACTTCAATACCCAAAAAATATTTGAGGTTTCCAAGTTGTTTCATCTCAAATTGAGATGCAAGGTATTGTTGTAAACTGGAAATCTCATCATGGTCATTTCCTGTAACAATCATGTCATCTACATATATAATCAAAGTTGTAATTCTTCATTTTCCTCTCTTCAAAAATAAGGTGTGATCATTCCAAACCATGCTCTTGGGGACTGTTTTAATCCATATAGAGCTTTCTTTAATTTGCAAACCTTCATTCCAATTGAATCTGTCATGCTTGGTGGAGAATCCATATAAATTTCTTCTGAAATTTCTCCATGTAGGAAAGTATTTTTCACATCAAATTGTAGAAGAGGCCAATCTTCGTTTGCTGCTAAAGACATATGTATTGTCACAATATTGAGCTTGGCTACCAGTGTGAACGTTTCTTGGTAATCTACACCATAAGATTGAGTGTAACCTTTAGCCACAAGTTGTGTTTTATACCTCTCAATAGTTCCATCAGCTCTATGCTTAATTGTAAATACCCATTTGCAACCCACATTTTTCTTCTTTCTTGGTAAAGACACAAGATCCCAAGTGTTACTTTTTTTCTAAAGTTGTCATCTCATCAACCATTGCTTTGGTCCATCTAGGATCTGCCAAAGCTTCATGTATATTACTAGGAATAGAAATTAAAGATAATTAAGATACAAATGATGCATATGACTAGGATAACCTGTGAGATGACATGTAACATCCCTAAGGAATATTACCTATTAAAATAATTAAATAAGAAAAAGAAACTAAAACGTCGTAATTTTGATTATCCCAAACGCGGGAAAATTTTAAAATTATTATCCAAGGCTCCAATATTCAACTGAAATTAAAAATATAAAGTCATTGCAAATTTCCAAATTTCAAAATCATAATGAAAACATATGAAAGCATAGTAAAATTCCTAGCTCTATTCCCAGCTAGCCCTCACTCCGTCGCTTGAGCATCCTCAGCATCACCTGTATCATCATCTGCTCCTGTGTAACGAATCACACGATCATCGCCAAAACCAAACAGAAAGGGTGAGCTGATAAAAATAAAAGTAACATATATAATCACATATTATAAATAAGACACCCATCTTAATTAACCTAATTAGTTCTTGGCCAAGACCTTAAACCCTAAGGCTTTTCAACCTTCAAATCACACAAATGGTTAGCCTTGGACTCAGGAATATGATGCTCACACGAACCTGCCCGCTTATGGTCCTGCCTCTAAGAACCTCCCCGCTCGTAGTCCTGCTCTACGGACCTGCCCACCCGTAGTCCAACACATGTGATCCACCAGCTACGTACCTCCCCGCATGCAGCATCTCTCAAGTGTGAGCACAGAACATACCCTGCCGCTAGGCACCACGTAGTGCAGGGACCTTTCCTGCTGTCCTATCACCTGGCGGTTATTAGCAGGCCGGCAGGCGCTATACTAGAGGCATACTGTTGCTGGTTTTGGCACTTAAATTGGTTGGTTCTACAATCCAGATTGCTTTAAGGTATATTGTGCATTTACTTTTCAGGATCTGATTATGATTTCTCACCAATCCCGACCTGATTTGATTTCTCTATAACCCATCTTTATCATTCGAACATTTCAAATTAGGGGTTTACCTACCCCTAGGTAGTTACCGCATGCCTCAGTTCACCGATAGCAAAACCCAATCTCACTCATTTATTGTACCTAATTAAGCTCATCAGTAACAATCCTCCACTTAATCAATGGTTCATGTATCACTGCTCTTTCCAATTCCACTTGCTCAACGCATTAGAATTCGTATTTCCAACTTATCTACCATTTCTTTCCAACTTAATTAATCTCTACTGTCATTGTTCCCTAATATCAGATTATTAGTTTACCATAATGTTCATTACCTATTAGACATCAATGCATTCCAATTGCACTCTCCAATTCAATACCCTACATATAAGCATAACCACTTCTTATTCCTCTATATTTCCTCCATTCAAGCTAACTTTTCTCCCAAACCAACTTGCCCAAAATCTCTCTCGCTTCCACTGCACCAGACTTCTCCATACAGAGCTGTCCAGCTGCCATCGCCAGGCGGCCAATAAGATTGCCACCAGGCGGCACGTTAGTACTTGGGTAAAATCCTAGGTTTCTTGCACCTGCGAACCCAATCCTTCTCTTCTACTTTTCCATCAACCACCACACATTAATCTTGCAGAAACACTATAATTTTATGCTACTAATCCACTCCATAACCTCATACCAATTTAATTAATACCTCATTGACGTCAAACTTTTGAGAATTCAGAATCCTCCATGCCCTTAATTGAACCTTTAAGTTTCATAATCACAACCCAAATTTTAACCACTCGAAAAGGCAACATACCAATATAATAAAACATCCAATTAAGCAAAGATATCCCAATGGAACCTTAATACATGATGAAATTCACGAAATCAAAGCAAAACAACAGCAAACACAGCGCATCGTCGGGCAGAATACAACCCACCGCCAAGCAACTCGAGGCAGAACCCAGAAACTGGGTTAAAACTGATGTGCTGCCTGGTGGCACCCTCATGCCCGCCAGGTGGTTTCTGGGCGGAAACTCGGAATTTTGCGAAAAATAGCATAATTCATCAAGGAGTTTCGGGCATTTCGATTCATACAATCAAGGTACATTAAGCACGAGTCAAAACGATACCAAACAATTAAAAACAACTCCCCTTACCTGGATTCCTTGCTAAAACACGAATTTAATGTGCCTCTAACCCCAACAACACTCGTGTTCTTTGCTTGCACCCCCAAAACTAGTTCCCACTCCAATTCTTCTTTACAGTTCGCGCCAATTCACTGGAATTCTTCTGCCCAAGGTTTCACACGCAGTTCCAGACCTTTCTCTGTCTAATCTCTCTCTCTCTCTCTCAATCTTAATGCTCTCTTAATTACTCTTTTACTCCACAAAAACGAAAAATAAAATAAAAATGGTTTAATGGTTATTCAACACTCATAAATGGAATGTTTTCAACCCTCTAAGCTACCTCTCTTGGCTGCTAGGATTCCTAAACCCTTCCATAATCATACCAAACAAAAATTTGGAAAAAAGAGAGTAATTTTATTCTTAGCAAGGTTTGAACCCACAACCCATCAATTACCAAGTCAAGTGCATAACCAATTCAACCAATTCATATTTGTGATAATTCCTAAAATTCTAGGATTACATTATCACGTCTCATATTCAAATATATCAACAACAACAAAAAATGCACAAATCAAAATAACACACAATTGACATACATAAGACTCGAACCCAAGTCCTCTCACACAATTAAGTACTCTAAACCATTTGAGCTAATACTTTTCCACATCATAGCACTCTAAATTAAATGCCTTAAAGGCTTCTATTACCGACATTTATTAAATAATTATTTAATTAACTATTTAATTCTTCTCGGGTCTTACATGACACATATTTAATAATGGGATATTTAACTTTGGCTTGGAGGTCTTGTTCATATTTAGCTAGAGGTTGACCACGGTTAGAACAGGGTGGAAGATTATACTGGACAGTAATAGACTCAATGTTTCGTGTGTTGGTGGTCTCATGCAGACAAGGATCAATTTCATGATCGGATTCATCTAAATTAGTATTATCAAGGGTAGAATCAAGAGAAACAATTTCATGATTAGTTTCAACTACATTAGTATTATCAGAGATAGGATTAGAAGGTACCTCTGAAGAGTCAAGCCAAACTTGTGGAGAAGATTGAGCCAATTGGTTAGGATCAAAAGACACTCTATTATCCAAAGGAGAAGTTTCCATATTTAGGATTGGCTCACTTCCTGCAGAATGATCCTCACACGATAATTTATCTTTACAATATAATTTTATATCTGGGATATCAAACATACTAACATCATGATTATGCACTTCACTTTCATTGCCGCCCTGAAGTGTAGAATCAAGATAAAAAAAACTATGCTCATTAAATGTCACATCCATAGAGATATAAAATTTCTTTGATGGTGGATGGTAAGCACAATAGCCTTTTTGAGTTGATCCATACCCAACAAAAACACATTTTAAAACTCGCTCTTCAAGTTTTGTATGTTGATGTGGATGTAAGTGAACATATATAACACATCCAAAAATATGAGACAGTAAAGAGACCATGGAAGGAAGGATACAATGATCAGACAACATATCTAAAGGCCTTCGAAAGTTAAGCACACTAGAAGGTGTTCGATTAATCAAATAAATTGCAGATCTCACAACCTCACCTCATAAATGAGATGGGACATTACCATCTATCAAAAGTGATTTTGTCACCTCTAATATATGTCTATTTTTTCCCTCAGCCACCCCATTTTGTTGTGGTGAATAAGGACATGTAATTTGATGTAAGATGCCTTTGGAGTTCATGAACTCGATTAACTCAGTCTTAAAATATTCCCCTTCATTGTCTGATCAAATGACCTTAATATAGGTGTTAAATTGAGTAACTATCATATGATGAAAGGAATGAAACACATTATGTAACATCCCAACCAGATATTATGGGTTTAATAAAATAAAATGAAAATAATATCAATACCTCATTTAATATAACTGTAATTTCCAAAAACGCGGGAGTTTTAAATTCTTTATTTCATAATAAAGAGAACTCTAATTTCAAAATTCTCAAAACTTAATAAAATACTAAAATCGGTCTCATAATAGTTTACAACTTTATTCAAAACTATAATGATAAAAACTCAATAAAATTGTTTCCCATGAGTTTCTCCCGCTTCGTTGCTAAGCCTCACTTGATCCACCTACAACATCATCTACTCACGTGTACCGCGTACACGATCATCGCCAAACATAAGTAGATATGGTGAGCTTATAAGTAATACATCACATACATAAAAGATATATATTTACACCAGATAAATCATACAAGCAACCCAAGAAAATTTCTATCCTTTGATTTCTATACCATATGGCCATCACCATGTTAATCGTGTTCTACGTCTTCTGATGAGTATCTCAAGATGTCTTGCTACCACACCTACCAGCCACAACTTGTAGAGCACGTGTGGGAAACCATACTATGGACCACACTCTGCAACGTCAGGTGGAGTTCCCAATACGAATAATATTCGTAATATCCGAAGACTACCAAACTCGTCAGCTTAATTACCGAGGAGGGCAATCTCACTAGACCATCCATACATGCCACAACGTGCATACTCACATCGGAAACACTCGCCAACCTGAGCCACAACTCAAGAGTTCCTCGTGTTCATCCGCCATCCCGAGCCACAACTCAAGAGATGCTATTCCAAGCCACAACTCAGGGAATGTCACATGCTTAACCCCTATCCCGAGCCATAACTCAAGGGATACGTTCTGAGCCACAACTCAAAGAACACCAATAAGCCCACCTTCGAGATATCCCCAAAGCCTTGTAGACCACGCACATCCAAATCATGCAAAACACAAGTCTGACCTTTGCATTATCGCCTGGCGCCGCTTTTGAGCCGCTAGGCGCAATGTGCTTCCAGACTGCCTGGCGGGGGACACATACTGCCAAGAGCCAAGTGCCTCAGTGCCCATTGATCTATAGACATCACCTGACGGAACCTCCCTCACCATCAGGCGCTGCTCGCTCCAAACCCCAATGTTTTGTAGTTATCACCTGGCGGGTCAATCACCATCGCCAGGCGCTACACCAGTACTTACGTAGTACTAGTTTTATCACCCCAGATTTGATTCTGATCCTTCTAAATATCTTCACGGTACCTCACATAATTATCAATCGCATATTTGCTATGCTATGATCTTGAAATTCACCTTTCTTATCTGTTACTATCATAGGCATACTCAATGGTAGGTTCATTCTCTTACCCATATCAATTCCTTAGAATCCATTAAGTGCAAACCATGTTATCTAACTTTAAGCCACAGTCACAACCTAGCTGATCTATCGCAATGTCCAATCATTTCATCAATCTCCACTTTCTTAAATGTGACATATCAATTATACCTTACCTTAGAATTCACTAATAAAAAAAGGCCTTTTAACGTCCGATATTTTAGACCTTTGACGTCTGCCAAAACACCGATGTCGTACTAGGTAACGTCAAAATAACGTCAGAAAATAGAGAAGACGTCACTTAACGTGGGGCCAATAGGGGTCCAACGTTATCCAACGTCGGGGCCAAAAGCAGCAGACGTCAATTTTTGCACTAAATGGAGCCAAAAAATAGAGCAGTTTGACGTCTTGTGGGCTCTGACAGACGTTAAATAATGTCGGCCATGGTAAGTTCAGACGTTAAATAACGTCTGTCAGAGATCCACCAGACATCAAACTACTCTATTTTTTTTTTAAATTTGGCTATTTTTACAATATTCCCACACCTGAAAATCAGAAAATTCCCAGAACAGTTTCATAATAATTTCAGCACAATTCTGGAGTTACAGTTATATCTAATAACACTTAAGTTTCAACATATATTCTAAACTAATATAAATAACACCAAACTAAAAGTTTCAACATGATATTTTTATACAACAAAGTTTTTGAAAGGAGTTCTAATTCCTGTGGTATCAACTTCATCTTTCCAATAGATATGCTGCCCACTCTTGTCTTAGTGTGTGGATAATGTCATCCGGTAGAGGTGATGGATTCTTGAACCGCTGAAAAAGTAATACAACTTCATTATGTATGAATATCATTCTTTAAAGTTTGATATGATTTATAACATGTGAAAGATGTATATATATATATATATATATATATATATACACACACACACACACACACACACACACACACACACATATATATATATATATATATATATATATATATATATATATATATATATTATCTCTATCCATTCATCTTTGATTGCAACTCGAATGATTGTTCTTAT
>Ga0214545_1004397_pt1 | contig 26428 bp, 6 predicted proteins | sample CNSS4metaG_FD_160064 | JGI IMG/M metagenome (GOLD analysis project Ga0214545, IMG submission 160064) | Root nodule microbial communities from cowpea collected in UCLA plant growth center, Los Angeles, California, USA - CNSS4 | ecosystem: Host-associated > Plants > Roots > Nodule | place: USA... | reverse complement strand
TGAATTTTTTTCTATTAACATTATTTTCTATTAACAACTTTAAAACAATTTTAAATAAAGTTCAATGTAAAATATTAATTAAATGAACTTAATTTGGTTAAAAATATTTACTTGAAATATCAATTTTGATGGAAATATTTATGTACATTCATGTAGAAATTAAATTTGATTTCAATTTGGAGAGGGACAAAATTGCTAATTTTTACAAAAATAAAGACTAAATTGAGACAAAATTGAGACAAATTAAAATAAAGGGACCAAATTGAGACTAAGAAAATGACACCTGACATAATACTGACACGTGTCACTGTCACTACCACATCACTCTGTCACTGCCACGTGGCACGATGACAACTTGACACGTGGCAATTTTTTGATTTTTTTAAAAAATTCAAAAAAAAATTCAAAAAATCGAGGAACTGACACGTGGCACTCCCTCTAACGGCGTCAACCTTGACTTAACAGAAAGAGCAAACGTGAGACGTTTTAACAAAAAAGGGGACCAATTTGAGACTTTTAAAATTTTAGATACCATTTTAAGATTTTGACTCCAAATTGGGGACCAAAGGCATAATTAAACCTTTTTTATATTATTTTTTCACATATCTTAGTTTTAATTGTTCAATTGTGTAAACTCCTACATCACACTAATTGTGAAATCTTCACCAATAATTGTGAGAAACAAAAATAATATACTCAAAATTTATATATTTAATAAATTTCAGTAATAAAATCAAAATGAATACATGTATAAAGGATTATCTGGTTCCTTCAAATTCTTTAACTCATCAATTATTGAATTATAACTAAAATTTTTAACTATTTATTTTTTTCATGAAAATAATCATACAATTGTAAAGAAATTCTTTTTTCATTTTATTTCACAATATACCTTTGTTTTTTTTTTTAAATTGTTTAAGACTAAAAGAATATTTAATCATATTCTATCACAATTAAAAATTGGTTTTAAAATAAACACATAATGCATTACTTAGTTTTATATTCATAAAAATAATATACAAAAGAATTATGAGATAAAAATTAAAATTAATTAATAAACTAATATTCAGTCAAACAAAAAAAAATATCTTTTTTTTCAAGAATGAAAGATAATAAATGAAAAATTAAAGCAAGACAATAGAGGGAAAATAAAAAATATTTTTAATAATTATTTTATTTTTTATTATATTTGATTATTTATTAACATTGAATGTTATATTTTATAAAATAAAGTAAAAAAATACTTAATTAAATTTTTTCATTAATTTTCAATATTTTTAATATATGCTACATTTAACTTAAAAAATTTCAGGAACCATGGCTATCTTGCCCCTTCTATAATTTGGCTCTGGATATATCCTTTTGATATTGAAACGTGTTTCTTTGCTATAACTTTATACACGAATTACTATTATCCTTTCAGAGTGCAAATATATTAGACCATCAAAATCTCATTAAAGATGGCTCTTATTATAAAGGTTAAGTTTGAGCCTAAAAAACGTTTTAGGTTTGACGAGCAACTTATTTGAATATATTACTTTTAAATCATCAATCAATTATATAATTAAAAATCGACATATTTAAATCTATTATTAAAGTTTTTTTATAAATCTTAGAATTAAAGTGAAAATATGTTTAAATAATGAAAACGTCTAACAATTTCATATATAGGTGTAATAATTCCAACTAAAATCAACTCCATATCCAAGATTTCTTATGAATGAGTATCAATACTCAATTAAACAACTTGTTAAGTGTAATATTCCATTTTAACATCTTAAAACTAATAAATTGAATACTTCATTGTAATATTTAAAACAGGTAATGCAGTGTTTAAAGTATATTAATACAGTTTTATCGAAGATAGGACTATAAAAATATAGGCTTAAATACCTTTTTGGTCCTCATTTTCGTAGTGTTTGTTGTGGATGGTCCTCATTTTGACAGAATGTTTAAAATGGTCCTCATTTTTACCGAATGTTTAAAATGGTCCTCATTTTCGCAATTCGTGTTTTATTTGGTCCTTTTCTGTAACGCCGTTTAAATCATTAATAGAGCATTGTACAGGTGGCACGGTTTGTATTAGGGTGTGTTACGTGTACTGTACAGGTGTGATAATTAGATATTTAGGGATAAATAAGTGAGCAAGGGTTTTGGTAAGGAATGTTTGGGCAGTTGGTGAGTTTTGACAATCTTGTTCCTCCATTCCCAATTGGTGTTGCTACAATCTTCTTCTTCTTACAATCCCATTATAAGAGGATCTAACCAGAAGACCCAAGAAAAAAAGAAGGTTGGAAGAGTAGGAGTTGAGAGAGGATAACACACAAATCAACAAAGGAAGTCATAGAAAAAAATTTAGCATATGCTGTCAGATTGGACATAACAAGAACAATTGCCCAGATAAGCCTGTGGATGAGCAGACTACAACACCTGCTGAGACTGCACCAGATGCCCAAAGTGTTGAGAATGCACCAACTGCTAAGAATGCACCAACTGCTGAAACTGCTGAGAATGCACCAACTACTGAAACTCAAACAACTCAACCACCAAGGAATGAAGTGGACAGTCAAGCAGCACCACTACCAACACCAGAATAACCATCTCAGCAGTTTATGATGAAATTACATATTAGGAGGAGGCCATGATGGCAGCTACAAACGTCTTAGTTATTTTTTGGAATTTCTGATGTAGAATTCATTATTGATGTACTGCATTTTGACTTTCCTTAAACTTCGTTCAATTTCACTTTTGCCAAACATTGATGTACTGCAATTTGATGAGGATGAATTAACGTTATGAATTTAACTTCTTCTAGACTTAGATCAATTTAATTTTTCTCAAGCTTAGATCAATATCACTTTCTTCAATGCTCAGATTAAGATGTCATTTTGAACATGTTGGGACTAATATCAACATAATCAAACTAATTCATTTCTTCATTTAACAATAGTACAAAACAGATTGGACTTTAAAATATTACACAATAACAGTACGAATAATACAATAACAACACAAGTGAACCCTATTACTAATTACAGCCTCTTCTCAGCAACCTTCAATGACTTCTCCAAATCATTAATCTGCCTCATTGGTGTCATGATGATGAAATCCTTCTAATCAACACCAACATTTGAAAAAGTTGCAGCCCACATTATTGGAACCACCACTCTGTAAATCAATAAACCAAAAATTAAAACCAATTTATTATTAACACAAAAATAAAAACAAATTGTACCCAAAAATTTTCTACCAATATTCTTTTGAGTTCTTGCCATCCTCAAAGCTGCCATCTCTCCGCAGCTACAAATCGGGGTTAATTCATTTCTCGTTGAACCACCAACAGTGCACGAAGTGATACAACACGATTGCCTCCAACGATTATAACTAGAGGTAAAGGAAGAAGATTGGGACCGTAACATACTTATATAATAGGATTGCAGGAAGAAGAAGATTGCAGCAACACCAATTGGGAATAGAGGAACAAGATTGTCAAAACTCACCAACTGCCCAAATATTCCTTACCAAAATCCTAGCTCACTTATTTATCACCAAATATTTAATTACCACACCTGTACAGTACACGTAACACACCATAATACAAACCGTGCCACCTGTACAATGTTCCGTTAATGATTTAAACGACATTACAGAAAAGGATCAAATAAAACACGAATTGCGAAAATGAGAACCATTTTAAACATTCGTTCAAAATGAGGACTATTTTAAACATTCTGTCAAAATAAGGACCATCGGCAACAAATACTACGAAAATGAGGACCAAAAAGGTATTTAAGCCAAAAATATATCATGTATACAAACCAACAAACCTCTATACATCGACTTATCACATACTACGTACATATCCCCCGAAATCTTAACAATGCATAGATCCAGACAATTGAGTCTAGAGAGTTTGTAATTGTATGTTTAGTATTTTTCTGAATGTTTGAAATGTGATATTTTATTATGTGATAAGTTTAACTGTTATATGATTATTTCTTTTATAAACTAGTTTACCCCCTCTTTTGTTTGTTGTTTATATGTGTTGTGTTATTCTTTTGCAATGATTACCTTATTGGTGTGAGCAGATGGAGATACAGGTGTAGAGGCACCTCTTGATGTTAAGGAGTCAGTTGTCTGGCGACGAGCGGCTTTAGATCATGTTGGGTATAGTATGTAATAGGATTCCAGCTTAGTAGCTTGAGAATGTTTATAAGTGATATGAATATAGTCTTATCTTGTAAGACTGTTCTAATTTACGATATACATAGGTTTATATGTTTCTTGACTATTCTGAATGAATTTTTTTATTTTAGTTGTGTTGAGCTATTAAAATGGGATGTTACACATGGTCAATTATATGTGATTGTTTCTAAGTTAAAAAATAAAATACTTAGTTCTTTTTTTATTTGGGTGTTAATCCAAACTATTTTATTAGTCTTTCAAAGTCTTTGATCAAAATACTTAGTTGAAATTGTTTTAAGCAGAGTTCTAGTTGATGCAATAAAATCAAATTCAACCTTAAATGAGATGATTCTAAACTATAAATGACAAGGATAAATTGCAATTATTTATTAATATATCAAAGATACAACATATTGCAAATAACACTCATCAACATGTACATACGTGTATACATACACTCATAACTCTCAATGGAAAGAAATCATAATTCTTAAATCAAATTGAATTACTCAATGATTTTTTTTATCTATATATAAATCCTTCACTTCCTTAGCTTTTTTACACATTCAATCTTTGCTCCATTCCAAAAACAAGAAATATTATAGAGAAAGTAATAGTCATGACTAAGTTTGTGTGTGCATTTCTTCTCATCTTTCTCATGGCTTTTGTAACTCAACTTGTTTATGTGCGTCTCTTCTCTCCTACAATTTTTTCCTTACATCTTTATTATTTACATTTCTTCTTATTTATTTAGATTCATTTGAAAAAGCTTAAGACGCTAAGTATATCATAGTTTCAATTGCATTCTTCAAATCTAATTCTTTTTTTCTTTTACATATTTTTAGGGTGGTGGTGAAGGATCTCTTACAATTCAAGGTATTAATTTTAGTTCAATCTTTGAAACATATATGGCTTAATTAAATTTTAAGTTTTTTACAAATTTTGAATAATTTTAATTGTGTTTGTTAAACATTTGTATTCTATATATTTTTTAAAATTTAATTTGATGTATATTGTCGTAATTTGTTACATGTATTATTTCAGAGTGTCCTGAAGCATGTGACTATCGTTGTTCAAAGGCTCATGCAAGGAAAGCATGTTTATTCTATTGTAACTTGTGTTGTGACAAGTGTTTGTGTGTTCCATCAGGAACATTTGGTAACAAGGAAGAATGTCCATGTTATAACAACCGGAAAACCAAAGAAGGAAAACCTAAATGTCCCTGATTTAATTTTAATTTTTTATCTTATCACCTTTAATTCTGTACTTTAATTTTCTTGCGATCTATGGTATTATACCTCAATGATTAAATAAATGTTTGTGTTTCTTTTACTTTTCATACATCTCTTCTTTTTAATATACTACAATCTTTTATATTTATATTAGTTTGTACATGTCGTTATTACTTTACATAAATTGTGTAAATGTTGCTAAATTTAATTATGTATTTAAAATTATGTGTAATATGTATTTTTATATGATATATTTTCAAATAATGAAACTAAAATTAATTAATTAATTAATATGTTATGTAATTCATGTAAAATTTAAACGCCAATGTTAATAATTGATTGATGATGGAAAATTATTTAATACTTTTTTTCCTTTTTAATATTTAGATTTTAAAGTTCAATAAAATATCGATTTTTTTTCAACTATAGTTACTCTTCATTTAATTTTTATATATTTTTCATATATATACTTACTATTATATGAAAATAAAAAAGAGTAAAAGTATATAATTATAGCTATTTTCGTAAAATGAAGCAACTGATTGCTTTTATTAGATGTCATAAAATAATTTAATAACAATTAGGCCTTCAATATTGTGATTGTAAATAAATTTGTTCATCTTGTTCAAATTTGTTATGATTTTGATGGAAAGTTCGTTAACTATGTGAGAATAAAAGCAAATGATATTTGGTTTTTTAAATTGGGTATAAAAATGTAAATAAAGACAAACGTGTGTTTCCATCTTTATTTCCATTCTTATAACTGTCTCGGTCCTCATTTTTGTCTTTGTTTTAAATTACTTAAACACTTATATAATTTACTACATAATTTCACAAATTTATATTTACTATTTTATCATGTCCTTAGTTTCATTTATTTGAAAAATGTCTTTTCTTACTATTGTCACACAAGTTTTTATTACCTCTATGAAGTCATGTTTATCTTGTTTGATGTCCACAAACTACATTTTTTCTTATCACAATTTTAGTTATTTATTTTTTATTAAGTAATTTTGTTTAAATGGTGTATTTAATTTTGAAGAAATATAAATTTAAATTTCATTAAATTAAATTAAATAGATTTTAAAATACATATTAATTATTTTTACTTATTTTTAATATTTTTATATATTATTTTTTTTCACATAAAACTATCTTAATTTTAAGTGTTGAATTGTGTAAACTCCTCCTATATATCCTCTGATGGATCTTCACAAATAATTTTGAGAAACAAAAATAATATACTTAAAATTTATATATACTTCAAACTTTCCTACAACTTTCAGTTATTTTTTTTTTCAATGAAAATGAGCATATTATCATAAAAAAAATTATTTTCCATTTTATTTCACAATATACATTTGTTTTTTAAAAATTATGTTTAAGACTAAAAAATATTTTATCATATTTGATCACAATTAAAAACTGGTTTTGAAAAAGACATAATGCATTACATTTTTCTTTATATTCATAAATAAGGTTTAATTATGTCTTTGGTCCCCATTTTCGTAGCAAAATCTCAATTTGGTCCCTCTATTTTTTTTTTGTCTCAATTTGGTTCCTTCCGTTAGTGGTATAGGGAGTTCCACGTGTCAACTCCTGGATTTTTTGACTTTTTTTTATTTTTTTATTTTTAATTTTTTATTATTTTTTGAACTTTTTTAAAAAAATAAAAAAAATTTGTCACGTGTCAAGTTTTCATCGTGCCACATGGCAGTGACAGAGTGATGTGATAGTGACAATGACACGTGTCACTTATATGTCAGGTTTCATTTCCACTCTCTCAATTCGGTCCCTTTATTTTAATTTTTGTCTCAATTTAGTCCCAATTTTTGTAAAAATTGAACAATTTTGTCCTTCTCCAAATTGAAATCAAATTTAATTTCTATATAAATGTACACAAATATTTCTATCAAAATTGATATTTTAAGTAAATATTTTTAACAAAATTAAGTTTATTTAATTAATATTTTACATTGAACTTTATCTAAAATTGTTTTAAAGTTGTTAATAGAAAATAATGTTAATAGAAAAAAAATCATAAATTATATTGATATTTTATTACATCATACTTTAATATTTTTGTTTATTTGAATTTATATTTCAAATAATTGTATATTTTTAAAATGTGTAAAGTTCAATAATTTGTACACAAATGTTTGAATTGGTGTAAAAATAACAATTATAAAAAATTCAAAAATAATTTTAACTAGTTCATGTAACAATCAAAAACATATAAATTTGAAATTTGATAACAATTTTAAGTAAAGTTGAATGTGAAACACAAATTTAAATAAACTTAGTTATGTTAAAAATATATAATAAAAATATCAATTTGAATAAAAATATTTGTATAACATTTATATAAAAATTAATTTTTGTTTCAATATGAAGAGGGGTGAAATTGCACTCTTTTTACAAAAATATGGACTAAATTGAGACAAAAATTAGAATACATGGACCAAATTGAGAATGAAGAAATGACACTTGACATAATACTGACACGTGGTATTATTACTGTCACATCATTCTGTCATTCCCACGTGGCATGACAACAGCTTAACACGTGACAAACTTTTTATTTTTTTTTATAAAAAATTCAAAAAATTCAGGAACTGACACGTGGCACCCCGTTTAATGTTGTTATTGTACCCCTAACGAAAATGACTAAATTGGGATTTAATTTTCCAAAACATGAACAAAATTGAGATAAAAAAAATAGAGGGACTAAATTAAGATTTTGCTACGAAAATGTAGACTAAAGACATAATTAAACCTAAAAATAATATACTTAAAACTTATCAGATAAAAAATAATGTTAATTATTAAACTAAGATTTTACTATCAAGTTAGACAAAAAACAATAATCTTTTTTGCTTAAAAAATGAAAGAGAATAAATGAAAAATTAAAACAAGACAATGGAAGAGAAAATAAAAATATTTTAATAACTATTTTATTTTTTATTATATTTGATTTTATATTTTATTATTTATTATATATTATAAAAAAATAAAAAAAATACATAATTAATTTTTTTTTAATTCACAATATATGTTACATTTAATTTAAAAAATTTCAGAAACCATGACTATCATGCCCCTTCTATAATTCGATCCTAGATGTATCCTTTTGATATTGAAACATGTTTCTTTGCTATAATTTTCTTTTTGTAATTTAATACACGAATATTTGTTATCCCTTGAGTGCAAAAAGATTAGACCATCAAAATTCCATTAAAGGTGGGTCTTTTTACTATAAAGGTTATGTTTGAGCCTAAAAACATTTTGGTTTGACAAGCAACCTATATGAATATATTACTTTAAAACATCAATACATTATATAATTAAAAATCAACCTATTTAAATCTATTATTAAAGTTTTTAAATGAATATTAGAATTAAAAGTGAAAATACATTTAAATAATGAAAATGTTTAACAATTCCATATTTAGGTGTAAAATTCCAACTAAAATCAATTCCATATCTAAGACTTGTTATGAATGAGTATCAATTCTCAATTAAACAACATGCTAAGTATGACATCCAATTTTAACATTTTAAAACTAATAAAATAAGATGTTTCATTACAATATTCAAAATAGGTAATTCAGTATACAAAGTATATCAATACAGTCTTACAAAAGATAGCACTATAAAAATGTATCATTTATACAAACCAACTAAAAACCAACAAAACTCTATACACCAACTAACCACATTCTACAACTCTTTGAAACCTTCCATTATCATAACTTATGGCTCCTCATCCTTCATGTGTCTCTAAACCCGCAACTTCATCTGCTTCTACCAAATAGGTGATTATAGCAAAAGAAGAGACGAGCAACAAAAAAAGACACAAAACACACAAAGGGTAAGCTAATGTACAAAAGAATTATTCACACATATATTTAAATCATGTAAAAAACCTACAACATGGTATAAAACATATCCATGTCTATAATCAACCAAGGAGTTAACACTAAACTTAATTATTTGGATTCATACCTTTGATATAGGGTACACAAGAGGTGTGCACCTGTGATGGTTGCTAAACTCTGCAGAGTCTAACCACAAGGGGTCATCACCCACCACACACAAGGTTAATCTCGTTCATGCTTAGGGCCCAATATGTCTCAAGACTAAGATATCTTGTTACTCTCACCACATAACTCATTCTACTCTACTTGAATATGAATGATTATTAGAGTTCATAATACCTCTTTCCCAATCATTCTCCCATATCAAGGCATACACTAACATGACCACTATAGTTATCACTACCAGGAAACTCTCCTTGAAATTCCTTAAACATCATAGCTTCACATGCTCACAGAACATTTCATACCAATTATCATCTGTCACAACTGGAATCGCGACGGGAAGACGAACCGAAATATAAAACGGGTTTAAAAAGAGATTGGAGTCGCCACCATAGTTATTTTTGGAAAACTATGGAAAACCATAAAAAGAAGACAAGTCTGCGAAAAACCAGATTTTAGATCTGGGAGTCGGTTACGCGTAGGGAAGGTGTCAGCACCCTACAGCGCCCGCCCAAAGGCGGTACCCTTAATTAAAAATGCAAAGTCAATGTGGTTTTCAAAATGTTATTTTTCCCCAAAAATAATAAGACAAAAAATGCTGAAAAGAAACAAAAATATTTTTTAAATTTTTAGGGCCCGACAAAGATTGACTTGGTCCTACGTATTCTCATTAAAAAATGAGAAATCAGGGTTACGTAATTCTTTAAAAGATATATGGAAAACAAAGAAAATGATTTGTTTTTTTAGAGGTGAACCTGACAAGGACTGACCTTGCTCCTACGTATCTCAAAATAGAGAATCAAGGATCACGTAGTTCTTAAAAAAAATTGTTGGAAAATGTTGATATTTTGTATTTTTTAAAATTTTATATTTTTTTGTATTTTTGAATTATCTAAAAATGTGTCACACGACGGGAACAGTCGGACAGACACTAAAAAAGAAAGAAAATATTTTTGATATTTTGAAAATGAGTGTCACGCGGTGCGAGCGACCGGACAGACACAATAAAGTTAAAGAGAATTTTTAGATTTCCTATTTTTGTAATTTTGATAATTTTCAAATATATTTTTTTTTAGATAAATAATAAATAAATAAATAAAAGGATGAAATTATTTAAGAAGAAAAAAAGTGGAAAATAAAATATGGGTACATGAATGATTAGTGGGGGTGCACACAGAAAACACAACAACAAGCCCAAAAACAATAGACAAAGATATGGGGTGCATGAGTATCACATGTGGGAGGTGTACGAAGTAACATGTGGGGTGCGTGCAGGAAATAAAGGGGTGTTATTATGTGTAGGTTCAAGATAAAGGTGATAATGGAGGGATTGAGAGCAGGTGAATTTGTTGAGTGAATCCAGAGGAATAATGGGTTATGGTGTTTTAGTTGGAATCAAGAGGGTGAAGGTGTTGTTTTTCATCTTGCCGAGAACAGAATAAGAAATAGCCCCCTTGAGTGAAGAAGGTGAATCCATGAATGAAGGGACTCTGATGATATTTGTTGTGCCTCTGCTCAGTTCCTTTCCCACCTCGAGACGTGGGATAAGGCTGAAAGCATGTTGCTTCCTGCTCCTTCCTTCTTCAGCCATCATGACCATGGCCAGCTAGTCATCAGAGACCTTACGTTAACCTCTTGGTCTTCTCTCTTTTTTTTTCATTTCATTTTTTTCTTAAATATTAAAAAGTAAAAAAAGGAAAATAAAGAAAATTGTAAAAAATAAAATTAAATAAAATAAGATTAAAACAAAAAATAAAAAATAAAATAAAATAAAAATAGAATAATAATAAAAATAAAAAAATAAAAAAAAAAGTAAAATAAGATGAAAAAAAAATATTATAACCCGGATAAAATTGGGTGTTGACATCATCTTATATACCCTCAATAACATTTTCACTTAAATTATAATAATAAAAGCAATAAAGCATGCTTAGCATTAATCATAGAACATTCAAAAATGCCAAACATGAGAAAGAGGAAAAACAAGGCAAATGGCGCTACACATATAGTACATCAAAATGGTGAAAATCATTTTTATAACCACAAACTTCAAAACAAAGATCCCACTGGTCAAAGTGAAGAATCATGTGTTTCAGATCAGCTGTCAAAATTTCAACTCGATCAAACAATTAACAAAGCGAGAATCTTCATTTTACCTGGAGGACGAAGACTAGAAAAACAAGGTCATGCCGAGCGTTGAAAAAGTAGCATATGATGCCTAGCCCCTAGAACCCACTGACTTCTAGTGCCAAACGACACCAAGTTAGTGGCCTAGCACCCGACGACATTGTAACCATGCCTAGCGGTGTATCAGAAACAACAATCTGGGGGAAAATTGATCATGTGTAATTGACTAATTGGACACCTTTCCTTTTAGTGTTTTTTATTCTAAATGGTTTTAGAGAGTTCAAAAATACCCAATCACTCAAAACAAATATCCAAACTTTTCCCCAAATCAATACCAAACACAAATCAAATATCAAACAGTTCAACATACAACTCATCAATTCAACACACCACGTCACAATTACCTATCAAGATGATCAATTCAACAGAAACCTAGCTTCCTTAATCTGACAAAGTGGCTTCACAAGCCCAAACAACTATAAGAACACCAAAAAATTTCTAACTTCACATGATGCTCTAGATACACATAGAAACATCACAGGAAAGAACAATTAGGACATACAGTTATGATTATGATCATTGATCATCAAAGACTCATATAGAAGATGAAAACCTCACATGCAAGAAGAAAAGCCTCACATGTAACAAAAACAAAAGAATACTAAGAAAAATGGCTAAAAGTTAACTTAAGCGAACGAAGTAACTGATCGGTCCAAATTGAAGAGCTCATCGTGAGGATCACTCTTATGATCTCATGAGGTCTTCGATCAGGCAAACAAAGGAGGATAACCTTTATAGTATGTTTGGATTAGGCAATTCAAGAGGGTGATTCATTTATTTGGAGAATTTGAAATTCTTTGTAATGAAATGCTTTGTTTGGATAGAGAAATTAAAAAACATTTAAAATGCATGCATTTTTTTGAAGTATTTCAATTAGGTAAATTAGAATGAATTCAAATACCCTTAAAAAAGATAGAATTTGAAATTCTTCTCTCTCAACCTCACACACTGGACTCAACCCCAAACGGACCCAGCAAACCCACAACCATGACAGGCTGGGCTGGCCAGACACTCCAAACGTATCAAATCGATCGGGGTGACCTGGTGACACATACGGGTTAGGCGGGCTTGACAACTCAAACAAGTCAGCGGGTCTAATGGCCCAAGCAGGATGGGCGATCCTGGCAACCCACATGGGTTTGGCGAGCCTAACAACCTAGACGTGTCAAGTAGGCCCAACGACCCGACCAAACAGTTGACCCGACAAGCCTAACTTACCCGATGACCTAGTCCGGCCTGACTGACCCGACAACCTAGATGTGCCCAACCGGTCCGATGACCCGAGCGATACTGACTAGCCCGACAACCTTGCTAGGTCGGGTCGACCCAATGACACAGACTTACCCGGTGTGCCCGATGACACAAACAAGCCCGACAATCCAGATGGCTCGGGCGAGCCCGACGATCTAGTGGGTCCAAGCCGGGTCGACGACTTAGACGGGTTGGGTCGACGAACTTGACGGGCATGACAAGCCCGTATAGGCTGTCGGGCTGATCAGGCTTGTCTAGATCGTTAAGCTGACCCAACCTAGCCTGTTTGGATTTCTCGGCCCGATTGAGTCGTCTGGTCGTCCTGACCCATCTAGGTCGTCGAGCCCGTTTCCAAATTTTTCATGAACTCAAAACATAATTAAACCTAAAATAAACATTTTTAAAATGAAATTTTATCTTACAAGAAATTCAATTATTTTATCCAAACAAGAAATTGAAATGTAAGGTATTTTAATTTCTTTATCCAAACAAGTAATTTAGAAAATGAAGGGAAATTAATTGCAAGAAATTCAAATACAATACATTTCAATATTGTTGAAATGCTTTATCCAAACACAGGGTTAAGGAGAAGTCAAAAAACTCTAGAAAAGTGATTTATAGAGACATGGTGTGTTTTAAGATAATAAAACTCATTTATAACAATTCTATCTATACTAAAACATTTTAATATTAAAATAATCGAGTCTCACTCTTTTTAAAACACTATTTTCTAGGATTTTACACTAATAATATTTTCTTAATACATTCTTGATTTGAAATACCTTATTACAAGTGGATTATGTTATTTTAAAATTTTTGTCTACATTATTAATATTCATTCATCTATCAAATTACTTATATTTTAAATTTTAAATTAAAGTTAGAGTTGGGTATAAAAGCAATAATAATGAAAATATTTATATTTTTTGTAGTTAAAAGTTATAACTTTTTTAGATATAATAATTAACTTTAAATTATATATATATATATATATATATATATATATATATATATAAATACAAAAAATAAAAAAAGATAAAAAAATATATAAATAAAAAAAAAAAAAAAAAAAAATATTTATATTTTTTTTATAAAAAAAATATATATTTTTTAGATATAAAAAAAATATATAAAATATATATATATATATATATATATATATATATATATATATGAATACAAACAATAATAAATGATAAAAAATTATATAAATAAAAAGAAAAATAAGAAAATTTATATTTTATTCATGTTAAATGTTTTATACCATAAATTTTATGTCAAAGAGTCAAAAATAATGTATTCTGTAATTAATATAATTTAGGAGGAATTATTGCCTTTCAAAATAAAATATTTATTGTGCTGTCTAAGATTTTGTTATGAACGAGTATCACTACCCAATAAAAAACATGTTAAGAAGAATTTCTTAATATACATACTTGATTTAGAATAATTTATTATAATTGGATATTGAAATGTGTTTTTTTTCTCTAATCTCTATTTTATTATTTTATAATTTAATACACGAATATTTATTATCTTTTGAGAATGCAATTAGATCATCAAAATCTCATTAAAGATGAAACTTTTTATTATAAAGGAACTTTTTATTATAAAGGTTAAGTTTGAGTAAAAAACGTATTAGGTTTGACTAACAACTTATTTGAATATATTATTTTTAAAACGTCAATAAATTATATAATTAAAATTAGCCTATTTAAATCTATTATTAAAATTTGAAATAAATCTTAGAATTAAAAGTGAAAAAAAATTTAAATAATAAAAACGTTTGGCAATTACATATCTAGGTGTAACAATTTCAACTAAAATCAATCTCAAACTTACCAACAATTCTATATCTCAAACTTATTACCTCTTTAAGCCAATATCACATAATAAATTGTAGTGAACACGAAAGTAAAATTGCACAATTACAAAAAAATAAAAACTAAAAGTTTACATTTACTAAAAATAAATCAACGAACAAAAAATATCTGAAATACTTAAATAATACTATTATAACACATAATAGTGCAACAATTTGACCTTTCCTATTTGTGAGGAGTTTTTCCCTCTTTTATAGGGAAGTTAATTGAAAAAACAAACAAAATCTACATTTCCCTCTTAAGAAGAACATTTGATTAACAATTAAGAAATAAATGCACACTATAGCAGTAAAGCAATAAATAAGTTTATTTTATCAAAGAGAATGATCCCATTTTGTTCTGAGATCACAAGATCAAGTGATTTTGCAGCCTTTTCTTGAAGGTGATGAGAGATCCACTTTATGAACCAGAAGATTACATCCACCTTATAAAAGAAGAAAAAAAAAAACCTAATTTATTAATAACAATAACACAAAAGTGGAAAAAGCACTTCCATAAAATAATTTTAATCAACCATTTGCATACATTTTGAAATGATTACACCCCTTCTTCCTTTCTGAATTCTCATCTCCACATTTTTTTAACCTGCAATATTGTTAAGAAAATATGTGTTTATTAGCCTATAAAATATTGAACATATCTGGAATATTCAATTTTTGAAGAAGTTACTCTAAAACCTACATTATTTGATAGTTTTTTAATTAGATTTTTCAGCTTATATTTATTTTTTAATTGAATCCTTCTCTAGTTATATTTCTACAGAAAATTTATAATGAAAAAAAAAATGAAAGCTTCATTATTATAAGCATTATAGAAGATTAAGAAATTAAAGTGATATACCAAATGCTCTTCTGCAGATTGAGAGAAGGACAACAATAATGGCTAAACCAGCAAGCACTCCCACCATAATGGCAACTGATTTTCCCACTTGGTCATCCTCATTAGAAGATTCTACACAAAAACATAAAGTTGCACCAAAACAATAATCAAAATCATTGGTAACTATGCATGAAGATTTTTCAAAATTATCACATCCTTTTTTTTCATTTATAAGAAAAAAATCACATTTTTCCTTAAATATTTTTCTTAAATTTCTTTCTTTCTAAAATACTCTAAAGTTACACTATTACAATATTTATTTTTGGGTTAAATATGTTTTTGGTCCCTTAACTTTTAGTGAATTTTGGAATTAGTCCATTTTGAAACTTTGGACCAATTTAGTCCTTAATCTTTCGGAATACGTGGATTTAGTCCTTTTAATCAAATTTTGTTAGGTTTATTTGATGTTTCGTACACATGTTAGAATTCTATTTCATTTGTTTATACTATTTGACACATTTTTGCTTTAATGTTAAGTCAAATACTATTGTGAAACGCGCTTGAAATGTCAAATAAACTTAACAAAATTGGATTAAAAGGACTAAATCCACGTATTTCAAAAGATGAAGGACTAAATTGGTTCAAAGTTTCAAAATGGACTAATTCCAAAATTCACTGAAAGTTAAGGGACCAAAAACATATTTAACCCTTTTCTTTAACATACGTGAATTCAATGTTTTTTTCTTCTTATGTATGAGAAGGGAGGTGTGTATACTCCCTCTATTCAGTCTATGTGTGTTTATATTTTTTTTTTTTATAATTTTTCAAATTCACTTTCATTTATATTTGCAAAGTAATAGTATAGTTTTATTTCAATATCATCCCAAATAAATATTTACAATAAATTAAATCTTTTTATGCTATGAGCTGAATACATGGGAGAAATTCTACAATTATGGGTGCATTACGCGAGTTTATTAAAAGATATGTCATAACTATTATTTAAATGTGCAATAATTACAAATCATTATATGTAAGAATACTTTAATTAAAACTGTCTATTCACTAATGTATTTATTATTTTTTAATGTTTTAGAGAATATTACATCATAGATATAATAAAATGAGAAGTAAGGAGTGTAAAACTTTAAAACGTATTTGAGATCAAAAGATTTTTGTCATTGGATTCCATGTCATCTCATCTTTAATTAATACACAAACTCAGCTTTCTGTCAAACTATGACACTAGAAAGAAAAAAGAAGAAGGTATAGGAAGAAATGTAAGGTTCTCTAGTGAACCGATACTCTAACAAGCACAGATAGAGAATAACATAACAAGTGTTTTCATAGATTTAACCAAAAGTAATAAAAGTTAAAGAACACAGGAATTGCAGTGTGCATTTTCCAATATCAAGCATAAAACACTTTTCTGCATAAAAATATTGTCCTATTTTGAAATGAAAACATAAGAATATAAGAAATGAAACGAACCTGCTTGATCATAGTAGCCAGCTTCCCAGTAGCGAGCATAACATTGAGCCAAGAACACATCAGCTGATGCTGCTGAACCACAAATGCTCCTAAGCTTTCCCACTGCTGCTTGAAGGCACGAGGAGCAATCAGCCACACTCAAATCTCCCAAACACAGTGCAAACCCTTCAACAAAACCAGAACTACTCACTCCAAATCCATTCACTGCTTGCAAATCAGAAAGAACATCATCCCTACGCCTCAAGAACTCAGCATCACTTGTCACCGCTTTACTACACTTCTTGTACCAAAGGCTCGTGTCAGGTTTTCCAAGGAAATCACCATGCTCATATCTGATATAACACCCTTCAAGTTGCAGAGATGCCCCTAGTGCCAAGGGACACACCAACCCTATCTGGTCAACACAACTTTTAACACATTTTGAGCATTCATTTGGCCTCAAATCACTCCTGCACTGGTATAACCCGTATATGGATCCCTCTGCTGGTGATGAGCTTCCATTTCCAATAGCAAAGCTGTTGTAGGAATTCTCAGAAGATGAACCAGAAACTGAAGACAAGAAGGAATTGAGGTTCGCTTCAAAGGGTGTGTTTGGTTGGTATTTTTCTTGAGAGCACCCAGCATAAATGAAGATGTGAGCTCTGCTAGTGTAGCCTAAGGCATTAGGAATTGAAGAAAGGAGAAATAGCAGATATGAGAGTTTCAAAGCTATAATGATTCTATGAGTTGAGTCTAGTTGAAGGGTTATGAACATTTTTTTTTTCCTTGTTTACACTCTCAATGCAAACTTAACTTTCTTTCATGGTTATCACAATTTCAAAGTGAAGTGATGACTGCTTTTTTGGTCGTTTCTCACGTGATGCCTTTTCCAACTTATGATGTTAATTAATGCTATATTTAAATACTCATTCACTTTTACTTTACATGAACTTTATAAACCGGTATTACTGTTCTTTATTTTACAACATCATATTGAAGATAAAATATGCTCTTAAGATCACTTTCCGTGATTAAGTATGTTTTTTTTTCGGTCAAAATGAGAATTAATTTATTTTTGAAATTTTGATTTAATTTAGTTATTCTAACCAACTTTTGTTAAATTTATTTGACGTTAAAAAAATTAAATCTATATATTTCTAAAGTTGAAAAAATAAATTAGATTAAAATTTTAAAGATCGACCAACTCCCTCCTTCACGGAAAAAAAAGTTAAAAGACCAAAAAGATTAATCTCTTGAATATAATATCAACTTACTTATCACTTCTGATCTCTGACATCCAAAAATAGTACATAAACAAGTCCTATATGATTCATGGCATACCGCATATGTTGTTGAATTATGAATTACAATGAGAACTTTCAGATATTATCTTTAGATAATAAATGAATATATTCTCTACACTTTCTCTTCAAACTGTAAAATCCCCATTGAGGCATTGACATAGATGAGTCATACCATATGTTAGAAGGTACTCAAGATCTTGAGAAAAAGAAAGACATCAATAATAAGCCAATTTTATGGCAATAATTGGATAGTTGGTATCGTTGTTTACTGTTTGTTAATTAAGTTCTCTTTATCTCTTTATAATTTCATATTTTCTCAATTTACTTGCCTATTCACTTTTTGTATAAAATATTTTTGTAATTTTCTTAAAGAATGAGATAACTTGCGTGGTTTTTCTTGCTCTCTTGAGAATCTAATGATGTGGGATCATTATGATATGCTCATGTGAATACAAAAATAGAGAATTGTTTGAATCTTAATTCTTGAAATTAGTAGAACTATCATTTACTCTTCGTCCTTTATGATGCAAAGGATGCATTTGTGCTTTATCAGTTCACATCACCACAAACTGAATATGTAGCAGAATTGAACATTTTGAACAGTGAAACACCAACCAGAATGTTGTGTAAAAGGAAACCCCATTAGAAATTGTCTCTTGTTTTCGTTCATGTCCTTATCATCATCCTTTTATTTGAATTGTTTCTTTGTAAATACTAAGATACTATGTGACATCCAACTTGAGAATCATCGGACTGTCCAAGATTTTGGAAACGAGTAACCTTCAATTTTCCAGCTAAGCATGTACTATGTTTAAGATTTTATGTCGATTATAAATAAAATTAATTTACAATATTTAAGTTGGGATAAATTTTACCTTATTAACCAATTTTTTAAGATTAAGTTAATTTAAACTTCACTACCATAAGATAGTATCAAAATCATTTTTTAATATGGTATTAGATCGAGTTTGTTAAACTTATCGTCATCCTTTATCACACTCTTTTCAATTTTCACGCTCTTTTCACCTTGCTAAATTGGTTTTATAAGATTGGATTAAACTTAAATTTTATTGTCTTAGGAGCAAAATCTTTGATATGTGTCCAACTAGCCACTATGAAATTAGGATTTGTGATTGTGATTATTAAAGATGGAAAGGGAAGTGAATTGTCACTCTTGCCTAGGTTGTGAGTGTTTGTCCTATTGAATTCGTTGGTGAAGAAGATCCACAAAATCTAGTCCAATTTTATTTTTGTCTCACAATATCATAATTCTTAAGTGAAAAATTAGCTTATGTTCTCTTTATATGATGCACATAAATAGAAAAGGGTTCTCCAACGGAGTTGCAACATAGTAATTGTTATGTTCTTTACATGCTTCTAATCTTACAAAAGCGGCTTATAAGATATGGTTTGCATCCATTTATATATTATGAATTGGCCTTATTTCTAGTTAATGTGAGACTTTCAACCCACTCTCATGTTGACTCTAACTCATGAATCTGATATCATATTATGAAGTGAACTTTAAACCTAATTCAATCTTACAAAATCAACTTGCAATGTGAGATTTGCATCTATTTAAATATTGTGAATTGACTTTATCTTTGATCAATGTAAACTTTACACCTAATTCAATATTCTTGTAAAGCGAGGTTTGTACCTACTTAAATATTATGAATTGGACTTATCTTTCAACGTGGACTTCCAACATTTTTTTGTAGTATAGAATTTGTAATAGAAACTTGTATAGGAGATTATCTCTCTTTTGCGATCTCATGATTTGCTTAGGAGTGAAGAACATATTTGGTTATGGTGGAATGGGAGCTGCGGATTAGTCATAGTGTGAAGTTTCTTTTTGTCCATAACTTATGACTTGGTCATTGTTTCAATTTTCTTGAAGGATAATTACAATACTAATTTCCTACCATACAATGCGAGTTGTAATAAAAGAAAAATACTAAAGTCACAAGAAAACATTAAATGAGCCGGTCTAAAAGATCGTAGTTATAACATGTTAGGTATAATATTTTACGTGTACATAAACTTTAGTGTAATTGCTCCTATTTTAGACAATATACTGAATTGACATTTTAAGAGAATATTTTCGACATGAAAATAAAGTCTTGTGAAATTAATAGGAAACTCATGTTTCTTTTGGTTATCTTAAATAAAATAAATAAATAAATAAATAATATCCACAATAAATATATATATATATATATATATATATATATATATATATATATATATATATATATAAATATTACATACATGAATCCAAATAAAAGAATGAAATTGAAATTTTTGGGAAGGAAATAAAAAAAGAAGTTTGCCCAGTTTCATCAAAAGTATGTTCTTGTGCTCTTATAGGAGCTAGAGAAAGGAATGAAATCTTCTCAAAGCCAGGGGAGGAAATTTGGGTATATGGATTTTGAGAGAAAGTAGAAGAGTTAAGGGAAAAAAAATGAAGAGTTATGGATTTGCCATGTTCTTTGGTGAATTCCTATTTGCAGCCCAACTTTTTAATAAACCTCACCCTTCTCATCATCCTATCTCTTTTCTATTAAAGTCCAAACCAAGTCCAGTTCCATTTAATAATCATACCGTCCATAACTGGTATTCTCACCCTCAAATAATATCTACCACTACTCACAAAATTTCAAACACATAATTAAATAAATTAAAGTCTAACATACATTAAATATAGTTATCATTGTAATTAATGATCATACACTTATATTAAGGCAGAAAACGAGTCTTTACGTCACTTTACCATTATGGTTAGAGTTCAATCCCTTATTTTTTAGTATGAAAAAAAAATTAAAAGTTAGAAAAAAATGTCCACCTATTTAATGTTTACAAACTTTTGAGGGATATTGGTCTTCATGTTCGATATGATACTTATTGATAATGAAAAAAAAAATGACCATATGTAAGATTTATAGACTAAATTTCAATATATTTATATAGTAAAAATATAAAAGATTTAAAAATATAAATATTCGAACAACTTCATTTAAAATTATGATAGACAAACAAAAGATAATAAAAATCTAAAAGGTTTAGATAAACTAAAATAAAATCAATACAACTTTTAATACGTAATTGATTATAACTTTCTGTCCTCCTATATTATGGTTGAACATCTTCAAGCTGATATTGATGTATTAAAAAAACAAATTTAAAATTACATTTGTCAACTGGATTTTTAAAAAATATTTTGAGATACTACAATAGATTTGTAAAAATTTTAAAGATACCAAATATATAAAATATACTAAAATTAAAAAAAATATTTACGCCACTAATTTACATATTCACATATATAAAAAAAAAAAATTGGATGTTCACGCCCCTCTATATAGTCTTCTAAGATATAAAGTAATTTATATGAATGTTTAAATCCCTTTTAACACAAAGAGAAAAAATAAATGTAATTGAAAACAAACAAAAAAAAGTCTAGCAACTAAAAAAATAGTTAATGAAAGTTTCGTGGTTTAGGTGAAACTATTTGATAGGGATAGTATTAATATCCAACAAAAAGTGACATGAAATAATTCATTGAAATTTCTAAATTTTTTTCTTATAAGTTGTAAAAGAAATCAATTGAATACTACAACTTTTGTATTGTCTATGAAAAAAAAAAGACTTTTAAAATTCTAATATGACATAATTTTATAAGAAGAACGATAGACCATATTGAAAATTCAAAAAGATTGCATCCATTTTCCAAGATATTGATTCTTAATAATATATTGGTTAGTCTCTAAGGGTGGCTTAAAAGTGTGGATTAAAGGGTGAATTAATTATGTGACGACATTTACTTCTACTTTAGAAGTGATTAGTTGAAAAAAGCTAAGTTATCTAGAATTTCGATTACTTGAAATTTGGAAATAGTAAGCAGATTCATGCGTGTGGGTGACTAGATCCACTAGTTAGTGGTTGATGTGGAAAAATCATATGCCAAACTAAATTAAGAGATTGTGATGTGGAAAAGAATAAGGACAAACAAATATGAAAAAACCTAATCATACAAATGTGCATCAAAGGATTCAAATTTGTAATCCTTTCAATTAAGATATTTCCATATATATATTGTCCTAAATGTGACAAACATTTTTTTTCTCTTCAATTTAAGTCTAACTTGATTTTTTTTATGTAATTGACTTTAAAAAAGTGGTCAAAAAAGTATGAAATTAATAAATGGTTATGAATTAAAGTAGCTTTAAGTAAATTAGACATCAAAGGAATAAAGTTGATGTTTTTAATAATAAATGGGCTGAATTAAATAAAAAAGAAGAGAAATAATAAATTTATCCTTAATTAATTTGTTGGGAATTTTCTTACTTGCTACCACTAACTATGAGGTCTTGGTAGTTTCTAAGTAGAGTGCCTACTATTGTTTAATCTTCCAATAAGATGGCTTCATTGTTACTTTATATTGCATTCTACACCTCTTCAAGTTGAACACTTCATCCTACTTAGAATGCAACATAGATCTCAAAGGATGGTTTTGTTAATGGGGTTAGTTTCATTTTTTAAACTATTTTATATTTAGAGTTATTCATGTTTGGTTCTACTAGGTTAGGGTAGGAGTGAAAAGAAAAAGAACAAATTAAAAAAAAAAAATAATAATAATAATAAACACACACAAAAAAAATACTTCTTAATCTTCCAAACAAAAATTAGAAAGTTTGCACAAAACACTTATATGATTGATTATGTTTAAAGAATTAACTAAATATTTAATATATAGTATATAATTTATCATGTTATAAATATTTAATATTTACGTTGTGTCAAATAAAAATTTTAATATTTTACTCATATTTATAATAAAATAAAAATGTTAATAATAAATAAAATATATTTCACTTTTCATTCAATTCTTTTTTTTCTTGTTCCACTTTCTCACTTTACATCATTCAATTCAAACAAGAGATAAGGAAAATACGCGATTAGGTTTTATTGCTTTATATCATATATAACATTTTGATATATAAATTAATATAATTTTTATTTAAATTTTATATTAAAACTGTTAAGTAATTGTTTAATACTAATCTCTTATCTACCATGTTAATTTATAAAGAAATAACTCCTATTGATTGTGTTTTTTTTTTTGTCTTAAATCACAAACATAACGTCTTGCTTTTTATCAATCCAATAGTTTAGTTATTTATGATATTATAATTAGGTTCTCTTTGGACAAATTTATGCATAAACATTTTTAGGGAAGAAAAGGAAACATGTGTTACAGAAAAGGAATGTGTTCAAGACATAGCTACTAGTTTTTTGTGTCTTTGTTCTGTTTTCCTATCATAACATTTTCAAATTTATTATTGGGTTACAATTAAATGTTTCTACTTTTTTATCTTCTTTAAATGTCTATTTTTTATCATAGATATACTATTTTCTATATATTTGTGTTTTTTATTGTACATTATGAAATTGAGATGGTCTGACTCGTGCATATCGATGCCATCCAGAATTTTCTTTAAATAAATTTATTTTAATTAATAAGTACGAAGGATTATCATATAATTAAAAATGTTGGACTTAATTAATGTAAGTCCATTCAGATAAAAGTTCATTAAAATAATATAAATAAATATTATGCAAGAGATAAAAGATTGTTCATTTTATTATTGATTTGATCATGTCTTTATAGGTTCTAAACGACATCTCCATCCAAAACTAGCTCAGATTCAAAAAACTAGAGAATCTAAGACTTGAAGAATAAAATGAAGAGTCTATCTCAAACTTGTAATGACATATTTATCTTCGTAAATGTAAAACTATAAAAAATAGCATTTTAGAAGTGATAGTCATTTAAAAATAATGGAATTCGATTATTTTAATATTAAAATATTTTATTTTAAATAGTTTTGTTATAAACGAGTTTTATTATTTTAAAACATGTCATTTCTCTAGAGACCACTTTTGTAGAGTTCTTTGACTTCTCTTTAGGAGTTCTCGTTCGTTGTTTGCGTGATTGAAGATTTGGAACTGTAGGAGTGATCCTCACGGTGAACTCTTCAATTTGGACCGATCATTTTCTCCATTCGTGTAAGGTTAAGTTTAAGCTCTTTTTCCTTGGCCTTCTTCTAGTTTATGTTGCATGTGAGGCTTTTTTGCATGCATGTGTCGTTTTAATCTTCTATATGAGTCTTTGTTGATCAGTGATCATAACGATAGGTCCTAGTCATTATTGTGTAGATAGAGCATCTTGTGTGGTTGGAGGTAGTTTGGTGTTTCAAGAGTTGTTTGAGTTGTCTTTTATAGGTAAGGCAATCTATGTTTCTGTTGAATTTTTTTGTGTGAGTTGATCATCTTGGTAGTTAATTGTGATGTGGCGTGTTAAATTGAATAATTGTATGTTGAACTATTTGATATTAAATATGTGTTTGGTCTTAATTTGGGAAAAAGTTTTATCTGTGTTTTAAGTGCTTGGGTATCAATTTTAAACTCTCTAAAACCTTTTGGATTAAAAAATATTAAAGGAAAGGTGTCCAATTAGTCAATTTCACAGGATCAATTTTCCCCAAATTATTATTTTTGATACACTATTGGGCGTCGTTACGATGTCGTCGGGTGGTATGCCACTGACTTGGTGTCGTTGGGCGCCACTTTTGGACCGCAAAGCACTAGAAGTCAGTGGGTTTAAGGAGGCTGAGCGCCACTTTTGGACCGTAAAGCACTAGTATCGAGCACCACCCTATTTTTCTAGTTTGCGTCCTCTCGGTAAAATGAAGATTCTTGCTTCGTTAGATCGAGCTGAAATTTTGACAACTAATCCTAGACACGTGATTCTTCAGTCTGATAGGTAGGATGTTTTGAAGTTTGTGGTTAGATAAATGATTTTCACCATTTTGATATACTTTGTGTGTGTGTGTGTGTGTGTGTGTATATATATATATATATATATATATATATATATATGTATATATATATATATATATGTATGTATGATATTGTAATTGAATGTGATGAATTAAGATTATATGAGAATATGATGAATGAGCTATGTATGATTGTTTGGTAAGAGGAACTTTGTGTGAAATCATGTTTTATGGAAAAGTGATGAGGTTGTAAATACAAAAGTGAACCAATGGAATGAAATAGTTAAAGATGAATTTCATCCTTGTTTTGAGTCTTGGCTTCTAAGGAAGAAATACAATCCTCACTAGTAGATTTTTAAGCATTTGCTAGGGATATGTATGATCAAAAGTTATCCTATACTCTACTAGGTTTATAAACTCATATACAGTGTCGTGGCCTAAGTGGTGAGAGTTAAAGGTGTTGACAAAAAGAAGAAGATGAACATCTTCCTCCAATAAGGAGTTTTGATGATGATGATGATGACTTATGAAGAAGTATGGAAGACTTGATGATGCATGGAAAAATGTTGAAGACTTAAAAGAATGCTTCGATTCAAGAGATACATTGAAGACTTATGGGTTTAGTTATTTAGGTTTTGTAATATGTGTATGTTATTTGGAATAGTTAAATTAGTATGTCAATAGTCAAAAGGCAAAACCCATGTAGTAGAGCACTAAGAGAATTTTATTTATTTGCAAAACTCACTGGAATAATCGATTATTCTTAGTGATAATCGATTATCTCAATTAAAACTGATTTTTGAGAAAAGCCTCTGGAATAATCGATTATCACTACTGATAATCGATTATCACCTGCTGATAATAGATTATCCTGACTGATAATAGATTATCACAGCAAGAAAAATATTTTCATAAAAGTTTCTGTGATAATCGATTATCACTTATGATAATCGATTATCTATGACAGTTGTGACTTAACTTTTCATATTCTTAACCTAATTTCTAAATAGGCTTCTATAAATAGAGTGGTAGGCTTTCATTATCAAAATACAGAAGTTAGAGAAGTCTGAGTACTTGAGAACTCTCTATGGGAAGGCTTTGAAAAACCTAGTGTGGGTAGAGCGATAACTTTCATCAAGTGGGATCTTGAGTGATTGAGTGTTGTTGTTGTTGCTAGGAGAAGCCGATCATCCTTTGTGGGATTCAAAGGAGGTG